>WUUC01203873.1_pt1 | contig 17523 bp, 17 predicted proteins | sample 6278441 | NCBI WGS metagenome assembly WUUC01 (sample SAMN13675441, study PRJNA597444) | soil metagenome | isolation source: soil | place: USA: Washington | collected 2017-10 | reverse complement strand
TGAGGATGCGGACCCCGACGCCTTCACCCTCACGAGCGAGCGCAAGCAGGATGTGCTCGGTGCCGATGTAGTTATGGCCGAGGCTGAGGGCCTCGCGCAGTGCTATCTCCAGCACCTTTTTACCGCGTGGTGTGAAAGGAATCTGGCCTGAAGTGGCCTCTTCCTCGGCGGAACCCACAATGCGCTGAATGTGCTCCTGCACATCCTTGAGCAGATCGTCACGCTTGGAGAGACCCTCCAGAACGCGGCATGCGAGGCCCTCTTCTTCGCGAATCAGACCCTCCAGGATGTGTTCCGTACCGATGTAGTTGTGGTGGTGCTCATGCGCCGCCTGTTGAGCCAGAACAACTACTTGCCGGGCGCGCTCCGTGAATCTCTCGAACATGCTGATCCTCCTATCGTCGGGGTTGCTGTGATCGTATCATGGCTTCATGGAGCATTTGAGCCGCCGGGTCACGCATGAACCAGTCCTTATTGCGCTCAACGCAATCGCCGTTACAGTCGCAGATCACACCGCCCATCATGCCCTTGGGAACCCCCACAACAACTCGAACATGATTCTTGTGATCGCCCATCGAGCAGGCGTTGCAATCAGCTAGGCGAGCCATCAGCATCCAGCTCTGAAATCAGCGTTGGCACGTAGGAGCTGAAGTCGTGCCCGGCCCACTTCTTGTGCAAGTAGTGCCACGAATCCGCCTGCCACTGGATCAGTCTCTGATTGTCAGTGTTCATTCGAATGAGCCCCTCGTGGTGGATCGCGACGATCTCGGGGTCGTAGACGCACTCCTGCCCTGCGATGAAGACGCGCTGGCAGTAGTCCACATCCTCGTAGCCCATTCGGAAATCCTCGTCGTAGACGCCGACCTCCATCAGGCACTCATGGCGGATGAACTGGAGCGCTCCGGTGACTGGGCAGCGACGCTCGATCTGGGCTGCGTTGAGGCCCATCGGAGCCATCCGGTAGATGTGGTCGAACTCGCGTCGGATGACGGAGTAGAAGATTCCGGCGTGCTGGATAAAGCCGTTGGGGTAGAGGAGCTGCGCGCCTACGACCCATTCTGAGCGCGCCTCCATGCGCTCAATGTAGCCCGTTTGGATGAACTCAATGTCCGAATTGATCAGCAGGGCATTCCAGCCCTTGTCGCGGCAGATCCTGAGGCCATAATTGACGGTATGCGAGAAGCCGCTGTTCTCCTCGTTGTAGTGCCAGTTGACGCCGAGATGGAAATTCTGCTGCAACTGAAAAGCCAGATCCTCATTCGGCGAGCAGTCATCGACGATCATCAGCTCAGATTCAGGAGCAGTCTTCAGGAAGGTCTCGATCGTCTTGTGAGCAATCTGAGCCTCGCGCTCCTCTCGCAGATACAGCGGAATGATGCCGAGCGTCGTCAAGGCTTTCTCACGATCGCGTACAGGTCGCCACGATCGTCGTGGACCTCCATCTTCCGGATCAAGAAAGCACCCTTGCACCAGAGCTTGAAGTCATTTGGATCGATGTTCTGGTAATGCTCAGAAGGACGAAGAGGCCCTCCATCTACAGCCGAGTGAGGCTCACGAGGATCTGTCGCACAGGTCATTACGAACAGTCCACCTCGACGCAGATTCCGCCATGCATTTCTGACAATTCTGGCCGGTTCCGCTGCATGTTCCAGCACTTCGCAGCACGCAATCGCATCGACCTGCTCAGGAGCCTCCCACCAGCAAGCGTCGGCGATCTCATCCACGCCAGGACCAGCCTGGAGATCGATGCCGTGATAGTTGTACGTCCTGAACGTGCCTCTGATCGTGCCGTTGATGTTGAGCGAGCCGAACTCGACGACACGCTCGAACATCAGATCGGCAATCTCTCTACGGACGAAATTGAAGGCTTCTCGATGCATGCTGCGATCCTACCATTGCCTTCAACTGGGGCCACCCGTGATGATCCAGACCACGATCCAGATTCCAGGGATGCCCAACGCCAGAATGCTCACCCAGATTGCACGCTTCTTCGGGTTCATCTCGTCAAGCCAACCTGCGGCTAGGGTGACCATACATAGCGAGATGATGAAGCCACAGATCAGGCCGGTGATAAAGCTGCCGACCTGAAGGAACACACTAGGGGCTCTTAATCTCCTCGAAGCGTGCGTTCAGAGCGAAACGCGACTGAGCACAAACGATGATGGCCGCCTCGGCTCGATCGCACCAATCCTCAGATTGCACCATTCTCTGAGCCTCAGCGGTTTGGGTGCTATAACCGTGAGTAGCGAGACCAGACTTTGAGCCATCGAGCGTCGAGATCGGAACGCTGGCGGGAAGTAGACCTCTGGAGATCGCTTCATAGAAAGCCGAAGCGGCTGTCTGCGACATCCGATCAGCGCTTCTTCCGCCTACGCTTACGATGCTTCGCCCACGCCGCCTTGCGTACCCCCGCATGGCTCTTGCGCTTGCTTGTTCTCCGATGACCCTTCTTGGCCGCTGCTGCCTTCTTCTTGCCCTTGACGTAGTTCGGCATCAGAGATTCGCGAGCGCTTCCTGCAACTTCTCGGCGTTGAAGCCCTGAGGCGTCTTGTCGCCGCGCAGGAAATCTTCAGAGATGAAAACGTACGCTTCATCGACGTACTTGTCTACCCAATCCCAGGTAGCGCGCAGGCGCTGTCCCCAGGTGGCCAGCACGATCGACCCTGAGGAGTAGCCCACGGCGTGCATCGCGTGCCCGCCCCATGAGCCCGGCTCTGACTTCTCAGAATCAGATTCATCGACACGCCAGTGAGTCCTACCGGCATCGAGCTGCTCCGCTGCGGTCCAAGGCAGCCATGCGCCGAAGTAGACGCCGCCAAACATCCACGAGGCGAGCTTCCACTGAGCGTGGTTCTTCAGATCGAGCGCAGCGAATGCTGCAATGGTGTGACGCGAGCCATCCTCCTCGCGGCCCATACCGATCGTGCGCATGTAGTTGTTCACGTCGAGCATGTACGCGCCGTTGTCGTTCGCGCCAGTCTGAGGGTTGTAGCCCGTGAGCGCCGCGTATGCCTCGATCACGTCCGTATCGACGAGCTGGATCTCGACCTGACGCGACGAACGCTCAGAGGTATCGATGCGATGAGCCTGTGCAGCGAAAGTGCAGTCGCCGATTTGATCGTTCGCATACATTCGAATCGGTTCGCCCTTGCCCACGTACGACTGCTCAGGAGGAGTCGGCAGCTTCCTGGGCTGCAAGAGCTTCTTCAGCTTGAAGGTGCGTGGATCGTGAACGACACCCTTCTTCTTGCCGAGCTTAACCTGACTGGCTACTACTTCCCTCACCAGCTCACCAGCTTCACGGCCTGACCGGGCTCGTCGTGATCGAGGTTGCCGAGCGCGTAGCGCTGACCCCATTCGAGCGGCGTCTTGATCTCGTGACCGTCAGGGAACTTCAGACGATGGACCATCACCCAATCCTTCGGCGTCGTGTAGTACGACGACAGGCCCTTGAAGCCAACACGGCTGATCTTGTCCGCCAGCGCCGGGTAGTTGTGCGCGAGGACGGCGCATCGCCACGCGGTCTGCTGCCTGCGAATGACTCCGCGAGCGAGATAGATGGCGTGCAGATCTTCAACGCGCTCACCGCTCAAACGGAGCTGGTAAGCAGCGTCGAAGGCACGCTTGATGACGGCATCGTTGTCGTAGTCACCCTCGTACACACGCCGCTGGGTGACCCCGCAATCGACGCCGCCAGCCACGCTCCAATTGACAGCGCCGAGATATCCGCCGCTCTCATAGAGGATCTTCGACCAGAGGATCTTGCCAGGGAGATCGCGTGTGTTCTCCTCCCCGCGACACAGCAGCCGTGCGAATGCCTGCTGAGTCTTGGGGCCGACCACGCCATCAGCTTCGACGCCGATCAGCGTCTGGAACCTCTTAACGCTCTCCTCGGTGGCAGAGCCGAAGAATGCGTCTTCAGATGTCGGGATGCCGAGCTTGTTACAGGCGCGCTGTACCGCCCAGGCGACGATCCCCTGATCGCCCTTACGGACGACGTAGACAGTCGCCTTCGGGATAATGAACATATCGGGTTCTACTACTGTTCGCCCTGCTTGCCGCCGACTGCTCCAGCCGGAGGCTCACCAGCAGAAGGAGCGACGACGGGAGCGAATCCCGGCACCTCAGCTTCGAGCAGGTCGGTGCGCTCCTCGTACTTCTGCCAGCCGTTCAGCCATGCGACCACGACGGCATTGAGCGCGATGATGGAACCGACGTAGGCGATGACCTTCTCGGAGCCGCCGAAGTCGAAAACGAATGGAGCAACGGCGGCAACAAGGTCGCCGATTGCCGTCAAATACAGCGCGATTCTATTGGGAAGCATCAGGCCCTCCTAGAGCCTTCCGTTGCGGTCGTTCAGCACACGACCGAGGATTTGCTTGTACTGCGAATTCTTCGCGCGACGATGGAAGCCCTGCACTCGCTTGTACCAGAACTCCACGTAGCGATTCTGTCGTCGCCACCGAGGACCTCTGCCCGAGCGCGCCTCCTTGATGCGCAGTCTGCGATGGTAGAGCAATCTGTAGCAAGCGCCTCGCATATGAACTGGGAGCTTCTTGATCGGGTCAGGCTTTGCGATCGGGCTCATTGTCTTCACGCCACGCAGGTGCCACCACTCCCACCACGCATCCGACCACGCCTTGAGCCAGCCGTAGGGAGCGCCCCAAAGATCGCTCGCGCGACGCTGCGCCTGAGTCATCAAATCGACAGCCTTACCGAGTCCGTGATTTGAGGTGCCCGGCGTAGCCGCATTGCTGCCGAAGATCTGCTTGGCGAGTACCTGCCGTACGAAACTACGATAGGTACGCCCTACCGAGCCATCGATGATCGTCAGCGGAGGGCCGCCCCGACGCAGGCTCTCGTAGTGCCAGCGCCAGTATGCGTAGGCGTACCCCTTGATCAATCCTGCGTTGCTACCGGGCAGCGGCTTCAGCCAGGACGAGGGGATATAGCCATTGGCAGCCACGATGCGTAGATCTTACTTCAAAAGTGAGCGCCCGAGACCCTGAGCGATCGCATTGCCCAACTTCTCGTAGTCGATCTCATCCTCGCTTGTGAGAGTCACGATGATGTCGCCGTCCTTCGAAGGCAACTGAAGATCAGAAGCTTCGATCGCGTCTCGCTTACCCTGGGCATCCGGATCTCGAACACCCTTCTTGCCGAAGAAGTTGTCCACGTCATCTCGATCGTGACCGCGCGCTTCGAGTCGATGCATTACCTGAGCTACCTCATCGCTCGATAGGCCAGCTAAAGCACGGCGCAGATACCCCCTGGGAGCGGTGACCTTGACTCTGCGCTTCGCGGTTGGCTTCGAACCGCTGCCACGAAGCTGCTGGTCGAGGATGTCTGCGATGTCGTTGAGGTGCTGCTGGCGCACCATCTCCAAGAACTGGGTGTTGTCCACCACCGAAGGATCGCGAGCGCGAGCCTTCAGAAATTCCTGTACATCGCCCTCATCGAAATCTTCGAATTCCCGAGCAGCATCTCGAACGGCATCTTGCATTCGAGCCCAAGCAAGGGGGTCCACGTTACCTGGCGGAGGCGTCCCTTCTCCTGCCCCTGGTCCTTCGCCGAACTTCCCGGAGCGGGTGTCGTGTCGTGGATTGCCAGATGCGGCGTTGGGGTCAACACGGCTTACTCCTGAACCGGGTACGTCGGCAAATTCGAGCTTGCCTTCCTTGTCGAAGCGCATGGTCACGATTCAAGGACGTGATCCAAGACCTGACGGAGGACGACGCGCTCAGCTTCTGGCTCAATGTCTTCACTGAGAGTCACCAGCATCGTCTGGGCGTCGAATTCAGCGCCGTCGATGTTGTCGTAGGTGATCGACAGATTTGCTGGAACCATCCGCCACGCCAGCGTGCCGTTTGGATGCTCGTCCACCTCCCAGGCATCGTCAATGTCGAAGATTTCACCGTCGCGTTCCTCGCAGTCATCGTCGGTGCCCCCGAACTGGGCATCGACAGCCTGCACGCGAGTGATATCAGCAGCGCGAGCTGCGAGCAAAGTGGCGGCGCGGTACACCTCAGCGGTCTCGGTACGTGCCAGCCGGTCGGCCTTCCAATCTGGGAAGGCGGAGAAGTGCTCACGCACTCGCTTAGCCAGCTCAGCCTGAGAGATCGCGCCCTCCTCGCTCATCGTCTTGGCGATGAAGTCACGAATCTCTGAGCGGGTCGTGTCGGCGACGCGCTGAGCGAACTCAGCCAGATGCTCCTTGATCCACGCCTCACGCTGATCCTCGTTGAGCGCCTTGTCGCGGTTGATACCGATCCGGCGCAGCTCTACCTTGCCAGCGCGATTAGCCATGCGGCGGATCAAATTTTCGGTCTTCTTCAGCGCCTCGGCCCACTTTTCGCTCTTAGTCCAGTCGCTGATGAACTCAGTGGCACGGTTCACGACATCGCTGAGCGCGAACTCCAGAGTGGCATCCTCGGGGATCTCTCCGCCGTTCTCGATCGCTGTTGCAGCGACCTCGTACTCGTGCTGGTACACGTCGTGCCAGATCGACCAGAGCTGACTCGCGAAGGCGCGCACGCTCTTGTCTTGGTAGTGCGGAGTGTCCGGCAGCTTGCGCAGAAAGCCGCGCGTCGAATCTGCGAGCTGGAGCACGAGCCGATCTGGCGGATTGATGTAGGCGTTGAAGCCAGTCGGCCCCGGCACGACTCCCACCTGCTGACCCGGAACCGGAGCTACCGCTGGCGGAGCAGAAGCTGCGGCGATGCGCGTGATCTCTTCCTGGCGACGCTGCTGCGTGAGGAAGTCGGCGATTGGCGTCCCGGCGTCTTCCAGCACGCGCTTCAGATCGACGAGCTTCAGGATCTCCAGCATCCCTGCTTCCTGCTGACCGATGAGCTGGATGATCTCCTTCGTGAACTCGACATCCTGATCGGCGAAGCCTTGAATGACGATCGACGCCGTACCACCCGCGTCGAGAAACTCGGGGTAGTTGACGGCCAGCCACTGAGGAATCAACCAACGGTTGATGTGCTCAGAGATCTGGGCCGACAACACAGCCTGAGATTCGATGAAGGACTCGCCCAGCTCAGCAGCAACGTTGCGCGAGGAAGTGCCGCCCTTGCCCTCCAGGAACGCCTGCTCCGGAATCCAGAGCGAGCGTAGCTTCTGCACATCGAGGTAGTCGAAGCTCTTGTCGAAGGGCTCGAAGTTGACGGCATCCTTCGTGAAGTCCACATCCCACATGCGCATCGTGCCGCGCCCGTTGGCGTCTTCGTAGACCTCTGAGGGCAACGAGATCACGCCGCCTGAGCGCATCCGCTCGCCGATCAGCAGGGCATACTCGCCGTAGTCGAGACGCTCGCCCGTGTTGTCGTCCACGAACTCACCCTCGGGGTGGTAGACCTTCACGCTCGGATCGGCCTTGCGCTCGAAAGCACGGTCGGCAATCGCCCAGCGGAACCAGTAGCTCCACCAGTAGCGATAGGCATATCCGAGACGCGGGTAGCCCCAGATCGAGTTGAAGTTCTGAGCGCGCTCGTTGGTGACCCAAAGCGTGTGATACACGTCGATGGTGATCTCGCGGCCACCAGAGCCTGCCGAATCCGTGCCTGCGAGGAACTTCACGCCGTTGAACTCCTCGCCCTTCCAGACGGGTTCTACGTACTCGGGCTGGAGCGCCACAAACGGCTTCCACGCGATCGGCTGAACAGCACCCTCAGACCAGACCGGCAGCTCCTGCTCCTCGCCTGTCTCAGGGTCGGTTTCGATGTAGAAGGCGGCCGGGGTGCGCAGCTCGTATCGCTTCGCGATGGCCTGGAAACCGAAGTCGAGCGAGTTGCAGAATTGGAGCACGAAATCTGCGTAGATCTTGCGCAGGTCGTGGTCGAGGTGAGCTGCGATCTGGGCGTTCGGACCATCGTTGCTCTTGGCATCGATGAACCACTTCGCGCGTACATGAGGCGTCTTGATGAAGCTCAGCCCGAAGCCCAGCATCGGATCACGGCGCATGTCACGCAGCTTCGAGATTGGAATCTTCTCGACCTCGAACGGGGAGCCGAGACGGTTCGCTGCCTCGCGCCAGTTCGAAAAGATCGACGCCTGCGTGCGGGTGCCGGGGGCCTGCTCGCGCCCAGCAGCAGACGCCTGAATCTTGGAGACTTCCTGAGGATCTAGCTGAGCATTCGGGACGCCGTTGCCGCCACCACGTACTCCGCCTGCCCTGCTAGTTGACATTAGACGCGATCTGCCTCAGAGATTGGCGCACCCAGAGAGCGCCGCCACTTGTCGTAAGAATCTTCCTTGCCACTGAAGCCTACTGGTCCTCGGGGCTTCCGACCATCCCGAATCGTAGGGCCTGGAGCGCGACGCTGGTAAGACTTAGCGTTTGGCAGCCCATCGCCTTGCATAAGAGCCTTCTTAGAGATCCGCCGAATGTTGGTGACGGCGTAGCGGAAGGCCGACATCGCGTGGTTGAAGTTCTCTTCCAGCTCCTTGCCGGTAGAGGGATCGCGCCGCCACGCCTTCGCTTCGCGCACCCACATCGGGCACTTGTCCGTGGCAACCGCGATCAGCCCGTCAGTAGCGAATGAGCGAATCGCCTTGATGTGCTCCTCGAACTCGCGTGTCGCATGCCAAGAAGTGCGCAGACCCATCGCCTTCCAATCGAGCCGAGCAGCCTTGCCCTGAGGGTCTGAGTAGCGCTCGTAGATCTTGAAGGCGGCTCCGAAATCGAGCCGGTAATCCTGCTCCTTCTCCTTGACCATGTTGCCGAGCTTGTCGTTGCCGATCTCGGCCTTGTAGATCTCGTCGAAGACGACCAGCGCGCCCTCCTTGAGGCGCTTCGGGCGACCATCGAATCCGGTGACCTCGATCTCGTAGCGCAGGAGCTGGAGCCACAGAACGGCATGCGGATTCGTGCCACCCCAGTCCACCGAAGTAAAAATCGGGCCGTTGGCCGGATCTGCCAGGTAGTCGCGGACTCCCCACTTCTCTTCAGTGAAGGTCGGCAGATAGTGCCACTTCATCTCGGGCTTGGCGCACAGAATCTGAGCCTCGTAGGTCTCCGGATCGTTCTCCTTGAACTGCTTGTTCACGTCCTCCGGGGGCTGCCAGCCACGACTGCGGAAGAAGTCGCCCTTGCAGATCTGAGTCAGCAGACGCGGCGTGCCGTCCTCGTTCTCGCCCTTGCGCTTCTTGTGGCAGTCGCAGATCGAGCAAGGGTCGGTGATTCCGTACTCGCGCTCCAAACCATCGAGGCCGATCTCCTCTTCCAGCTCCTTCATGCGTGCTTCGCGCACTTCGGGCTCGACCATCTGACAATTAGGAATCTCCTTGGCGGTCTCCTTCTGACACCACATATAGAGAGCGCGCGGCGGGTCATATCCGTCGTTGACCGCCTTCGTGATCTCGTCGATGAGTTGCTGTACGCGCCCGCTCGGACCCTTGCGTGTCGAGGTAGCGATGTCCTGCGGCTTAATCTTGCGACCATCCTTCGTGACACCGGAGATCGTCATGTTGCGCGACTCCTTCCAGGTGTCAGAGCGCATCAGCTCGATCTCGTCAGCGTGAGCCTTCTGCGGGTGAGGGCCGTTGACCTGTTCGGGGGTCGAACCCAGCACCTCGATTGAAGATCCGTTCCGAAACTCCGTCTTCGACATCAGTGACGAGATGACCTCTGGAATCTTGTCGCCGTCCTCGTCATAGATCCAGTTCTTCAAGTGCGCGTAGGCGCGGAAGGACTGCTGCTCGACAGCGCCGAAGGTGCAGCTCTCACACCCCGGCTTGAATCTAGAATTGAGCCAATGGAGCAAAGCGACCATGAAGGTCTTGGCCCCACCACGATTGGCTACACCGAGGGCCGCATCAACTCTCTCGAAATAGAGATCGGCGAGGAACTGGAACGGCGGATCGTGGTCAGGACAAACCTTGACCCTGGGAATATCGAGCCCCATCTCCTGCTTGATCCACGCATGAAGCTCGTCGTCGTTCTGGGGACCAGTGAGCCGGAGCTGCGCGGCGAGCATCCGATCTGCTTCGTACAACTCGCGTAGCTCATGCTCGCTCATGTGAGCAAGCAGATCCGCCATCTCCTCGGGTGTGTGCGGAATTCTGAGGCCGCTGGCGGGCAGCTCTACTTCAGCCGTCATCCACTACCTCGGCATCCACCACATTCTCTTCCTCGAACCGCTCCTGATCGTCATCGAGTTGGCCGAGACGACGCTGGAGGAGCTGCGCTGAAGGGCCGCTCGTTAGGCGCTCCGAGAGAATCTTGATCAGCTCTTCGCGACCGAGCTGACGCGCATCTGCTTCCTCTTCCTGGAGCGCGAGCTTGCCTTCCTGCTGCTCGACATCGAGCCAGGCAGTTGCTCCCTTCAGACGCAGACCCATCGGCTGTGATGGGTCGGTGGCGTCCTTAAAGACCTGGATGATGCGCGTTCGATTCTCTTCCTCCTGAGCAGCTTCGGCGACTGCCTTGGAGGCGCGATCCTTGCGCGGGCGTCCTCCGAGCCTGCCGAATTCAGCGCCGCCCAGTTCACCTCGGGCGTGACGCTCCTTCGCTAGTTTCGACAGCTTCTCGCGAGTCTCAGGTGAGAAGTTGCGCTTCTTCTTCTCGCCGTTCTGAGAGTTCGGCACACCTTCAATATACCCAATGGGGTACGTCTATTCATATAGGGATGGATAAAGATGAAAGAGCAGCGCGGGATTCCCGCCTTGCGAGGACAGCACGAGGATGGCATCAACCGTAGAGAGCTTCACACGGTTGATTTCTTCCTCGGCGATGCGGCGAATCTGACGGTCCTCCATGTGGATCTCTCTCGCCAGTTTCCCGACCCCACCATTGGTTCCATAATTCTCACGAATCCATCGAGCAATCGGATACACCGAGACCAGCTCGTAGCCTTCTTCATCCACGACGGTACGCCGGTTCCTGAAATTGCGTTGTGGGATGCCTGCACGCCGACGCCGAATTTCGGCATAGATTCTGTTGTACTCGCGACGCAGTAGACGCTGCTCAGGCGTCATGTGATGGTACTTCTCGCGGTTGTACGCGCGAAGAATCTCGCGATCTTCTTCGGTCTCGATAATGTAGCCGCCACCAGGATTCGAGCGCAATCCGAGCTTCGATGGCTTCTTCTTTCCATAGGGACTGCCACGCCGCTTAATGCCCTGACGATACCTACCCTCTATGCGTTCACACATCTCACATCGAGACTGCCATCGCCGTGGTGATCCATCAGGGTTGCGCGTGTGTACGTGGTACTCGTGAAGTAACCGCCAACGCCTGCACGACGAGCAGAACTTACGGCCACAAACGATCTCAGAGAAGCCCTTGTTCGGTCCCATCTAGGACATAGACCCGCACAGTCGTGGAAGGCCACTCATCCCAAACTCGCTTGATCTGAGCCTCAGCAATCTGAACGTCGTCGCGGTACGCCCTGCTGTTGAGCGCATCCATGACGAGCTTGATGGCGTTGTCGAGATCCGGCTTCTTGTTCCTCGGGATCGGATGCCGGAGACCTTGGGCAGAAAGTGATCCATCCTTCTTGAAGTGTCCTTGTGGGCGAACTACAGCAAGACGAACACTCAAGCCTAGCGCCGATTCGTCAGGAAGGCGCGGCTTCCCCTGATCCTCCCAGGCAGCTCTGATTTCGCGCTCGGCAACCGTCGTCTTTTTGGTGGTGTAGACGTGCGAGCCCTGCATGAAGGGATTGAACCGAGGGCGATCCTTACCCTCCGGCTTCCCCTCGATCCTCAGGCGGATCTCGCTAACGCTTACGCTTGCTTCCACCGGCCCGCTGGAACTCGTTGTCGCGCATCGTCTCCAGCCGCGACAGGCTCTCGACCAGCTTGTTGTAGGAATCGCGCTCCTGCCGGTGGACTGCGGCGAAGGCGGCGTGCTTGTTGACGCGCCGCTTCCACTGCTTCACCTCAGGATCTTGGCCGACCTCCGCTTCGAGGATCGTCATCGTCTTCGCCTTGTCATGGCTGTCGTACTTGTCAGCCGCGACCAGCAGCTCGTTGGTCATCTCCGTGAGCGCCTGACGGCAGCGCCGCTCAGATGCTTCCTCGACCATCAGCAGGAAGTTCGCGTAATAAGCGAGCGCGGCGAACTGCCCGTAGAGACGCTGGAGATCTGCGTCTGAGAGCTTGCTCAGATCGCGAGGCAGATCCTCGATCTCGTCGCGCTTCCATTCGTCAGGTGACGGCGAGTGCAACCGCATCGTGACGACTTCGGCGCGGGCATCCTCGATCAGCCCTCGGTAGGAATCCGAATCTTGCGCAGACGCTTCGGCTTCATCTTCTCCGGGCCGATCTTCTTCGCCCTCTCCAGGAGCCTTTCGCTCTGGCTCATCCCCTCGTACGGACTTGGATTCTCCGTCGTCGGCATCCCCAGCTTCCTTGCCGTCGCCCTCGCTTCCTTCCGAGCCTTCCTTTCCTCCGGCGCTCGCATCTGATGCGGCTGAGTCCGAGGCTTCCCCCTCTCCCTTCTTCTCTGCCGGTGGCTTTTCTTCGGCCGGGGCACGTTCCTCTCCGATCTTCTCCAAGTGCTTCAGGATGCGCGTGCGCTTCTTGTGGGCAGATTCGTATGCCCAGACGTGAGCGAGCAGAGCATCCTTCTCGTCGTCAGGTTCATCTTCGTCTTCGAGCGCGATGCCGATCGCCTCGATGATGTCACCGACCTTCTCGCCGCCGTAGCCCTCCCAGGGCTCCTCTTCGGCCAGCTTCTCTGGATCTTCCATGTGTGGGTCCGGTCCTCCCTCCTCCGTAGGAGGAGGAGTTTCGGTCTCCTTCTTCTGAGAGTCAGCAGGAGTTTCGCCGTTGCCCTGAGCGGCGATCCTCAGAATCGCTTCGACCTGAGGACCATGGACAGAGTTGTCCCAAGCCTCCTGGGCCATATCGACGAGCTTCTTCGCTTCAGAGATGGCCTTCTCGTCGTCATCGGGTAGAGGGCCTTCGTAGGTCTCGTCGGACTTCGCCTGCTCGATGATCCGACGAGCGAGTTCGGCGTTCAATGCCTTTTCCTTTCTGTACCAAACGAACGGCGTGATCCAGACGACCCCAGCGGCCTCGGTGACCCTGTAAGCCACTTCGTCCACATGGCCATTAACGATCGCGTTGAGTGCGTTTGATCCGAGTTCCTCTGGGTTGCCGTCGATCCCCGCTTCCTGGGCGATCTGCTCTACGGCAGACCACTCATTCTGTCCGAGAATCACTCACTGTGATCCTACCATCTGCGTCCCGCTTCTGCTTCCAGCGAGCACGCACTCTGAGGCAGGCAGATTCAGGGTCGTAATCTGGTCTAACCGCCTGCGTGCGATCGATGCCGATCGAATCGTTCAGATCCGTCACGCCTGCTTCGTGATCGAGCTTGCACGTCTTCTTGAAGTTGCAGAACTGGCACGGCGGATAGCTCCAGCGCCAGCCCATCGGATGACGCTTAGAGGGCTTGATCGATGGAAGGAATCCCTCCTCGAACCATGCCCGCCACTGCTTCAGCCGAGCGACTCCCAGCTCGAAGAAGCGCTCGTCGTAATCGACACGAAACTCAGCCGTCTCGGATGGCCGGTCACGCGAGAGGTAGTAGATGATGCCGTGCGTGACGGGATCGAGCGCAGGCCACTTCTCCGCCTGCGTGAGACGAATCAGCGCGAGCTGCACCTTGATCTGAAAGACGTGGCCCAAATCTGGCCCGCGAGCACCGACCTGCATCAGATCGATGTCCTTCTGGAACTTGGTCTTGATCTCCACCGGCAGCGGCTTGTTCCAGCGCGGCGGCAGGATCACCGAATCCACCGAACCAGTCAACCATGCCTCGGGGTATTCGAAGCCCGTCTGCAAGTCCTCATCAGGGGCGGCCGACAGCAAGATTCCTGAGCGATGCCATGTCTGCACGAGAGCAACTTCGAGTGCCTTGCCAGCAATTGCAGTCGTGCGCGCTACACGACTAAGAGGCTCCTGCGGCGCGAAGTCCATCATCTGGTAGAGCGCCGCACGCGGGCAGGCCATCGGATCATCGCCGGGGAACTGGGAAGCGTGAAAGCTCACATGCCAGGGGTGACCGTGCGGCGAATCGTCCTCCTGATTACGCCAGATTTCCTCCTCGGCATCCTTGAACGCTTGAATCGCGATCGGCTCGACCGTGCGGATAAGCTGCATGCGCGAGAACAGTTCTGAGCGAGTCAGCTTGCGTAGATGAACGCTCTGTCTGAGCTTCAGCCCAATGATGGTCGCCTTGTCGTACTTCACTTAGTCGTTCTCGATGAAGCGTCTGGTGAAATGTAGACGCTCATCGCCGAATCAGCGCCATCACGGTGTCTCGAACCTGCTCCTGAAAAGTCACGTCGCCGCGAGCGAACTCGCGCAGCTCCTTCTCGCCCTGAAACTTCAGCTCCTTATCTGAGCCTGGCGGCGTGTAGTAGTACCACGCGCCTCGGTTCTCCACGATCTTGTAGTGCTTCGCCATCTTGGTGATCTCGAAGACGCGATCGAAGCTCAGCTCATCCAGATCGAGACGCATAGTGGCTGTGCGGAACGGGCGTGAGACGCGGCTCTTTTCGACGCGCGCCTTGATCTCGATGCCTGACGGCTCAGCCTGCCCGGACGAGCCCTTCTCGATCTTGGCCTTCTCATCGAGGAAGCCATCGGCGTTGCGGTAGAGCCAGCCACCCTTGCGGAAGTGGACGGTCATCGATGACTGGTGATCGAGGATGCGACCACCAGGAGCGTCCTCGCCGCCCGTCTTGAAGTTGACGCGCACCTGATCGAGCATGATCACGGTGTTCTGCACATGGTCAAAGCGCTCGTTCAGGCGGCGGAAGACCTTGCCCCATGCGCGTGCAGTGATGCCCGGTCGCCAGTCGCGAATGTCGGCATCCAGCTCGTCCTCGGAAACCGCGATCGAGCAGGAATCGATCACATGCAGATGACAGACTCCGAAGAGGGCCTCCATCTTCTCGCCGACCTCTTCGATCGTCGTCCCTTCCACGACCTCCAGTTCATCCGTATTGACGCCGATCTTCTCGCGGGCGAACACCTCGTCGTACTGCTTCTCCAGGTTGTAGTACGCGCAGAGGCGGCCCATCTCCTGAGCCTCAGCAGTGACGTTCAGCGCAGTGAGCGTCTTACAGGAGTGATAACCACCGTAGAAACGTGTCCAGCGCCCTTCCGGCACGCCCAGACCGCCCATTGCAGCATCAAGCTCGGGAGAGCGAGTAGAGATCCCCTGGACTGCTTCATACTCGTTCCCCTTCCTGATGTCGCCCTCGTACTTGCGGTTGATGCGCGCGACGATCTCATCGCGATCCTCAGGACGTACTGGGCTCAACCTCTGCCTCCTCAGATTCTGTGTCGATGGAGCCGATGTCCTCGACGAAATTGGCAACCACCTGAATGAAGCCATTCCACTCGTTCTTGGTCCCGGCGACCATCACAATACGCCCTTCTTCGAGCAGATTCTCGAAGCGGATCAGCGACTCCTGCCAGAACTTGACGGCGTACTCGTCCTGATTGAAAACGAGCGTGACGTTGGCGAACGGAGCGCCCTTCTTCGTCTGCTTCTTCGTGACCTTGGTGATCTCCCCGCCGACGATCAGATCCTCGCCCTCTTCAGCCTCCTGGACCTCATCCTGGGTAAAGCAGTTTGTCGTCAGGAACTCTTGCTGAGCCTCAGTGAGATTCAGTGAGGCCATCGGAAGATTCAGAAGCTGCCCCTGAATCATGGCCAGGTCGTCGTCTCTCGGCTCGATCTCCACGTCGGGGACCGGCTTCGGATTCTTGAGCTTCGTGTTGTGCTTGAGGTGCTCCCAGATCGACCAGAGCGGCCACTCCTCGCCAGATTCCTCCAGCTCCTTCCTCTTCTTGGGGCCGAGCGGCTTCGGCACCAGCGACATGAGCTGCTTGCGATCAGCGATCGAGTCGAGCGCGCCGGATTCCACCAGTGGCCGAACGGGAACCTTCGAGCCTGCGCGGGTGAGCACATCGTCGAGAGTCAGCCATGGGCGGTTCTTGATGATTTCCGGCGCGGCATTCGGACCAACGCCCTTGATGCTTTCAAGGCCCAGGATGAGTCGTTCATCGTCATCGACCGAGTAGCCCGCTTCCGACAGATTGATGTCAGGCATCACGATTTCAATGCCGCGCGCCTTGGCCTCTCGGAGCGCCGCCTTGCACTTCACGTCGCTGTCCTTGCTACCGCTCTCGTAGGTCAGAAACGCGGCGTAGAACTCAGCCGGGTACTTGATCTTCAGCCACATATCCTGGTACGCCTGGAGCGCGTAGCAGGCGGAGTGCGACTTGTTGAATCCGTAGTGGCCGAACTCCAGCATCTTGTGCCAGATCTCATCTGCCAGCACGCGCGAGATGCCCTTCTCAGCGGTGCCTGAGAACCACTTCTCCTCGAAGCGGCCCATGAAGTCCTTGGCCGCTTTCCCACCCTTGATGCGGTAGAGCTTCCCCATCGCCTTGCGCAGATCGTCAGCCTCGGCTCCAGTGAAGTCGGCGAGCAGCTTGGAAATCTGCATGACCTGCTCCTGGTAGGCAACCAGGCCGTACGTCTCTTCGAGCAGCGGCTTCACCTGCTCGTTCCAGTACGAGCGCAGGAAGATGTTGTGCTTGCGCTTGGCGTAGTCCCACGTCACGCCACCCTTCATGGGTCCAGGCCGGTAGAGCGCGTTCGCCGCGATCAGATCGTTGGTCGCACCGCTGGGTTCGATCTCACGCAACAGATTCGTCATCCCGCGCGAGCCAAACTGGAACACGCCCACGGTGTAGCCCTCCGCGAAGCCGCGCAGAACATCGTCATCGACTGCGTACGGGCTGCGGAGAGCTGGGAGCTTCTCCAGGTCGATCTTCTCGCCCGTGCGCTGCTCGATCAGACGACATGCGTACTCGTGCTTCGAGAGACCGTCGATACCCAGGAAGTCGTACTTCAGGAACCCGTAATCGGAAATGACCGCGAAGTCGGCGGCGTCGGACCAGGAGGTGACCAGATCACCCTTCTTGCCGCGTTCCAACGCCATGTATTCAGCAATCGGCTTTGGGGTAACGATGATTCCGGCCGCGTGCTTTCCGGCGTTAGCGACTGTGCCTTCGAGACGTAGTGCATGCTCCCAAATCTCCGGGTACTTGTTCTTGAACTCCTGGAGCTTCTGATTCAGCGGCAGGATCTCTTCGAGCGTCGTCTCCTCGTCGTCCTGGCGGATCTCGATCGTGTCGGTGACTGCGCGAGTCTCCGGCAGCGACACTCCGTAGACGCGACAGAGATCGCCGATCAGCTTCTTCGGCTGGAAACGCTGATGCGTGATGATGTCAGCGACGTGATCCTGCCCGTACTTCATCGCGAGGTAGTCCTTCACCTCGCTGCGCCGCTCTGAGTCGAAGTCCATGTCGATATCCGGCAAGCCCTTACGCTCCGGATTCAGAAAGCGCTCGAACAGGAGCCCGTAGGAGATCGGATCGATGGCGGTGATGCCGACCAGATACGAGATCAAGCAGCCTGCGGCAGAACCTCGCCCGAGCCCGACTCGGATTCCCTGAGCCTTAGCCCAGCGCACCACGTCGCCGAGC
>WUUC01034773.1_pt1 | contig 17527 bp, 21 predicted proteins | sample 6278441 | NCBI WGS metagenome assembly WUUC01 (sample SAMN13675441, study PRJNA597444) | soil metagenome | isolation source: soil | place: USA: Washington | collected 2017-10 | reverse complement strand
CCACGAAAGGAAGAGTGCCGATCATGGCTAAGGACGACGACAAGGTCATCACCGGGATGGGCGGGCCGGAAGCGGCCGAGCCGCAGCCGCAGCCCGACAACGTGGTCACCGACAACACCGGCGTGGTGCCGGTCCAGCCGGTCTCCACCTCCGACCCGACGATCGACGACAACACGAACCCGAAGGTCGCGTTCGACGGTGCGGACCCGCGCAACATCCCCCCGCACGACAGCAACGAGCAACTGCACATCGCGGCGGCGAAGCGATTCGGAGCTGACATGTCCGACCTGACGACGGCGGCCAGCAAGCGCCGCGAGGCGGTCACCGCCGCGTACGACAACTCGCGTGACGTGCGGGAGGTCGTGGGCGAGGACGACTCGTCGGCCGAGGCCAACTCCGAGGTGGCCAAGGCCGCGCAGGAGCGGGTCGAGCAGGCCAAGGGCGGGGCGCGTGCGCAGCCGCCGCAGGGCCGGTCGGCCACCAAGCCGGGTCAGGTCAAGGCCTGATCAGGTGACCCTGTTCCGCGTCCTACGGACGTCCAAGGCGACCCTGTCGCGCAGCTTCCACCTCGACGAGGTGGTGACGCCCGCGACAGGGTCTGTCATGGTGTCCGCGACTCGACTGGACGGGACCTCAGTCGATGCGCGGGAGGCCGTGCCGAACGGCGACGCCTACGACTACGAGTTCCCCGGGCTCGATGTGCTCGACGAACTCGTGGTGAAGTGGTCGCTGTCGGTCGGCGGGGACGCGATGGTGCTCGACGCCGACCGGATTCAGGTGGTCGGCGGGTTCTACTTCAGTTTGGCCGAGGGCCGCGACGCGGACCGGGCGCTGTCAAGTCCTGACAAGTACCCGACCGAACGGCTCGTCGAGAAGCGCATCGAGACCGAGGACGAGTGCGAGCGGATCACCGGCCAGGCGTGGGTGCCACGCTTCTGCCGCGAGACGGTGTCCGGCTACGGCCGGGGTCCGCTGCAGCTGCGCTGGCCGCACGTCCGGGCGGTCCGGGCGGTGAGCGTCGCCGGCGTGGCCTACGCGCCGGCCGGCGTGGCCGCGATCGGGGTCAGCAACCTCGGGCTACTCTCGCGCCCGTCGGGCTGGCCGGCCGGCCACAACAACATCGTGGTGGAGTACGAGCACGGCCACGACGTGCCGAACTCGGAGATCCGCCGAGCGGCGAAGCTGCGGTTCAAGTCGCTGATGCTCGAAGGCGAGTCCGCACTACCCGACCGTGCCGAGCGGGTCGTGACCGTCGACAGCACCGGCGGCAGCACGCTCTACGCGGCGCCGACCGCGGAGAAGACCGGCCTGCCCGCGGTGGACGCGATCTACGCCCGGTACGGCGACGCGCGACCCGGGTTCGGGTGATCGCATGCCAGTGCTCTCCGGACCGGTGAAGCGGTCCATCATGGCGCGGATCGCGAGCCTCGACCTGGCCGACCCCGACGACCTCGGCGACAGCGTGCAGGTCGCCGCCACGCTCCCGCCCGAGCCCGAGCGTAAGTGCGTCTTCGGCGGGGCGACCCGCTGGACGCAGCGCGACGTGCTGGCCGAGCGGAACACTGCCTTCGAGCAGGTCATCACCTTCGAGGTGCGCTGCCGCGTGGTGCAGCCCGGCGGCGACGTCGACGGCACCGAGCGGGAGGCCGAGCGCATCCTGTCGATCGTCTCCGATGGCGTACTCGCGCTGCCCGACCTCACCGGTGGCCGCGGCAACATCGTCCCGAGCTCGGGAGACTCCGACCCGATCGTGCTCAGCCCCGGCCCGGACCCGAAGGTGACCGTGAACCTCGGCATGACCTTCACCGTGACCCTGTCCGTGCTGGGGGTCTGAGATGGGCAGGCGGAAGGCGCAGGTCGGGAAGATCACGTACTACGACCGGACCGAGCGGCTGATCGCGGCCGGCCACGAGATGCGGTCGGTCATGGCCGATCTCGTCGAGGACATCGCCGACGACGCGCGCCCGGACGCCCCGAAGTCTCCCGGCGCCGGTCATGCCGGCGGCCGGCACGCCGCCGACCTGATTCAGGGCGAGGTCATCGCCGTGCCCGAGGGCTGGGAAGGCCGGGTGGGCTGGACCCGCCCGGCTTACTACCTGCTGATGCACGAGAAGGGCTGGAAGTTCAAGCCGACAGCCCGTCCGTTCCTACGTCCGGCGGTCGAACGTCGCCGGGATGTCCGATGAAAGGGGACCCGGTCGTGGCCGAGTCGAAGAGCATGACAGACGACGAGCGCGAGTTGGCTCGCGCGCTCGTCTCGGGGCCCGCCGTCGGTGTCCCGCAGCACGCCGACGAGCAGACCCGTCAGACGTTTCTGGACCGCCGCATGCAGCAGCGTGAGGCGTACGGGCAGTTCGTCGCCGACGGGCCGATCTACTGGCCGGGGACAGGGATCCTCGTGTTCACCGAGGGCATGCCGGTTCCGGTCGAGCACGTCGAGAAGTGGCTGCTCGAAGAGGCGGGCATGGTCCACCGGATCGCCTCGCCGCGACTGGCCGCGGCCGGTGCGCGGTTCCCGGCCGACCGGGGCGGTCAGGTCACCGGTGGGGACGGGGCGCACGACGCCACGTTCGAGCCGCAGCCGACCGTGACGCCGCCGGCACCGTCGGGCGAGGAAGCGGCCAAGGCCGACGAAGGCGGGACCACCGAGAAGTCGAGTCGCAAGTCCACCGCCGCCGACAAGAACAAGCAGTAGGGGAGCCCTGACGTGCCCACCGTAACCACACCATTTCTGATGATGGACCCGGGCTACCTGTGGCTCGCTCCGGCCGGGACGGCGTTCCCGACCAACGGCGGCACGGCGGTCGGGTCGAAGTTCACCGACAGTCCTTCGGCGACGTTCGTGGAGATCGGCGCCACCGAGGACGGTCACCGCTTCCGGTACGCCCCGAGCATCGAGGCCGTCACCGTCGCCGAGTTCCTCGACCCAGTGAAGTGGCGCACTGTGTCCCGTGAGGGGTCGTTCGCCTTCAATATGGCCGACTACACGCTGAAGAACATGCAGCGGGCCCTGAACGGCGGCGTGATCACCGCAACCGGCGCGGCCGGTACGCAGGTCAACGAGCTGACCCCGCCCGGGCTCGGCGCGGAGACCCGCTCGGCGATCATGTGGGAGTCGGCCGACGCCACCATGCGGATCTTCATGTACTCGACGGTGAACGTCGCCGAGATGGAAACCGCGTTCAACAAGGCGCCGGCCATCGCCGTCCTCCCGTGTGAGTTCCGCTTCGAGCTCGACGGCAACGGCAACATCTTCAAGGTCTACGGCACCAGCACCCGGCTCGGCGTCTGATGGGCCGCGGGGGTAAGCGCCGTGGCGGCGGGCAGCGTCCGCAGGTCATGTCGCCCGAGCAGGCGCGCAGGCAGATCGAGCAGGGTGACGACCGGCTCGTGCCGTTCATCCGTGGCCGCGAGATCGACGCGGGCGACCTGTCGGGTGACGTCGTCGAGCCGGTCATGGCGTCGTTCACGTACTTCGGCAAGCGGTTCCGGGTGAACCCCGACCTCACCGAAACGATGGTGGTCGACCTGCTCGAGGCGGGCGAGGGCATCGAGGTCAACGACCCCCGGCAGCTGCTGGCGGCGAAGGACTACGTCCGCGACCACCTGCACCCGGACGACTTCGACGAGTTCTGGCAGACCAGCATCGACAACCGGCAGGGCGTGCAGGCGGTCATCAAGGTCTGCTGGAAGCTGCTCGAGAAGGTCACGGAGCGCCCTACTACGCCGCCGTCCGACTCCTCGGATGGGCGGCCCGACACAGCGACGAGCTCGGCGGCTGGTGCCTCCGCGCCGGCTACCGAGAGCGTCCCCGCCGAGCCCTCGCCGGTGCCGGCGTCGGGCAACGTCCGGGAGGTCGGCCGGCACTTCGCGGAGAAGTACGAGGCGCAGGGCCGTCCCGACCTGGCGAATCAGGTGATGCTCGCCGTCGAGACACGCGAGGCGCGGGGGCTCGTTACGGTCTGACGCTCGGTGAAGTCTGCGATGCGGCATACCTATGTCAGGTGGAGCAGCTGGAAAGGGCCACCCTCGCACAGGTGGCCCTGCTCCCCCACATGGAAGAGGCCGACCGGAAAAAGGTCGGGACGTTCGAGCAGGTCCGAGCGGAGTTCGACGAGTGGCTCATGGCCGAACCCGCAGAGATGAACATGACGGCTGAGGATCTCGAGACGGCGACGCTGTACCGCCTGCTCGGTGTCGGACAGAAGGGGTGACGGATGGCCGCGCAGACGCTGACCGAAGTCGCCGTGAAGGTCCACACCGACATGACCGCGGTCAAGCCCGAGGCCGTGCGCGGTGCGGCGGTCGCGGGTAAGGCCGCAGGCGAGACGCTCGGCGACGGGATCGGCAAGGCCGCGGACGGCAAGCTGAAAGCCAACCGCGGCCGGTTCGCGTCATCCGGCAGCGACCTGGCCAAGTCGTTCAGCGGCGGGTTCAGCTCGGGCATCGACGGCACGTTCGCCAAGGTGGCGGCGACGATGGCGGCGCGCTTCGCCCTGATGGGCGGGGCCGCCGCTGCCGCGGCGCCCGGGGTCGGCCAGCTCGTCTCCGCGCTGGTGCCCGCCGCCGGTGCGGCACTGGCCCTGCCCGCGGCGCTGCTGGCCATCAAGGCGGCTACCGGCGTCGTGAAGATCGCCGTGATGGGCGTCGGCGACGCGATCTCGACGGGATTCACCGGCACCGCGAAGGAGGCCGACAAGGCGCTCGAGGGTCTGTCGGGCAACGCCCGCAACTTCGCGAAGCAGATCATCGGGCTGAAGTCGCCGCTCACCGACATCAAGAACACCATCTCGGATCGCTTCTTCCTGCCGCTGATCAACGACGTGCAGCCGCTGGCGCAGAAGTACCTGCCCATGCTGAAGTCCGAGGCGGGCGACCTCGCGGGCCCCCTCGGCGGGCTGGCCGAGCAGCTGGCCAAGACCGGCAAACGCGGCATGATCTTCGATACGGTGCGGAAGGTGTTCGAGCAGACCCGCATCGCGGCCATCAACATCCGGGGCGCGATCGACCCGCTCGCCTGGTCGCTGGCGCTGCTGGTGAAGGACACCGTCGGCGAGCTGCCGAAGATGGCCCTCGGCTTCTCGAGCGCCTCGGAGCGCTTCGCCGACTTCGTGGCCAACGCCTCGGAGACCGGCTCGATCACCAAGGCGTTCCGCAACGGCGTGGCGGTGCTGAAGGACTTCGGCGCGGTGATCGGCAACGTCGGTTCGATCGTGAAGAGCGTCTACAGCGCGGCGACCGCGAACGGCAACACGCTGCTGCAGAACCTGCGCGAGCTCACCGGCCAGGCCGCGGCGTTCTTCCGCAGCGCCGAGGGCTCGGCCGGCCTACGTTCGGTGTTCGACACCCTCGGCGCGCTCGGCGCCGCACTGCGGTCGTCGCTCGGCTCCGCGCTGCCGGCCATCAGTTCCTCGATCCAGATCCTCGCGCCCGCGCTGGTCGGGCTGGCACAGCCGGCAGCCGACCTCGTGAAAGCGATCGCCCCGCTGCTGCCGTTTGCCGCCGGGCTGACCGCTCAGCTCGTCAAGGCGCTGACGCCGGCGATCGCCGCGCTGTCGAAGTGGCTGTCGGAGAACGAGACCGTGATGAAGGCGGCGGTCATCACGATCGGCGCGTACGTCGTGGCGACCAAGCTCGCCGGTGCCGCGGCCACCGTGTCGGCTGCCGGCGGTCTCGCGAAGTGGATCCTGCAGACGAAGATCGGGACCAACCTGACCCGCATCTTCACGGCCACGCAGTACGCGCTCGGCGTGGCCATGCGGTTCGCCCTCGGGCCCATCGGGCTCGTGCTCGCCGCGATCGGCCTGCTCGTGGCCGGCCTGACCTACGCCTACAAGAACCACGAGGGATTCCGGAACCTCGTGATGAAGGTGTGGGCCGGCATTCAGGTCGCGGCCCGCGCGGTCGTCGATTGGTTCGTCGGGACGGCGCTGCCGTGGCTGAAGCAGGTGTGGGCCGGGATAGCTGCGGGTGCCGTGCAGATGTGGCAGGGCTACATCCGGCCCGCGCTGACCGCGATCGTCGCGTTCTTCCGGGACAAGGTCGCGCCGGCGGCGATGTGGCTGTGGCAGAACGTGATCCGCCCGGCGTTCAACGGGATCGCCGCGGCGGTGAAGATCGGCATCGCGGTGGCGCAGCTGGCCATCGCGGTCGTGGTCGCCTACGTCCGCAACGTGCTGGCGCCGGCCGTGATGTGGGTGTGGAAGAACGTCTTCTCGCCGGCGTTCAAGGCGATCAGCTTCGTCGTGAAGGTCGCGGTCGCCGCGATCCGACTGGCGTTCTCCGTGATCATCGCGTACGTGCGGAACGTCCTGGCCCCGGCCTTCATGTGGCTGTGGCGCAACGTGATCGTGCCGGCGTTCAACGGGTGGAAGACGTCGGTCTCGGCGGCGTGGGGATTCATCAAGCCGATCTTCCAAGCGGTCGGCTCGTTCATCACCAACAAGGTCGCCCCGGCGTTCCGCAACGGCGTCAGCGCGATCTCCTCCGCGTGGGAGAAGCTGCGCGAGGCAGCGCGCGTGCCCGTGAAGTTCGTCGTGAACTCGGTGATCAATCCACTGATCGGCGGGTTCAACAAGATTGCGGGTGTGTTCAACACGCCGAAGATCGACCCGATCAAGGGCTTCGCCGGTGGAGGCCGGATCCCGGGCGCGTCGAGCCACGGGCGAGACAACCTGCTGGCGTCCGTGTTCGATCAGGGCCGCGCGAAGGGCATGATCCGGATCGGCACTGGCGAGTTCGTCACCAACACCGAGAGCACCGAAGCCAACCTCGGACTCGTGTCGGCGATCAACCGCAAGCGGGGCAAGGTCACCCACGACGACGTCGACCCGTACCTCGACGGCTATCGCGACGGCGGCCGGGTCGGCGACGGCTTCGGCGACTTCTTCGACAAGGTCAAGGGCGGGCTGTCCGGCGCGGCGAACTTCGTCGCCAATCCGAAGAAGGCGCTGACCGAGCTGGCCAACGGGGCACTCAACCGCCTTCCCGGCGGCGGGTCGTTCGTGGCCATCCTGAAGGGGATGGGCAGGAAGGTCATCGAGGGCGTCATCAAGTTCATCGAGGGCACCGGCGGCGGGTCGATCGGCGGCGGTCGGGGGCCGGAGGGCTGGCAGTCGAAGCGCGCGATCATCGCCCGCTGGTTCCCGAATCTGCGCATGATCTCGGGCCCCCGTCCCGGTGCGCGGACGCTGTCGGGCAACCGCTCGTTGCACGCCGACGGGCTGGCCGTCGACTACCCGCCGTCGCGCCCGCTCGCGTCGCGGATCCGGGCGCAGTTCGGCAGGTCGACGCAGGAGCTGATCACCCCGTTCCAAGACCTCAACCTGCTGCACGGCCGACCGCACCGCTACACCGGCGCCGTGTGGAATCAGCACAACTTCGCCGGCGGCAACGCTCACGTGCACTGGGGAGCAAACCGCGGTGGCCTGGTCGACTTTCGCTCGCAGATGTATCCGATCGCCAAGGCGGCGAGGGCGGACTTCGGCTCGGTGACGCTGGCGCGCGGCATGAACCTCATCGAGAACGCGACCGGCCAACCCGAGCCTCTGGTGACACCGGCGGCGAGCACCGGCCGGATGCACCCGGACGACATCGACGCGCTGGCCCTGGCCATCGGCCGGGTCGTCGGGGCGTCGCTGATGGGCACGATCCCGCAGGCGCGCACCGCAGCCCGTGCGGCAGGAAGGCGGCCAAGGTGATCGTCCAGTACACGCGCACGTGGATCACGAACGTGGTCACCAGTGAGCAGGTGTCCGGTCAGGCCGACAGCCCGACTTCTCCGGCCTACGCCGTGCGAGGCGAGGTCCGCGGGTACGTCGGCGGCCGGCAGCGCGCGATCGGCCGGGCCGGCACGTCCGGGACGTGGGCGTTCCAACTGCGGGAGATGAACGCCGCCGCGGTGGCGATGCTCGAGCTGTGGATGAGCTCGGGCGTGACGGTCTTCGTCCGCAACCACCTCGGCGACAGCATGTACGGCACGTTCTTCGCGATCGAGCCCGCACCGGTCAAGGCCGCGGGGCCGAACGATGCCGCCTGGTCGGTGTCGCTTGAGATCCGCATGGTCGACGTGGTCGAGGGGGTCTGAGGTGCAGGGCCTGACCGACGGGGTCCGCGCAGGGTTGACCACCGAGCAGGTGCGCTACCTCGTGGCGAACACGTCGTCGATCAACACCGCTGCGGGCATGGAGCTCGTCGACCAGAACGGCCAGCTGCTCGAGGACGTGAGCAACTACCTCGAGACCGGCTCGGTCAGCCGGGACTCGTACGCCGACATCCACGGCAGCGCGTCGTTCGAGATCGGCCGCGAGCTGGATTGGGGCGCCGCGATCGTGCGCCCGTTCTACCTGATGACCGGGCCCCTGTCCTCGGTGGCGACCAGCCTGACGACGGTGCGGTTCAACCTCGGCGCCTACTACACCGAGGTCGCCGAAGAAGAGCTCGACGACGACCCGACGACCTACTCCGTGACCGGCCACGACATCGTCAGCGACCTCGACGACCCGGTCGGCGACGGCTACTCGGTGGCCGGTGGCACGTTCGTGCTGGACCTCTGCGAGCAGATCCTGCAGTCGCGGGGCTGGACGAACTACGTCATCGACGACGACCAGCGCGGCACGCAGATCGCTTCGCCGCTGACGTGGACGATCGACGACAACGTCACCTGGCTGGTCATCGTGAACACGCTGCTGACCTCGGTCGGGTACGGCAGCATCTGGTCGGACTGGAACGGCGCGCTGCGGCTGCAGAAGTACGTGCCGATGGCGGACCGGCCGGCTGAGTGGGTCTTCGACGTCGATGAGGCGACCTCGCTGATGGAGCAGGGCCGCAAGCGGGCGAAGGACTACTACAACGCCCCGAACCGGTGGGTGTTCTACCGCGGCAACGCCACCGAAGAGGGCCAGCCGGTCGACGGCGCTGGTCGGTTCGAGTACATCAACGAGACCTTCGGCCCGACATCCGTTGAGGCCCGTGGCGGCCGGCGTAAGAGCAAGACGGTCACGCTGGACATCGCCGACCACGACAGCCTCATCGCCGCGGCGTGGAAGACGATCGACGCCGACATCAGCCTGCCGAGCATCGTCACGGTGTCGACGGCGCCGTTCCCGCTGGCGTGGCACCTCGACAAGTATCAGGTCGACGACCCGCGGATCGGGCCCCGCTCGAACGTCACCGGGCGGTCGTGGTCGCTGCCGCTCGACGGCAGCTCGATGTCCCACGAATGGTCGGTCGAGGGGTAGCGATGGAGAGCTTCGGCAAGGGCATGGTCGACGTCGCCCGGGATCAGGTCGACGTGGCGATCGCACGGTACGCCAAGATGGCGACGGTCACCGGCCGCGACACATCGGGCACCGGCGCGCAGGTTTCGTTCTACGGCTCCGACGGCGGCGTCTCGGACGTAAAGTGCCCGGAGAGCGTCATCATCGCAGCGGGCGATCTGGTCGGTCTGGTGAAGTACGAGCACGACTGGATCGTGACGGTCAACTACACGCCCCGGGCGCTGGCCGACGAGGTCAACGCGAACCCGAACCCGTGGGCCAGCCTGCAGCAGTCGACCACGACGACCTTCATCGACATGCCGAACAGCCCGTCGGTGGAGTACACCAAGATGCGCGACGGCACGGTGATGCGCTTCGCGGTGCAGTGCTCGGCGTCCGGGTCGAACCCCGCCAACGCGATCAAGCTGGCGCTGCACGTCACCAGCAACGACGGGGTGACCGACTACGTCGAAGAGATCACGCACATGGTCATGAACGTGACCGGCGACCACTACACCTTCACCGGACACCGCGAGGCAGCCAGCGCACACCCTGCAGGCGGATACGCTGCGGTCGTCCAGTGGCGGCGCAGCTCCGGTACGGGCTTCATCCAGGTCGACAGCAACGATCGCCTGTACGTTCAGGTGCGGGAGGTGTGGCCGTAGTGGGCAACATCCAGACGGTCTCGACGATCGGCAACGGCCTCGGGTGGCCACCGGTCTCGTCGATCGAGCGGAACCCGAAGACCGGCGAGCTGTGGGCGATGACGCAGACCGGCACCACGACCACGACGTTCTACCGCTCGCAGGACAACGGCACCTCGTGGACGTCGATGGGCAGCCACGCCCGGACCGGGCTGTACGACCCGGGCGAGATCCGGTTCGGCTCCGACGGCGACATGCTGCACTGGTGCTTCCTGGTCAACGAGTCGAGCACCGACAAGATCCTGTACAAGCGGATCGACGTGCGTAACGGTGGCTTCGTCATCGCCGGCGAGCACCTGATGGCATCCGGCCCGGCCGCCGCAGCATCGAATCTGTACGTCGGCATCAGCTTCTACCCGGTCCGCAACCCCGACGCGTCGTGGCACATCGTCACCGCAGCCGGGTTCCACGGCACCAACTCGGGGATCTTCTTCTACGTCGCGACCGTCAAGAACGAAGCGTCGAGCTTCGCCACCTCGGCGAACCACTCGCTGATCCCGCGGCGGCAGTACCAGGCCAGCGGCTACAACGACGCGAGCATCACGGTCTCGCTCGACCACGAGCACAACGGCGACGGCGTCAACGCGACCAAGACCCACATCTGGGCCTGCGCGCAGATCGGCTCGTCGATCGTGCTGGTCAAGCTGCAGTACCTCGGCTACAAGACCGGGTGGCTCGGGCCCTCGACGTACACGGTCATCAAGTCCAGCCAGAACGTCGGCAACCGGGACTGCCCCGGCCGGTGGGACGGCAAGCGGTTCGTCATCACGCAGAACTCGCCGACGGACACGAGCCGAGTCAACGTCTTCGAGCGCAACGCGGCGAACTCGGCCACGACGACCCGCACCAGCCCGGCGGCACCGGGCGCGCTCGGGTCGCTGGCGCTGTCGTACAACCACGTGACGCAGGATCTGCGGGTCTTCGGCACGCTCGTCTCGTCCGGGGTGATCTACTACGTCGACTACATCCGGGGCACCGACACGTGGGGGTCGTGGACCGCGGTCAGCGCCACGCCCGCGCGCACCAGCGAGTACAGCGTGCGCCGGTCGACGTTCGGCACCAATCAGTACGACTTCGTGCAGCTGCAGAACGTGTCGAGCCCCTACACCTCGACGCACATCGCGCTGCCGGTCAACTTCGCCCCGACGGCCCCGACGTGGATCACGGGCACGGCGGGCACGGTGCGGACCAACGGCGCCGCGTTCGACGTGAGCTCGTCGCTGCTGCTCGACTGGCAGCACAACGACCCGAACACCGGCGATGTCCCTTCGGCGTACGCGGTCAGCCGGCAGATCGGGGTGGCCGCCGTTCAGTACTGGCGCGCGAGCGACAACACGTGGCAGGCGTCGGAGGTGCAGAACTCGTCGTCGGCGACGCAGCTGACCCTGACCACCGGCCAGTGGCTCGGCGGCGGCGGTGCGTCCGACCCGGCGCACACGTACAAGGTCAAGTCGTGGGATGCCGGCGGCCTGCCCTCGGCCTACTCCGACGGGCTCGGCGTGGTGCCGTCGACCCGCGTGGACCCGACCCTGACCGCTCCGACGCCGGCGCAGGTGCTGAACGCGGCCAGCGTCGGAGCGACGTGGACTGTCAGCCAGCAGTCGGCCTACCGGGTCACCCTGACCAACACCACGACCGGCGCGCTGGTGCACGACAGCGGGTTCCTGCCCGACTCGGCCGGCGCGTCGATCCTGAGCTACACCGTGCCGGCCACCCTGCCCGACGGCTTTCCGGGAACGCTGACGCTGCAGACCCGCAACGACGAGGGGCTCAACTCAGTCGTCCGGACGGTCAACTTCACGGTGGACTTCACCGAGCCGGTCGCGGCCACCGTGTCGGCCCTGGCTGCGGCGCCGCTGTCCGGCGGCATCAACGTCACGGTGGCGCAAGGCGCGGCGTCGGGCGCGCAACCCACGACCATGTCGGTCGAGCTGTGGCGCCGGAAGGTGCTGACGACGACCGCGACGAACTCGAACCCGCACTTCGAGACGAACGCGAACGACTGGACGAACTCAGGCTTCACGTCGATCGCCCGGTCGACGACGCAGGCGCACCTCGGCACGGCGTCGCTGCTGATGACCCCGTCGGGCGGCAGCGCGACCCCGCTGGCCCGGACGACCACGATCTACCCGGTCACCGCCGGGGCGTCGTTCGAGTTCCGGGCGTGGGTGCGGCCGACGACGGCGAACAAGACGATCCGGCTCTACCTCGAGTGGCTGAACGCCGGGAACACCATCATCGCCACGTCGACCCGGGACATCACCCCGATCGCCGGGGTGTGGCTGTACGGGGTCGTCACCGCGGGCCAGCCCGATCCGCTCGCGGTCGGCGTCCGGGCCGCGGTCGGCATGCTGGCCACGCCGGGGGTCGGGGACACCCTGTACGCCGACGAGCTCGTGCTGCTGCCGGGCAACGCCGACGCGGGCATCCGGATCGCCGAGGAACTGGTGCTCGGGAGCACCGTGCTGGACTGGCGGGCGGTCGCCGGCGTGAACTACGAGTACCGGCCGATCGCCTACGGGTCCAATGACAGCGTGTCGTACGGGCCGTGGACCGCCTAGGAAGGGGCCCTCGTGGCGCAACTCAGTGAGCTGATCCCGGTGCTGCTCGTCTACGATCCCGCCCTCGGCTCGCCGCCGGAGACGCAGTCGTGGGGCGGGCGCATCATCATGGTGCCGCCGGAGATGATCCCGCTCCCGCAGCGGGGCGAAATCTGGGGTCAGCGTGGTTTCAGCCGGCAGGGCGCGAACATGTGGGAGTGGGTCATGGTCGGCGACACCGACCCGATCGATCAGTTCGTCGACAGCCTGACCGGTCAGGGCGGGTGGCTGGTGCCCGCCTCTCGGCTCGTGATGAAGACGCTGGTGCAGCGCCTGTTCTCGGCCGGCATCCCGCGCGGCACGATCGCGACGCAGGTGCCGCAGATGTATCAGGCGGTCGCCGCTGAGGTCATCGCCGAACAGCAGGCCGCGCAGGGCTGAGAGATGGGACAATCGAAGCATGACGATTGAGACCGGAACGCGAGGGTTCGGCTCGGACCTCGCGGTCCGGGCCAAGACGGCGACGACGTGGTCGGTGACCGAAGACCTCGTGTGGACCGGCGAGACCGACGTCATCATCGTGCCGGCGGCGTTCGTGACGGACTTCGCCACCTCGCCGCGGTTCCTGCACTGGCTGTGGCTACCCTACGGCGCGTACACCCGGGCGGCGGTGCTGCACGACTACCTGCTCGAGCTGATCGGCGCGGCGCACCGGAACAACACCGAACCGCCGTTCACCTCCCGCGACGCTGATGCGATCTTCCGGGTCGCGATGCGGGACCTCGGCGTCGGCTACCCGAAGCGGTACCTCGGGTGGGCCGCTGTCCGCTGGGGCGCACTGTTCAACCCGCGGCGGTCGTACGGGCGCGACTTCCACAAGGATGCGCCGAAGGTGCTCGGGGTCTCGCTGCTCGTGCTGGCGACCGGGCTGATCCCGCTGGCCGCCCTCTTCGTCCTACTCGCCCTCGGGATGATCCGCATCATCACCGCGCTGTCGGGTGGCACGCCCGCTGCACGCATCACCCGGCGAGGTCGTCTCGCCGGTCCACGTCTGAAAGGGAAATGACCATGGCTGAAGAGACGGCCGACGGAAAGAACAGACTGTTCAACGACTCGAAGCTCGGCGTGCTCGCGACCGGCGGTCTCGCTGTCGTGTTCGACGGAGCGCTCGACGGACTGATCACCGCGCTGACGTCGGTGGACACGTCCGGATGGAACGGGTGGTGGACCACGGTGGCGTCGGCCGCGCTGGCAACCGCAGTCGGTCTGGTGACCGCGTTCAAGGCCAAGCGGGCGAAGCGGCGTGAGGGCGTCGTCTGATCGTCCCCACGAGCGAAGCAGCCCCCGATCGGAAGTGTCGGGGGCTGCTTCCTGTCCGGGTCAGGTGCTCGCGTTAAGGAAAAGCTTTACGCAGAGATTGGCCACACCTTCGGCAAGTTCGCTCGGCTCGGCAATGCCTCCGAGGCGATCGCCGGCGTCAACGCTGGCTCGATGCTCGGACACCGCATCTCGGTACTCCTCGACGGCGCCCACCAGGCGCTGCCACTCTGCGGAAGAGACGCCTTTCGGCTTGCCGATCACAACACACCGTCCGCAACTGCCATCCTGCGGGCGATCCACTCGACCACCGGCACGGCCACTGAATTGCCGAGCTGCCGGTACCGGGCGCTGTCGGCCTGCTTCATGTCACCGACCCGCTTCCACCGGTTGTCGACCAGCTCAACCTTCGCGCCGGTCGCCGTCCACCCGTCGGGGTAGCCCTGCAGTCGCTCGCACTCGACGGGGGTCAACCGCCGGACCGCGGTCGCCGTCATGGCCGCCTGTCCGGCGGCCGAAGTGCGGCCCGAGCGAAGTGTCGGAGTCAAATCCTGCGAGGCCTGATGGTCCAGCCCGTTCGTGTGCCCGAACGCGACGACCATCTCGTCCTTGCCACCATTGCCGGGAGCGGCGTTGTTGCTCCCCATGCTCGCGGTCAGAGTCGGCACCGTGACAATCGGCGTCCCCCGCCCGGTCCCGCCCTCCGACGCGTCCGCACCCTCGGCGGTCAGGGCATGCGTGACCTGACCGCCGAGGGTGAACGGCACGCCGTCCGTCACCGTGCCCGAGCCGGCCCGCAGCGTGCCCATCGGGCCGACGTTCGTGCCATGACCCTGATACGCCACAGCCGGGCGCCCCGTCGCCCCCACTGGCCGCGACGGGGCGCCCGGCTGTGGGTTGCTCCGGTTCTCGCCTGAGGTGACCTGCGCGAGATCGAATCCGACGATGTGCCCGCCCTGCGCCGCATTGTCGTCCGGTCCGCCGTTGCCGCCGATGCCGCTCAGTCCGATGGCGGAGACCACTTCGCGGCGAGAGCCTGCAGCGCCGTCAGCAGTGCTTCCGGTAGTGCTCGGCCGCGGCGAGCCGCCCGCACGAGGATCCCGTTCGCGGCCTTCGGGCTCAAGCAGTACTTCTGCAGGTGCGGCCCAGTCTCCAAGATTTCCGACAATGAAGACTCGACGGCGTCGCTGTGGAACGCCGGCGTATTGAGCGTCCAGCACTCGATAGGCGAACCCATACCCGAGTTGAGCCACCGCCCCGAGGACGGCACCCATTGCGCCCCCGTGGATCTCGATGCAGCGACCGGGACCGCAGGCCCCTCCCCGAACAGTGTGAGCTGCGGTGCAACCGGCTCCGCAGGCGTTGTCGCCGACGCAGTGGCAGACCGACGACAGGAGGCCAGGGACGTTCTCCAGGACGAGCCACCGACACCGAAGATCCGCGACGATGCGAACGATCTCGAAGAAGAGTCCCGAGCGTGCTCCGTCCAGGCCCGCACGACGTCCCGCCAGGGAGAGATCCTGGCAGGGGAATCCGGCACAGACGACTCCGCAAACAGTGCAGAATCCTGCGGCGATGAGGTCATCAGCGGTCACCTTCGTTACGTCGGCGAAGTGGGCGGCATCGGGGAAGTGGGCAGCGGCTACGCCGGCGGCAGCCGCGTCGATCTCGACGAGCGCGACGACGCGGTACCCGGCGCGGGTGAATGCGAGCGGGAAGCCGGCGATGCCGTCGAAGAGGCTGACGACGGTCGGCTCGTCGCTGCCGCAGCCGGGGCAGACCTTCACGCCTTGGCCCCGTTCAGCAGGTCGAGCACCTTGGCGATCTCCTCCATGTCGGCAGCGCCGAGCGGGACCCTCGTTGCGGCACACCACTCGCCGGCGGAATCGAGGTAGTAGATCGACTTCCGGGTGGTCAGGTAAGCGTCGACCGTTCGGGGCCGCCAGACCGGCCGACGCGCGCCGTCGTGCAGCACGACGTCGTCCGGCTGCGGGGCGTGGCCACGGGAGACCCGGGCGCGCCAGTCGGACGTCTTGATGCCGAGCACCGCGGCGATGTCGTCGGTGAGCAGCCGGCCGTCAGGCAGTGGCATTGGTGACCTCGAATCCAGCTGCTTCGAAAGCGGCCTTGAGCCCGTCGGGTGTGCGGCTCGCCGGGTCTCGTCGTGCATCACGAAACGCGGCCACGACTTCCGGCGTGATCTCCACGCGGGTCGCCGTTTCGATGGCGGCGTCGATCGCCTCGGCGAACACGTCGACCGGATCGCTGCCGGACTCGATGGATCCGCCGCTCAGCTCATCGTGATACGCATCCTTGGCTCGTTCGCGACGCTCGGCCAGGGCGTCAGGCTTCTCAGGCATTGATGCTCGCTTTCGTGATCTCGGCCTGCCGAGCACGGCGGGCCCGGTGTGGGCGGGGTCGGGTCTTGCCGTAACGGTCGCCGTGCACGTTCGGGTAGAGCAGTGCGGTCCGCATGTCCCAGCAGCGGCGACCGCGCTTGGCCTTGCACTCCGGGCACTTCTGGTCGATCGGGCTGGGTCCGCGAATGGCGTAGTAGGCATCGACCATCAGAGTCGGCTTCCGCCCCCGTCCGGGGTGCGAGGTGGTCAGTCGCTGCGTCTTGCCGTATCGCGGCACGAACTTGGACCCGGGTCGCAGCGTCCCGGGCGTCCGATTGGCCGGCGGGAGCCGGTCAGTGTGGCGCGGGTCGTCGATCCAGCCCCAGCACCCCGGCACCTCACACTGCGTCATCATCTCGCCGGGGATGAACGGGTGCAGGTAGGTCACAACCACCGGCCGAAGCCCCACTCGTACGCGGGGATCACCATTTCGCTGACCGTCCACCCGAGGACGGGGGCGATGAAGGAGAGGATGCCCAGCAGAACGCCGATGAGCACGGCCTTCTGTCCGCGCGTCAGATCGGACAGCCCGGGCGCCTTCTCGTCGGCGGCGTGGATCCGGTCGAACTCGCGGTACGTCCGCTTGACGGCGGCGTCGGGGTTCATGCCGTGCATCGTGGTCAACTCGTACACCCGACCGGCGAACGCATCGGCACGGACGCTCGGGGCTGCGGTGGAAGGCGGGAGCGGGCGGCCAGTCAGCGGGGCGCCGAAGATCTCTCCACCCAGCGGCACCAGATCCTCGGCTCGGTCGTCGGGGGTCACGCCCGCGCCTCCGGGCGAGCGCCGAAGATGTCCCGCACTTCGGCATGAATGTAGTCGTCGGCGACATTGAAGAGGTCGTCCGCCTCCTCGCCGGTCAGACCTAGAAGCTGGGCGGCGAGTTCCTCGGCGTGCATCTCGTCGGTCGGCGGGTCGGGATGAACGGCGATACCGGAGTCGTCCATTGCGTACCCAGAGAGCGCGACGGCCCACCCAGCAAAGCAGGCGGTGGTGCCGCAGGCGGGGTTGGTCAGGTCGTCCAGAGTGACGATGCCGTCCGGGCGGTCCGACGGCCGCTCGCCGAAACGGACCCACGAGCTCATGTCGAAGTGGGTCGGATGGGCGTCGATCTGGTCAAGCACGCGGTAGGCGAGTTCCGCGTTCGGCTTCGTGTCGGTCATCGGCATGTCCTTTCTCGGGCCGCGAGGTAAGCGGCGCAGACGGCGCACCAGGCGAGGATGCGCAGGTCTTCGGTGACGCGGTCGAACGCCTCGAAGGCGTTCAGGAGGCGGGTCACGGCGAGGGTTCGACGAGCGCAGGGAAGCGGT
>WUUC01021864.1_pt1 | contig 17531 bp, 8 predicted proteins | sample 6278441 | NCBI WGS metagenome assembly WUUC01 (sample SAMN13675441, study PRJNA597444) | soil metagenome | isolation source: soil | place: USA: Washington | collected 2017-10 | reverse complement strand
GACGTTGCATTTGATTTCTAAGGAGAAGGAGATCGAAGAATTGCAGGAACGTATGGATAAAATCGAGTTGCGTGGAAAGTAATTTACACAGTTAAGTTAACTGAGAATATAGCGATTTAACAACCAAACGAACAGATGAAAATATTTTGCGTAGTTGTGATTCTTGTTTTACAAATATTACCCTTGCATTCTCAACACGTGCTGACTCATCCAGTTGGCCAAATCGGAACAAATGCAACAGCCGATCAGGTGCAAATCAACGGAGGTCTGCGTGTAGTAAATCCAAACGGCAGATCCGTGTTGCTGGAGCGGGAGAATGACGACTCTTGGATAACATTTCATGATCCCAATGATGCCTGGTACTCGATAGGACTAGATCGTACAAATGGTGCTACGTTCAGTCTTAATTACGGCTCATCTCTGACAAGCATAAATGGCATAGTGATGAAGCCAAGCGGATATGTTGGCATAGGAAATCCCGATCCCTGGGAGAGGTTACATGTGGACGGTATTTTAGGTATTGGAAAATTCGCTACAACAGGCCACGCTGGTCTTCAGATACAATACACTGATCTTGCGGGTGGTAGCGGAAGCACGGTATTCAAACATCAGCGTTGGGGTGGTGAAATCCTGTTCGCGAGAAATAGCGCGAATGGCGAACGCAAACAGTTCTACTTTGGAGGAGCAGCCAGTCATTACATGCTTATTTATGACAGCAATAATGAACCAAAAATCCGGATGAACGCTGGCGGAGACTCTTTCATCACCGGTGGAAGATTAGGTATTGGAACCACTGATATAGATGAAAGTCTTACTGTAAGGGGGAAGGTCCACACCAGTGAAGTTCGTGTTGATCTCGAACCCGAAGTTGTCCCCGACTACGTCTTCGAAAAAGATTACAATCTTCTACCTCTATCCGAAGTGGAAAAATACATCAACGCCAATAAACATCTTCCAGAAGTTCCCTCTGCGAAAGAGATGGAAGCAAACGGAATGAATCTTAAAGAAATGAATTTGATTTTATTGAAGAAGGTGGAGGAGCTGACATTGCATATGATCGAATTGAAAAAAGAAAACGAAGAGATTAAAAAAGAATTAAGGACGAAAAAATAAACTATATGAAAAATACATCCATTGGCGAATTGATTTTTAAAGCAGTTGTTATAACCGGACTCATTGTTGTTATCGCATTTCAGTTTGATAAAAAAGATGCCATCGTTTATGTCGATGCCGTAAAGCTTGTGAATGGCTACAAAGGAATGCAGTCTGCACGCAAAGAGTTTGAGGTGAAAACACAAGCCTGGAATGCCAACCTCGATACATTGAAAACCGAGCTTCAATCAAAGATCAAAGAATACGAAGCAACGAAAATGAAACTTTCTGCGAAAGAAAAAGCCCTTACCGAAGAGTTGCTCCAAACGAAACAAGATCAGTTTCTAAACTATCAGAATATCATTGCTGAAAAAGTTCAGAAAGAAGACCAGGAACTCATTACAAAAGTTCTGGGTAAAGTAAACGACTACATTAAAAAATACGGAGAGGATAACGGTTACTCAATCATCATGGCAGCAACGCAATACGGAAACATCGTGTATGCTGAAAAAGGAACCGATATCACCGAGCAAGTTTTGGAAGGACTTAACAAGGAGATTGCCAATTAATAAAATGAAAAACATTCTAACACTTATTGTGCTGGTCGCGATGGTGTCATGCAATGGGAGAGCGGTAGTGAGTGAGGAGGAGTTAAAAGCATACATCGTTGATCCGGAAAACGGACTAATCAAAACAACATCGAAAGGCGATGTGAATATCAATGTGATCTATCGTCCATCGGAATTGGTAGTGGCACAGCAGATTGATGGCGTAACGGACAAAGCAGAAATCCAGCGCGCCCATGTTGACTTCGATGGCCTGACCTACTTTGTTTTGAAAATGGATCGTAATGGGCAGGAGATTGAAAATAAACTTGTGTCAGATCCCGAAAGATTTGGACAGGTCATTAGTCACCTGTCGTCACGAATTGCCAGCGACATCTACGTGATTGGTGATAAAGATACAGTGTACGCTGTCGATGCCATCTATACGCGAATGTTCGGCTCCGCTGCGGCAACATCAGTGATGGTAGTATTCGACAAGTCAATAAAGCAGAATGAAGGCCCGCTGACTTTTCATCTCGATGATGAAACACTTGGGCTCGGCCATTTAAATTTTAAATTTCTTTCCTCCGACATAAAAAAAGCACCGACCCTAAACCTGAATTAATATGAAGTTCTTACGAAAGCGACTCGTCCAACGGACAATTTCAATTTTCCTTCTCCTTGTTTTCCTGCAATCATTGGTGGCGCCTGAGGTTGCGCATGCGCTGACGAGTGGACCGCATCAGCAGGAGTATGCTTCTTATGAAGAACCTGGCGGAAGTGATATGGTTAATTTGTTGACTGGTGATTTCAATTTTAATCTTCCAGTCCTGGAAGTTCCGGGACCTGAGGGAAGCTTTCCGGTTCCATTGAGTTACAGCGCTGGAGTTGGTTTGGAACAAGAGTCCTCCTGGGTTGGTTTAGGTTGGTCGATGAATGCCGGAGCAATTACACGGACGATCAATGAATTTCCAGACGATGCAACCGGCCAGAGTCAGAGTGTTACAGTCCAGGACCTGACAGGAGCGCGTGGATGGAGCATGAAGATGTTGGGTATAGGAAAATTCGGTTGGAACACGAACGTGGGACATTATGGTAATCTGAGTTTACTGAGTATTGTAAATGCTGAGTGGACAGAGAACTATACTTCTGTCGGTTTGATGGGGGTGAATGTCACCTCTGATGGCGTGAAGGCAAACGGGATGCAAATTGGGATGGCGATTATTTCTGTAGTCAGTTTAGGAGCGGGTGCAGCCGCTGCAAATGGGGGTAAAATTCTCGCCACGGAAGTTGTGAAGCAGGCCTCAATCGGAATGGCAACAGGTGCAATAATGGACGGGGCAATGTCGCTTACTAGCAGTTCCGAAAAAACTCCAAAGGGTCCAAATGGATATTGGGCTTATAACAATGACACAAGGCGAAGAGGACTTCTTGGTGCGGTGTATAAAGATTACAAGATATGGCTGGATAAAAGTCGTGTTGAGAATATGTATGGTGCATTGTATCTCGGAAATGCGCCAACAGAGGTATGGACGCACCCATCATCGGACTACAATCTTTTGCTTGGCGTAAAGAACATAGGCACTACAGAAACACTTCGTTCATTTAAAAAAAGCAGTTCGACCACGAATGAAGGAGCTGCAAGCGATATTAATTATAGACCCGACTGGAATGAATCCTGGAAAGAGTTTTACGAAACAAATAATCCTGTTGTGTTGGGTTATGATAACTTCCATGTGAAAGGAGCCGGGATTAGTGGAGCTATTACGCCTTATCGTCTGGAAGTTGGATCGGTATCAATGCCAAGAGAGATGTCGTCAAATCATCAACGGTATGCGCCAGTTCGTTACCTGACAAATGATGGAACAGCAGGAAGCTATAAAGTTCCGTTCGTTTACGAAGGCAAAGTTTCAAACTCATATTATCATCATCTCGGTAGCAACACCGCAGTAACTTCTCCAGCATTTTATTTTGGAGTGTCAACTGAACTTCAGCAAGAGTCGCAGTTCACTAATAAAAGATTGAACTACTTATTAAATGATGTCATTCTGAAAAATGAAAGGATAAAAACTTCCCTAAGTACAATAAAGAAAATACCTCAGGCAAATTCGGTTGAGTGGCTATCCAACGCGGAGATCGGTAGCTCTGTGACGTATTCTTCTAAGTTCATGGATTTCCTCAGCCCTGGTAGTGGCGCAGCAGTGGCGGTCGGATCAGATAGACATACGTTTAGAAATACTCCCTCTATTGGATCGTTGATGACATTTTCTGAAAGCTCTAGCTTTAACTACAGTGCCGTCCCAGTTAATTCAGCTGATATCAATCTCATCGCGGTCAATGATGTAGTTGATTTTGCCATCACTTATTACAATAGTTCCGCAGACTTCCATGCAGGAATAGTTGCAGGATCTATGGATGTCAACGGTATAACAGTCACGGGAAAAACTTCTTCAACTATCGCTGTAGGATTTAATAGTGGATTTGCCGCAGCCACAGGAAAATACGTTGAGATCAATATTCGAATTAGGAAAAGCATGCAACCGTCAACAATGATTGGTGGCTTCTGCATTACCGCTCCCGATGGTACCACGTATCACTACGCTCTACCTTCATTTGACTACGAGCACCAAAGTGAAATTCGTGATGTTGCTGATCCGAACAATAAAAAATCCAGCATAAGGAGAAATGCCGCATTTGCCAACACGTGGATGCTCACCGGTATCACTGGATCTGACTTCATTGATCGAAATGCCAATGGCATAATTGATGACGGTGACTGGGGACATTGGGTTAAGATGAATTACGGGTTACACCACACGGACTATGAGTGGAAAATTCCATATTCTAATACAGCTACTCCCGACTACCAACTTGTGAGTCCCTTGCAGGAGTCATATTCGAAAGGAAAGAAGCAAATGATTTTTCTAAACTCAATTGAAACACGTTCACACGTAGCACTTTTTGTCAAAAGCCAGAGGCTGGATGGAAGAAGTGCCCGGGCTGACGTAGTTCAACTGCCATTGAAACTGGATGAGATCGCCTTGCTCTCTAAAGAGAATTACAATAAACTAATCAAACCAACGAATCAAGGCGGATACGGTGTAACTGACTTTTCAAATAAGATCAACGTGGTTTTGCAAGGCTCTTCTTTTTCAACCGATGCGCGAACATTCATAAATAACAATTGTGATAAACGTGTGGTTTTCAGCTATGATTATGCTCTTTGTAAGAACACGCTTAATTCAACAGCCTCTGGCGGGGGGAAGTTGACTCTAAACCGAGTTTCAGTTCGCGGAAGGAACGACTTGAAGATTGTTCCCGATTATAAATTTGAATACGCATTCAATCCAGATTACGACAAAAATAAATTTGATACATGGGGAATGTATAACTCGGCAGGAACTACATCATTCAGCTCTCACAACCCTTCACAAAATCAAATGGATGCCACCGCATGGGCATTGACCAAAGTTATAACTCCACTGGGAGCTGAATTGGAAGTCAACTATGAGCGCGATGATTACTCCTGGGTATCTGGCCAGAAAACCATGGAGCAAACCAGTAGTTTCAGTGTTCTAAATAAACAGTTTCATGCACCAACCTATGTGCCGATAACGCGCGTGTATGTGAATAACACAAGCAGTTACTCGGTGGGCGAAGAAGTATATGTTGCTGGAACAATAAACTACTATTGCCCAACCGGTGGAATGCAGACGAAAAACTTTGCTAGCTATTTTACAATTCAGTCGATCGGAAATGATCCGGCAGGAAATCCTTCGCTGAACCTTGGAGTAGATTATACCGGAGCTGGTAACTGCGGTGGATTAAGTTCGGGACAGTACATTCTGGCAGAGGGATTAACAGGCACTGTTTCGAAAGTGATGATCAAGCGAATCGCAGGAGATCTACGTGTGGGCTCTATTGCAACGAAAGATGAATTCGGCAACCAGAATAAGATTCGGTACCTGTACAAGGATGACCAGGGATTTAGTTCTGGTGCTGTGTCGAAAGTTCCCGGGGGGTACGCAAACTATTATGACTACCCAGGCTATCCGGATACGCCTGTTATGTACGGCAAAGTTTCTGTGTTAACAGGAAAGTTAACCAATGACAGTGACTATCATACAAGGCAAGAATTTGAGTTTGAAATGCCGCACTACTCCCAAATCACAATGACAAACAATGTGATTTCAAACATGGCACACATCAATACGTATAATTCTGATTTCAAAGATTTTTTATCAGTGTATGAAAATCAATTGGTAGATCGGACTTCTAAAATAGGAAGGATGAAATCTATGCGGATTTACAATGGTTCAGGCACGGAAAGAACTGCATCAACTTTTCAATATAGTGATGAGCTTGGAGACCAGATTCTCAATGATGGCGTGAATAACTATCAGGGTGTCTATGCTAATAGCGTATTGATGTTCGACCGCGTTAAGAAAGGCAATAGTAATCTTGAAAAGGTTCACAAGATCAATCGAACGTCCCTTATTAAGTACCCGAGCGCACTGGTCAAAGTCACCAACACTAAGGACGGTTTTACTTCTGAGACAGTGAACAAGAACTGGGACTTCCTCACAGGAATGGTGCTTGAAAAACAGACCAAGACTTCGTTAGGTGTATATTTTAAATCCATTGTTAAACCAGCTTACAAGCAGACTGAATATTCTGAAATGGGATCCAAAACTGAAAATCCTGCAAACCGGAATATGCTTACTCAAATCGCAGCGGAGTACGTCTATCGCACCGATGCGGTAGGAAACACAGTTGGTCTGGTGCAGGCGTCCGCGCAAACATGGAGTAAGAACTGGACGAACTATCGTTATCACAACGGAACAACTTACGTTGAGTCTCCTGAAGAACCAACAAGTGCAGTTTATCCGGTATGGAGAACAAAGGCATCTTACTATTTTAAAGGGAATTACTCTGACTACAATCAGGCAACGGGCACAACAACAATCCCATCCGGACAGGATTTTGTTTTCTCAAATCCATCCGCCAGCCCGCTTTGGCAAATCAATGGAGAAGTAAAAAGGTATGACCACTACAGCATGCCGTTGGAGTCTGTTGATATGTCGGGGAAGATTTTCTCATCGGTCAAGTTGGGCTACGATGGAAAGATCATGATTGCTAAAGCACTGAATGCAAAATACAATGAGACTGCATTCTCAAGCGCAGAGGATGAAATTCCTGGTATTAACTATTTTGGGGCTGAGGTGGCTAAGAAAGATGCCAGTGGCAACGCAACCGTTGTACGCAAATCTGCAGGAGCAGATTCGCACACAGGTGATTGTGCGCTTTCTTTGTCTACCGGTTATGGGTTTGTTTACAAATCCACCGATCTGACAACCAACAAAAAATATAAGGCGGTTGTATGGACAAATTCTGTCAATGGCCGCATTTATTATAAACTCAACGGAGGAGCTGAACAACTTTCTGCTGCGCCCTCTAACGACAAGAAAGTCGGAAACTGGTATCGCATCGAGTTGCCAATAAACACTGGTGGAGCTACATCGATTGAGGTCGGTGTGAAATCCGCGAGTGGAACAGTTCTCTTTGATGATTTTAGATTCCAGCCACAGGACGCAGTAATGACTTGTTTTGTTACTGATCCGCTTGATGCAACGTATTCCCCTGGGCAAACAAGATTTGAATATTCGCTGGACAATAATAATCTGTTTTCAAAAGTGGAGTATGATGAGAAAGGCAATCTTATCAAGACATACAATGAGTCCTTTACATACGGAGTCAAGCTTGTAAGCGAAACTCGTCAAAACTTCAGAAGATCAACTATTAACCCATAAAGCATCCTCTAATGAAAGCATTACTTGTAAAAATAGTTGCGGCACTGGCTGTGCTAGCGGTTTCTCCACTTGCAAATGCGCAATCAATACAGAGATATGGTGCTGACTGTACCGGATCTACCCAGGCATTTCAATTGATTCAGTGTGACGGATGCACGAGTTTTAGCTGGTCCATTGGCGGACCAGATAATTATTCGGGTTCGTTGACCAATTCGTCAATTGGAAGTTTCTCATGGAGCAGTGCCGGCACCTACACAGTAAGCGTTAGTTATACTCCATATGGAGGAGGTTCAAGCAGCAGCAGAAGTACAAGTGTTACGATCAACAGCTCTGTTACTCCCAATGTAACCATAACAACTCCAACTACATCGGTATGTGTCGGAATCCCCGTGACCTTTTACACTACGCAATCGGGGGGAGGGTCAAGCCCAACTTATATCTTTAAAGTAAATGGAAATCCCGTTCAAAATGGGTTCAATTCCTCTTATACAACATCGAGCCTCGTTCATGGCGACCAGGTTAAGGTAACGATGCTTTCAAGTGCCTCATGCTTTACGGGTAGTCAGACTGATGATTCGCAAACATTGACAATGACGGTGATTACAACCTCACCTCCAACCGTGTCAAACGTTACCATTCCCATGGGAACAAACACAACGCTGACTGCCAGTGGTAAAGGAGCGAACGAATCGTATAGATGGTATGTCGCGCCTTCCGATGGAAGTTTTGTGTCTGGTGATTCTTATGTCACGTCAGTTTTAAATGTGCAGACGACTTACTACGTTTCAAAATATAATAGTGTTACGTTATGTGAATCCACAAGAACACCCCTCATCGTAAATGTCTTTGATCCCAATATGTCTGTTCCGCCAGTTCCTTCGGTTTCATCTAACAGTTGTGGTGTAAAAACTTTAGGATTTTCAAATCCTCCGGCCAACGTCACCTATTACTGGCAAGGAGACGATGAAAACGGCTACAGCACTTCTCAGTCAGTCAATGCGTCAAGCTCTATTACTGTTTATAACACTGATCGGTATTACCTCAAAGGAAAACACAGCAGTGGTAATTATTGGAGTGTAAACACATATGTGGACGTTATTGTGACGAATCCAGTAGCTCCACCAGTACCTACAGTTTCTTCAAATACTTGCGGAGATAAAACCCTTACACGTGGGACACCCAGTGATGGAAGTACGTGGTACTGGCAAGGGCAAAATTCGGCCGGGGAAGAAGTGTCGTCAACAGCGGCCGCGGCTAGCTATGTTATTTCTTCTCCAGGCACCACCGATCAACATATCCGCGCATTTAAGTTAATTCCTGGACAGCAAACGGGATGCTGGAGCTCAGCCGCAGGCGTCACAGTTACGGTAATTAAACCTGCCATGCCAGGTATGCCTACGGTATCCACGCTGACATGTGGCCCCAAAACACTCACCAAAGTAGGCACGCCCCCTGGAGGCATTACATGGTATTGGCAGGGTGCCGTTCAAACGGAAGACATTTCAAGCACAGCGGCAGCATCAACGTATGAGGCGCAAACAACCAACACGTACTACCTGGGTGCAAGAGATGGTAACAACTGCTGGACATATCGGCCGATACAAGTTATCGTTGAGCCCGAGATCATAACTATAAATCAGTATGATCCTGTTAACACAACAATTGAAGCAACGCGACAAATTATTTTAGGACCAGGATTCACTGCTCCTTACGGAAGTCCCTTCGTTGCTAAGATCGGAATTTCTGCAGCCTGTGAAGACCGCATCAATTGGGTGGAATCTTTGGCGTATGGGCAGGATGGTGCTGTGATTGCAGATAGCAAGTCGTATTCAAGTGGATTAGGAATGGGACTGCAAAGCCAGAGCCGTGATTTCGTAAACAATAAAATATTCGCTTCGCAACCGCTGTATGACTCCTATAATTCTCCATCAGCACAGACACTTTCAGCGCCAATGATCTGGAGCGACTTTCGTTATCAGAAAGATTTTGTTCGTAACACGTCTGGTGTGCCATACGGAAAAAATGATTTCGATAAAAATTTGACAGCCGAAGCTGGTGCCGTAGATAACCCGAATCCGGTTGGAGCGGATAAGCCATACACGTTGGGATGGTACTATAGTAGTGGGAATAATTTAGAAGCATTGACTCCGACTACTTCATACCCATATAGCCGCAGTTATTCACCGGCAGATCCAGATCCAACAATTGGAAAAAGCAGTGGAGCCGGTGATAATTATAAAATGGGATCAGGTCATGAGGTGGTAAGCGAAAGACAATTGAGTACTTCAACCGAACTGAGTCATTATTCAACTATTCGTGCTCATTTTGTCACTTCAACTTTACCTGTTGTTGGTTACAAATCAATTGTAACTGACCCGGATGGGAAAAAAATTGTGTCGTTTGAAGATGCTGATGGTCGTTCACTAGCATCGGCAACGCTGACGGCCAGTGTTTATGACAATTGGAGCTATAATTTTTACAATGACATGGGCCAATTAGTGGCTTCGGTAGCTCCAAATGGTGTTAACCCTGCAAGCAACGCGTTGCCTGCATTCGTGACAAAATATACGTACGATCACCTCGGTCAGCTGATACAAGTAGAGAGTCCGGACGAGGGCATTTCAAAATTTGTTTATAACCTTGATGGTGAGGTCAGATTCAGTGAAAATCAGGAGCAGCGAAATGCGAGTCCCAAACGATTTTCGTATTCAAATTACGACTATTTGGGGCGATTGGTGGAGTCAGGTGAATATATAACCTCAGTCGGTGGGTATTTCTTCGAACCCCGAGTTGCTTCCCCGTCCGCTTCGCTTAGTATACTTCATCTAGTTGACACTGCCCTTCCACGAGGAGTCCATGTTGATGATCTAAATGGCGGAACTGATCCGATGGTTTTCAAAGGTCCTTCATGGAAAATTGATCCTTCACGATGCACAGATTATACATTGATCAAGTATGACGAGCCTTCAAATGCTCCGACAGCTCAGGAAAATCTTGAAGGCCAGATTTCGAAAACACAGAATGAGAATACAACCACCTGGTATAGCTATGATGAGTTTGAACAGCTTAAGATGATGTGGCAGCAGATTGTTCCAATGGCAAACGCTCAAAAGAAAACAGAATATACGTATGATTATTTTGGGAACGTTACACTTGTGGCATACCAAGCGGGTGTTTCAGGAGAGCAATTCTATCATCATTACGAGTACGATGCTGCACAAAAGTTGATTAAAGTTTCAACAAGCTTTGACGGGTTAACAAAAACGGTCAGGGCATCTTACAAATACTATCTGCACGGACCACTTAAGCGAGTTGAACTTGGTGACAAAGTTCAAGGAATAGATTATGCATACAATCTTGACGGATCTTTAAAGTTGATAAATCACCCTGATCCCGGACTCGACCCAGGCTATGATGGTTTGTCAGGAGTTAATTCTGCGTTTGGCAAGGACATCTTTGGCGAAGCATTGGATTACAACACCAATGATTTTATTGGAGCAGGTTACAATGAGGGAACGCTCACGGCCAGTGCACCCCACACTGATAAATTCGGAGGTAACGTGAAGGCAATTCGCTGGCATAGTCATGCAGATAGTCATATTCAAAGGGCCTATGCGTTTGAATATGATCCTCTAAATCAAATAAAGATTGCCAAGTGGGGGAATGTAACAGGTAGTGCTGGCACATATGGTCTATCCCTTGACGAGAATAAGTATAGGGAAGAAATTACCGGAAGCCCAGCACCCTATGATAAGAACGGCAATATCAAAGGATTAATTCGAAGGGGTAAAACGGGAAATTCTTTAGCAAATTATCAATACAACTACTACGCAAATACAAACAAGCTTCAACAAGTGGTTGCAGATGGGGACGACCTCAATTATGAATACAATTCTATTGGGCAAATGACGACTCAAGCTGAGGGATCAAAAGTGCTTAAAGTAAAATATAATGATGCTGGACTCGTAAGGGAGATTCGGAATAGTTTGGATCGACTTTTAACTGTCTACAGGTATGATGACCGCGGAAATATCGTAGCGAAAGTTTCGCATGATGGTAATCAGGCTTCTAATCCGATTATTAAAACAAATGCATATGTCCAAGATGTTGGAGGAACGGTGCTCGCAATTTATGAACAGTTACCAGGTGGTTCTTACGTGTTGCTGGAAGCTCCAATCTATGGGGATGGGCGCATCGCTGTGTACAAACCTCAAGTGCAAACCACATTCTATGAAGTCAATGATCATCTTGGCAACGTTCGGGGCGTAATTGGTAGCCCCGAAGCTTTACTATACACTGCAACTATGGAGGACAATGGGATTGCCAACTATTCAAATCCACGCGTTCAGGAGTTAGCGGTTTTCAAGAATCTATCAGTAACAGAAAAGCAGGATGTAAACATGAATCATACTGCAAGCTCTGTGGCAATGCCATCTCCGCTTTACAGTGCATATCTGCGTTGGGTTAGTGGACAAACCGGATCAACAGTTACGCAAAGTGTTGGTCCTGCAATCGGATTGAAAGTTGAGCCTGGTGATAAAATTGATATGGAGGTATGGGGAAAATTTGAAAAAAATGGAACATCTTATTCGCGTGCTGGGATTACAAGTACAGTCGCAGGTATCCTTGGTGCAAACTTTGTTGGGTCAGCCGCTGGAATTGACGTAATCGGAAACGCGACCCAGGTTTTCAATGATGGTTTTGCTCAGGCAGTCAGCACCGCCTACGGAAATGGTAACGATGGCAATGCTGTTCCATTTGCATACTTATATTACGTCCTCTACGATAGGAGCTTTAATTTAATTACTTCTGGGTCCACAAGAATGCCATCAACGGCCGGCTATGACCCAGCAACCGAGCTTCCATCAAAAGCGCACCAGCTACTTTCAATTCCAACACGTAATATAACAGAGCCGGGATACATTTATATATTCGTTGCGAATGAGAGCGAGAGTATCAAGGTGTGGTTCGATGACTTAAAAGTGATACACCAACGATCGAACGTTGTTGCAGGCGCTGATTATTACCCATTTGGCTTAGCGATGGAAAATAGGGAGATTACTCGTGAAGCGTATCGATATGGATACCAGGGGCAATTTAGTGAGAAGGATCTAACTTCAGGGATGCAAGAATTTGAACTTAGAACTTACGATCCAAAAATTGCACGCTGGACAACGGCTGATCCCTACGGTCAATTTGCAAGTGCCTATGTGGGGATGGGCAACGCCCCACATATGGTTGTTGATCCGGACGGTGGTTGGAGTTGGGCCGCTGCTGGGATTGGTTTTGCAGTCGGAGCAACGACAGGTTATATTGCTTCACAGGGAGATTGGCGGTCGGCACTGGCTGGAGGGGTGGCAGGTGGTGTACTAGGCGGTGTCTCCTTTAACCAAGACCATAAAGGTGCTACCAGGTTTAATGGTGGATATAGGGAGCACGGTGCGTTACGGATAACCTTCAATCCTCAAATTGGAAATCTATTTAGAAATAACTGGATAACTGTTGCCAATGCTGCTCTCCAACACGTTGGACAGGGAGTGGATGGAGGCGTAGCAAACACCCAGAATTGTGTTTACGCATGTGAAGAGTCATTTGAGCAATATATTGGAGGTCCAAGAACTAGGCGTGATTTCAATAGCAATCAAAACGGTTCGGTTACTGACAGAGGAACACAGTCAGTGCGCGACTGGGCAAATAGGTGGGTCTCCGACTTCAGGGGCAATATTAATGGCAACGGCACGAGTGCGCCAAGAGTTAAGGACGTCATTTCAAACATGAAAAGGGGCAAAATTTATTCAGTCGCAATAAGAGAAAAGAAATATCCTCCGAACTACGAGCACAACGTTTTAATTAAGAAAGTGAGAAGGAACAAAAGATCTGGGAAGTATAAGTACGATTTGATGGATCCAAACGGTGACAGATCAATCCGCAAAGGTGATTTTGATTCCTTTCACAAAAGATATCTTATCTTAAGGCCATGAGGATTTATGTAGTTTTTTTTTCGCAATTATTGTGCATAGCAGCGACTGTCCTTCTGCAAGGTCAGTCGCTGCCTCTACAAGACGACCCTCAGGTCCTTAGGGTGTTAAAGGAGAGGCATGCACAGTTGATATTGTTTATTGATCGCCATGATACTATTTGTTTCGATTCAAAGACAATCAAGAAATCAGAGCAGCCCCTTGTAAGAATTACAACTAGTAATGGCGATTCCTATAGTGTCATAACTTTCTTTTCGGGCATTGGATACTTCATCAACACTGGACCAAATGATTCTCTGCTCATTACCTTTGGCGATATGCCTTACGGAGAACTAATAGTAAATAACCTATCCAAGGAAGACAAGGCGAGTAATCTTTTGAATGTCGATAGATTAAATTGTATCGTTAGCGTCAACGGATTAAAAGGCCAGCCAAATTTGGATATGGATGGAAAAACGATCGATACTGAAAAGACAAAGAAGGCACCGATAAAAGATTTACTTATTACCGACAACGGAGGCAATAAGGTTTTTTGCCGCGCAAAAGTCGAAGTGTCAAATACAATTCATCCTGTAACATATCTCCTTCAATTCAATGAAGATAACTCCAACGAATTGAGTCGGCACCTTAAGATTGCCATGCTGTTTATTTTCTGGCTTTATGAAGATTCAAACAAAAAATAGTTTTCAGTTTTGTCAAAATTGCACTTTAACGAATGGCTAAGGTCCCCGTGACTGGCCAAGTCTTCTGGTTTGAGCGTTTGCATTGCGGGTAAGCTCCACCAACAAATCCCCAACGCAAATATTATCGCAGGGATGATGAATGCCTGAAAGCAAAAATGCCTTCCTGAAAGAATGGCCATTGAACATTACCTGAATGACTAATAAGCTGAACGTTAGAAACCTGTTCGTGATTTTGAGAGAATTGTGTGCAAATAATTAGCTAAATAACCGTGAGACGATTTTACCTAATATTAATATGTTTATTGTGTACGAGGCTTTGTCTATTGGCTCAGGATGTTGTTCCCGCATCACAGAACAACAAAGAAGTCCCGTCTTTAAGCATCGATCAAATTACAGACTCCACTTCATCTCACTTTTCTGAAAAAAAGCAGACCCTTCTTTTAAAAGAGGATAGTTTACGTCAACGTATAAACGCACCAACCGATTTCCTTACCACCAAAATCTCCTGCCTCAAATCTTCCCTCCAACACCGCATCGACTCGCTAAAAGCAAAAGGCCAGCCTACGGAAAAAATGCAGGCTCGGTTAAATAAACTCGATTCGCTCTCAAAATCTCCTGCGGAAGCTCAACAGAAATTAACTGCACTGCAAAGTGAATTGCAAGACAGCATCTACAATTCGATTCCGGGCGCAAAGGAAACCATGGCCATTCAATCAAAAGCAAATGGAGCCTTCGGAAAAGTAAATGAAGTGACAACCGAGATCGGTATCGGGCAGGTAGGAGGTGAGTATCAAAATGAACTCGGAAATGCAGTGCCGGGAGTTCCGGATCTGAATACGCCAAAAATTGATGGAATCCCCGGACTTGACATCAACAAAGATCTTGGTGTTAACACCTCGATACCAACAGATGTCAATGGATTGAATAAAAATCCGAATCTAAAAATTCCCGATGCTAATCTTGGCAAAGTGAATGAATTACTCCCGGATGAAATTCAGGATGCAACAAAAGCAGTAGAAGGAGTGACTGAAAAATTCCAGGAAGGCCAGCAGATACTAGGTGAAGGACAAGAACACCTAGATCAGGTAAAATCTATTCAGGAAGAGGGATTGCGCTCGGAAAAAATAAATGACCTGGCTGAAAATCAACTTTCGAAAGTCGATGAAATCAGTGCGTTAGAAAAAGAACGAGCTGCAACGATCGGGCAAATGGAAGAATACAAAAAACTGATCGAGCAATACAAAAATGAAAAAGCGATCAAGGCGGAGTTGGAGGAGAAGTCGAAAGAACTTGCGAATGATATTGTTGCTGCCAATCAATCGAAGGTTGATGGCTCGTTAAAGAAGTTGAGAAAATACAATCGGAAGTTTGACAATATCCCTGACATTCGTGAGCTCCCAAAACGACCACCGAATGTAATGAAGAAACTTGGTCTCAGGCATAGAGTCGTTCCGGGTTTTGCTTTCTATACATTTGCAACCGATCGCGTCTGGCTTCAATTTGACCCACAAGTGTTTTACAAATTCAACGGTAATTTTTCAGCTGGCGCAGGAACGATCTTCCGCTTTTCAATGAAACCCTCCAATGTCACATTCGATAATTTAAATAACACGTTTGGATTTAAAGTTTTCGCGCAACATCACGTATATAAAACGATGTGGCTTCGTGCCGAAATTCAAAATTTGTCATGGAAGCCACTTCACCTTTTGCACAATGATCCAAATTATATGGACAATGTCACAGTCGGAGCGATTGGCATCATGAAAAATGTAAACATCGCAAAACGCGTGAAGGCGAATGCGCAAACACTTTATCATTATACGATTGCTGGCTCTGATCCCTACAAAACAAAAATAATTTTCCGTTTGGGTATCGACTTCTCATTGAAGAAACGCGAAAAAGTTGAGTGGAAAGTGAAGTGGAAGGCAGCACGTAAGGTAAATCGATCTTCAAAATCAGGCAGATGAAAATAAAAAGTCATTTAGACGGGTCAGCTTGGGAAAGAAATTTTACATTGAACAACGTAACGTTAAATCATCAACTTCGTCATTTCTCCAATTCAATTGGCAAAGAATATTTGCAGCTAAGTAGCTTTAGTTTGCAAAGAGTTTCGAAAAAAAAACGGCTTATTTACAACATTGAAAAAATCAGATATATTTCGCGCGTGCTAAAAAAATACCCATACCTAATTTTAAAAATTATGAGAAACTTAATATTTGCAACGCTCTGCATAGCAGGGGTAATCACAACCGCGCATTCACAAACCGTAGTTGAATCTATCGTTTTTATGAATCCGACAGCGAATCAGAATTTTGTTACCGGTCACTATAGGCCTTTGATTTATGGATCAACCTCAGGGGGAAGTATTCCGTCAGGGAGCAGCAGTCTGATTTTACAAGCAGGAGGGTCAGCATCAAGTCGCCATATTTTTATGCGAACAGCCGATGAGACAAGGCTCTTTATTCATTACAATGGAAATGTTGGTATTGGTACGTTGGATACCGATGCCCGACTCACCGTCAAAGGACATATCCATGCGCAGGAGGTAAGGGTGGATCTTCAGGGCTCAGTTGCCCCCGACTATGTGTTTACACCTTCATACCGGCTCTTGCCCTTAAGTGAAGTAAAAAACTTTATATCAGAGCACAGCCACTTGCCAGAAGTACCTTCCGCTGACAAAATGGAACAGGACGGAATTAATTTAAAAGAAATGAATTTGCTTCTTCTGAAAAAGGTAGAGGAGCTAACGTTGTATTTGATCGAACAGAATGAAAAAATCGAACTACAGGAGAAAGAGATCGCAACGTTAAAGAAAGAAGTTTTTACGAATCACAAGTAGCGAACTCCTCTCATCTGGATGATGTCTTTTCATCTGTGAGATAGCGGGGGCATGCACGCGTGCTTTAGAAAATCGCGTTCGATCGATTAATCTTCAACGCATCGGGACATTGTTATCTTTCTAGCTTGTCGATTGATCTTCTGTTCAACGCAGGCTCGTTCGGCCTGCTTACTTAGATCAGCAGGCCGCGGATCGTCTACTGACTGCTCCAATCAAAAAGCCGTACTCTGCTTTCGGGGAAAAAGTTGAAGCGAGTCTCCTGGGTTTGTCGGTCGAACCATCTGCAGTAGAGCAGGGTCTCTTCCATTTGGCGGGTCTTTTGAATTTCTGTGACAAGCATTGGATAACCGGTTCCGTCCCTCAGTTGCACCATCTCACCAACATGGAATTGACATGAGGGCCGATACCGCAGGTCACGGACTTTTCCGATCAGTACAATAATTTGTTCAAGAATTTGAGGCACTCTTTTTAAAAGCGTTAAACAATAGGGTTAGCAATTATCGTAAAAGATTGTGACTTGCGAGTAGTAAAATTCTACTATTTTGGATGGTAGTTATCTACCATTGGCAACGGTATGGCTACTG
>WUUC01010839.1_pt1 | contig 17533 bp, 19 predicted proteins | sample 6278441 | NCBI WGS metagenome assembly WUUC01 (sample SAMN13675441, study PRJNA597444) | soil metagenome | isolation source: soil | place: USA: Washington | collected 2017-10 | reverse complement strand
TCTGCCGGCCCTGGGTGACGATGAACCGGATGATGTCGATGATCATCTTGCAGGCGCGGATGAACGCGGAGGCTGGGTTGAACAATGAGACTATCCAGGTGATGCCGGCGATGATGATGGTCGGCAGCAGGTAGGAGACCAGATCGCTGATCAGGTTCTTCTTCAGGTCGCCGACCCGGGTCTTCAGGTCGGACCACATGCCGGCCACGCCGCGTCTTCGTGTTTCCGCCACCAAGGGGACGGCGGTTTCGGCGGCGGTGATGGCCTGGTCGGGGACCTTGCGGGCGAGGCGGGCGCGGATGTTGGGCCAGGACAGACCCAACAGCGTGGCGATCATCAACAGGATGCCGAGGACGTCGAAGCTGGTCGGTAGTTGGATGCCGGCGGTGGCCGCGGTGCCGAGCAGCCAGGCCAGCACGCCTTGCTGCAGGTGCCGGCCGGCGTTCTTCATGAACAGCTTCAGCCCGCCGCCGACGCCCTTGATGAGGTTGCCCAGGAATCCGATCGGATCCTTCAGGATGCCCATGACGGCCTGGGCGGCCTTGGCGAGCACGCCGAGTAGGAGGCGCTTGAGTTCGAGGATGGTCTCGATGACGCCCTTGACCGCATTGATCGCCTTGTCGACGAGGCCTTTGTTCTTCTCCTTTTCGGCGGCGATTTCGTCGTCGACCGACTTGACCGCGTCGGTGTACTTGGTGGCCAGGGTGTCTACCAGTTCGGTGCCCTTGTCGTCGACCGACTGGGTCAGCTCGTCGAATTGGTCGGCGAACCCGGCCGCCGCCTCCTTGCCGATGGCCTGGAGGTCCTTGGGGAGTTTCTTGACCTCGTTCTGGAGGTCTTCTCGGCCCTTCTTGATGCGGTCCTTCGCTCGGGTGAGTTCCCGGCCGATCGTGTTCGCCACGTCGGAGATGACCTGCTTCATCCGTTTGACGTAGTGGTCGCGGGCTTCGACGAAGATCTGGTTCGCTTCTTCCGGCAGGCCGGTGAACAGGTCGTCCAGCCACCGAACCTTGCCGATCGCTCCCGAGTAGCGGCGGTCTTTGTACTCCTCCATCTTTTGCTTGTGCTCGGCGGTAAACGCGTCGCGGGCTTCCTTCTCACCGCGGCTGAACTGGTCGTCGACGAGTTTGTCCAGCCCGGTCAGGATGCCTTCCACATCGGTCTTCATGGTGTCGAAGACCTTTTGCAGAATGGTCGTCACCTGGGCGCGCGTTTCCTCGTCACGGGTCTTGGCGCCGGTTTTGCCCGTGCCGACCTGCTGGCCGGTGCTGACCCGCTGGGCGGCTATCGCGCCCATCGCGTTCGTGCCCAGGCGTTTGGCTTGTGCCGTGGTGGTCTTCAGTTGCGCGGACTCGTGCGTGCGGAGCTGGTCTGGCGCGGTCTCGGAGTGTTGCTCGGCGGTCTTCTTTTCTGTCAGGGCATTGGCGAACGCCGGTTCGTTGGCCTTCTTCAGCTGCGGTTCGGTGACCTGGGCGTCGGTCATCTGCTGGTTGACGCTGGCCGGGCCGGCGGACAGGTCGGTGGCCGATGGCGGGAGCTTGTCGGGTACCGCCTTCGCCGGGTCGGGGGTGGCGGGCGTACCCGGCGGGCGGTCGGCCGCCATGGGCACGACCTGCTTGGTGACCGCGGCGGACGTGTCCGGAGGCGCTGCTGTGGTAGTGGCGATCTGCTCGGCCGAATCTGACTTGCCCTCGCCGACGCGGCCCTGGACCTCGGATTTGATCTCGGCCGGCTTGTCGGAGTCGGCGAACTTGTCGGCCTCGTCGAGGTTCTTCGGCGCCTTGTCCGCGATGGCTTTCTCGACGGCCTTGACGAAGGCGTCCTTGTCGAAGTCCTTGGGCTTGGCGTCGTTCATCTTCTCGGCGTTGGCCGTCTTGCCCTGGGCCACCTCGTCGTCTCTCGGTGGCTGGGCGGCGTCCTGCGCCGAGGTCGCTTCCTTGCGGGGCGGGGGATGTGAGGTCGCGACCGTTCGCTTCTTTTTCTGGACGTCCTTCTTCAGCGTCGCGAACTTGGGATCGGTGGTCGGGCCCCTGCGCAGTCCAGCCGCCACCGCGCCGTTGCCGACCTTGTCCTGCATCTTCCGCTGGGACGGGTCGGCCAGGGGTTTCTTGTCACCCGCGCGCAACGTGGCCAGCGTCGCCGCGTTCGAAGGCGACAGTGGAGGCGGCTTCCGTTGCGGTGGGCGCTCTTTCACGGTTACGGGAGCCGGAGTCGTCGCCGCGGGGCGCTTCGCGCGAGCCATCGGCGGCGGTGGCATCGGACCGTGCTCCTCCCCTACGGGAACCACCAGACAGCGTCGCAGTCAGCCGTCACCGGGGCGTTGCGGGAACGTCCCCATGGTTGACGAGACGCCGACCGACCTGGTCTGACCGTTGGCAGGGCAGCACCGCCCGGCAATTTGGCCGAAATGCAACCCGCCTGCGATCCCACCGGCTACCTTGTCGCCGGTGACGACACCACCATTCGGGGCCGGTGAGCCGCAGCAGCAGGGGATGCCCGGACAGTGGCAGCCGGCTGGCTACGGTCAGTACGCGCCGCCACCGCCGCCTCCGCCGAAGAAGAAGACCGGCCTGGTCCCGGTGATCGTGGTGATCGCGCTGTTGTTGATCGGTGGTGGCGCGGTTGGCATCTACCTGCTGAGCAAGGACGACGCGCCTGCGGCATCGAAAACAAACCAGCCGTCGGAAACCGTGCCGGCGTCGACCGAGGAGTCGGTGCCCGCATCGCCGTCACCGGACCCGGGCGTCTGCCTCAAGTTCACCTCTCCGACGCTGACCGACCCGGAGATCGCGGAGTTGGGTTGTGACGCGCCGGAGGCGGCGTACAAGGTGGCCAAGAGGTTGGACAAGGCCACCGACAGTTGCCCCAGCGACGACTATGACATGTACACGGAGACCGGCATCGGCGACGGCTTCGCGCTGTGCCTGATGATCAACGGGAAGGAAGGCGCCTGTTTGGACGACCTGGACAGCACCACCCTCCCGACCAAGCGGGCGGACTGCGGAACGGCCGCGTTCAAGGTGATCAAGGCGGTCGATGGCGAGGTGAACGAGTCGGCCTGTCCAACCGGGGAGACCATCGTTTCCCTGACCTACCCGGAGCCGCCCACCACGGTCTGTGTGGAGGCGATCTGACCGCCTGACCGCGACGGAGCCACGATCATGCACTGGGAGATGCCGGGCTGGTCAGGGTGGCTGGTGGTTCACCGAATCGGGTGAGGGTCAGCGCCGCGAGGACCGCGATGAGGAAGCCGGTGATGGCGACAGCGATGAACCCGGGACGGGTCTGATCGCCGAGCACGAGGACTCCGATGAGCGCCGGTATGAGAGTCTCGCCGAGGATCATCATGGCGGTCGTTGTGGTGACCCGGCCCAGCTGCAATGCCGAGGCGAGGAACAGCATGGCCAGCAGTCCGGCACCGATTATCGCGTAGCTGGCCGGGTCGGTGAGCAGGTCTCGTGGTGCGAATCCGGTGATGACCCGCCCGGACATCGCCGTCACGCCGAAGCCCAGTCCGGCGATCAGGCCGAGCGCGGGTGCCCGCTGAGCGGCGGGCAGCCGGGCCACGGCGACACCGAGCCCGGCGAGCACCGCGACCGCGATCACCAGCCCGACCCGAAATCCCGTGCCGACCGCCGCGGAGCCCTGGGCCTTGGCCGACGTCGCGACCAGGGCAAGGCCCACGCACACCGCACCGACCGCGGCCCATTCCCGGCGACCGAGGGCGGTGCCGAGCAGCCGGGCCAGGATCGCGGTCACCGCCAGGCTCGCGGCCAGCGCGGCCTGCACCACGAACAGTGGCAGCACCCGCAGGGCAATCAGTTGCGCCAGCGCACCCAGCACGTCGAGTCCCACCCCGGCGACGAACCGCCACTGCCGCAGAACCCGCACCAGCAACCAGGGATCAACCGCCCGCGAACCCCGCACCGTCGCCCGGCTGGCGATAGCCTGCAGCACCGACGCCGCCCCGAACGCGACGGCGGCGAACAACGTGCACGCCAGACCCCACCACACCGGCCACACCCTACGGCGACGTGAACTGACCCGCAGACCAACCGGATTCCCAGGTAACGTGCTCGACGCGGCGCGGCTGGCCACCTGTCCTATCGTCGGGACGGCATTGTCCGGCCGGGTCAGCTGGAGGTCCCAGCGGTGACGGCGGTGACAAAGGGGTCGCCGCCCGCGAGCGGGTCACTACCCGGTGTCGGGGCGTTCGTCGTCGTCCATCGCGCGGGTGTCCCTCGGCGGTAGAAATGGCTCCTCGTCGGGGTGTTTGCCCGCGGCGATGCCCCGGCCCCTGGCCAGTTCCGCGTCGAACTCGGCGCCGAGCAGCACGGCGATGTTGGAGATCCACAGCCAGATCAGGAACACGATCACGCCGGCCAGTGAGCCGTAAGTCTTGTTGTAGGAGGAGAAGTTGGCGACGTAGAAGGCAAATCCGGCCGATGCGGCGGCCCAGAGCAGCACGGCGAGCAGCCCTCCCGGGCTCAGCCACCGAAAGCTGGGCAGCTTCACGTTGGGTGTGGCCCAGTAGAGCAGCGCGAATGCCAGGCTCACCAGGATTACGATCACCGGCCACTTGGCGATCTCCCAGATCTGCACGCCGGTGGAGCCCATGCCCAGCATGCGCCCCAGCCGGTCGGCCACCGTCCCGGTCGCGATCACTCCGACCACGCTCGCCGCGAGCAGCACCACTACCGCCAGCGTCAGTGCGATCCGCAGGGGCCAGACCTTCCACAATGGACGCCCCTCGGGCATCTCGTAGATGGCATTGGACGCCCGCATGAACGCGCCGATGTAGCCGGACGCCGACCACAGCGCCAGGGCCAGCCCGATGATCGCGAGTGGCCCGGCCAGTCCGCGGGAGGCCTGCAGCTCGCGGATCGCGTTGACGATGACATCGCGGGTCTGTCCCGGCACCACCTGGCTGACGTTGTCGATCAGCGATTGGGTCGCCGACGGACCCAGCAGACCCAGCACGGCGACCAACACGACCAGCGTCGGGAAGATCGACAGCATGCTGTAGTAGGTCAGCGCGGCGGCCCAGTCGGTCAGGTTGTCGTTGTTGAACTCCTTGACGGTGCGTTTGAGCACCGCCCACCAGGACCGCCTGGACAGGTCGGTCGGCCGTTGCGGCACGCGGTTCGTCGGCTCTCCACGGTTCCCGGCGACAGCGTCTTGAGCATGGCGCTGTCCCAGTGCATCTGGTGCGGTGTCTCGGGATGGCATTGGCGGGTCAGCTCCAACAGGTCGGTGTCCTGTCAGCCGGTCTACCCATCGGGGCGGGGCGGAAACGCGATGGTTGGGAGGAGGAGTTGGCCTGCTCGAGGCAGGGGTCAGCCGGCCGCTCGACCGGCGTCGCGAGTCCTGCTCAGTGCCACACCAATGCCGATCATTCCCACGCCCAGCAACAGGTGCAGCCAGTTGTCGGCGGTGTTGAGCGGCACGAAGTTGGCGGCGCTGTCGTTGTCGATGATCAACCCATAGAGCCACAGCACCAGGTAGACCACGCCACCGCCGATGAGGAACCCGCGAGCCCCGGTCACGGTCCGTGCCATGACCAGCCCAACCGCTCCGAACAGCAGGTGAACGATATTGTGCAGGATCGACACGTTGAAGATGCTAAGCAGCATCGCGGTTGACTCGTGCCCGGCGAAGGTCATCCCGTCGTATTCGGTCGTGACACCGGGAATGAACCCGAGCACCCCTACCAGGAGGAACACCGCGGCTACCGCCATGGCCGCCTTCCGGACCGGGTGTTGCTGTACCGCGCTATTCATATTCGTACTCGACATGAGAACTCCTTGCCCGAGATCATCGCGACTCGTGCTGAATCGCGCGAGCCTCCAAGGCAGGGAATACCCATCGAATTTCGATGCATTCCTCGGATCGTCGGGTGGCAAGGTCGTGGTGTGAGAGGGACGAGGTTGGGTAGCCGCCTACGGTCAATGATGCCGAGGCGCCGAGGTGATGATGAATGGTGGACGGTCACGACATCCGCGGTGCGGGCCGCTCGTTCGTCACAGCCGGTCTGCTTCTTGGCGTCGGCTTGGGCGGGTTCATCGACGGGATCGTCGCGCACCAACTGCTGGAGTGGCATCACCTGCTGTCCGGCTGGTATCCCCTCGTGACAGAGCACAACATACGGGTGAACATGGTGGGCGACGGGTTCTTCCATCTCGGTTGCCTGGTCGTGACGATAGCTGGCGTGGCGATGCTCAACAGGTCGGCCGGAACGGAGGTGCGGCATCGCGGCCGCCGGTTGACCGGTTTGCTGTTGGCCGGCTGGGGTGCGTTCAACCTCGTCGAAGGACTCATTGACCATCAACTGCTTGGCGCACACCATGTTCGTTCCGGTCCGCACGAGCTGGCCTACGACCTCGGATTCCTGGCTTCGGGAGCAGTATTGCTCGGCGTGGGTCTGCTCATATCGCGGACTCGCCCTCGGCGGCACCGGAAAGTCATGTCCTCATAGGACCGCGGCCAGCGGCGGGGAAGAGCCGCCGAGACGCCTTCCAGTGCTTGGTGCGGTTGCTGGCCGTGCACGAGACGGCCGAGGAAGAGCTCGTGCATCCCGCGGTGCGCGCTGCCGACGGTGGTGAGCCGGTAGTGGATGCGCGGGTTGCCGAAGAGCACCGGGCGAAGGAGCTGCTGTCCACCATGGACAAGATCGGCCCGGATGCGGACGGTTTCGACACGCTGTTGGTCCAACTGCGTGACGACGTGATTGCCCATGCCGAGCACGAGGAACGTGAGGAATTTCCCTTGCTGCGCACGGCCTACGACGACAACCGGTTGCGGCAGCTGGCGCTCGCGGTGCGTGCCGCGGAAGCGATCGCGCCGACCCGACCGCACCCGGGGCTGGAAAGCCCGGCGGCGAACCTGCTGCTCGGGCCACCTGCCGCGATCATGGACCGGGCCCGCGACCTGATTCGCGGAGCGCCCGGCCGCTGAGCCGGCGGATGGTGAGGCGGTTGACAGATGGCATCGGAACACGATCAGCTAATCCGACTACCGGTGGATCCGCCTCAGCCGGCACTGCTTAGCCGAGCGGTCCCGCGGGTGGGCGGGATGGCCGGGAAAGCGGATCAATCCGGCGGCTCCTCCGGCTCGGGAGGTGGGTCACCAATTCGTTCCTGATATTCGTCCACCTCCTGCGGAGTCGGATCCACACCGACGGCTTCCGCGAACTCCTCCGGATCGTCCCGCTCAATGTCGGGCTCGCCACCCATCCCCGTCATCGCCACTCTCCTCTCGACCAGACAATCGCCCGCCCGCGAACCCGGCGCCAGTACTTGGAGAACTCGGCACTTACCGCGTTGGCCCGTCATAGGTGCGGTCCGGCTTCCGGCTAGGGCCTACCCGTGCCGCGTCGAGGAAAACCTCGCGATGCCACCACATCGCGAGGTTCCGCAGTGGACCGATGGGTAATGCGACAGGACGAACGCACCGACCCCTTTACCGGCGTCGTCCGTGGTGTTTGTGGTGGCTGTGTAGGTGGAGTTGATGAGAGTCAGGTTGGCGTGTCCAGCGGTTCCAACCAGTGCAGGTGTCCGTCGGCTCGGATGAGCGGTGCCGGCGTGTTGTCGTGTGGCCCGTGGATGGCTATCACGCCGCTGTGGTCGCCGGGGTAGGGGTGGTGCGGGGCGGACGGCGGTTCCTGCCAGACGTGGTAGAGCGGGCCGCCGTCGCCGATGGAGTCGATGGCGGCGTCGAAGGCGGCGCGCCGGTGGACGGGTACGTGCATGCGGGTGGCTGAGTGGAAGACGACGCGGGGTTCGCCGGGTGGTAGGTCGCGGTTGAGCGTGGGGCAGAGGTCGATCGCGTCGCCGGCGAGGATGGTTGGCGGGTCCTTGGCCAACTGTTCGAGGGTTGCGTCGAGCAGGGCTGCTTCGGTCAGGTCTTCGGGCCAGACGAGGGCTCGCAGCCAGCGGCGGTCAGTTGGGTCGGTGACGTCGAGCGGGTTGAGGTCGATGCCGATCCTGCTGGCGATCGGCGCGATGTCGTTGAGGTCGGGAGGCGGTTGCGTGCCCCGCCAGTGGCTGTCGATGGTGACCGTCGCGTGGGGATCGCCGAACTCGGTGTTTCCGATGAGGTACCGGTAGCGATCGACGAGTAGCAGCATGCCCGCGCTGGCGCCGATGTCGATGAGGTGGACGGGCTGGGTGCGGTGTTGCCTGATGGCCCAGAGCGCGAACCTGAGGCCGACCACCCGCCTGGGCACGTTGGTCTGGACGAGGCGGGTTCGGATCAATGCCACCAGCTCGGCGCGGTAGTGCCGGCAGAAGTCGATCAGGACCGGGCCGGCCGCGGCCAGGTCGCGGGCCGCGGCACCGACGATCGACGGGTAGAAGGCGCGCAAGGGATGCGGCGCGCCGCTGAGCAGCAGGTAGTGCACCGCACCGAAGAGCAGGAACGACGCCTGCTGGCCGCTACGCCGGTTGGTGAGCAGCTCCAGCGTTGGCGGGTCGCCGGCCACCGCTGGGCACAGGCTCCGGTATAACGCCGACGTCGTGAAGGTGGCGGGCGCGCTGGCGAAATGCTCCGCCAGCGCGGCGGTTTCCAGGCTGTTGTCCACGTTCTCCTTGGGGGTGTCTGCCCTAGCGGCGGTGCTGCAGGACCACGGCGATCGTTCTAACCGGCTGGTGGTGGCACGCTGATGTTGCCGTACCGATCCCAGCCATTCGCGATCCGGTTGTAGTAGAGATCGGCTTGGGCGGCGTCGATGACCCAGTTCCATTCACCGGTGGCGGCCGGCTGGGGATAGGTCCGCACCAGTTCGGCCACCTGCCGTGCTTCGGTGAGACCGTCCCAAATGGTGCGCTGCAGAGCGGGTGTCTGATAGGACGGGTCGCGCACCCAGATCCGGTAGCCGAAGTACGCCCTGGACACCGAACGGTGCAGCCGCACGGTGAGCAGGGTGCGCTCGAAGTAGGCCTTCAACTGCCGGTATTGGGCGTCCGGCAGATACCGCTTGGCGGCTTCGACGTCGTAGTCGACATACCTCCGCTGTGCCACCGGATCACGCGAGCTCGGACCGTCCGACCACCAGGACCAGGCCGAGCGGCCGGGCCTGATCCACGACATATCGTCCACTGTGGATGGTGCGGCCAGGTCGGTCACCAAGTCGCTTTCGGTGACCGTGGCGAGGTCGCCGATGACCATGGTCCGCCACGGCGTGCGCAGCGGCCCGGTGCTGTTCTCCTGGGCATCCGGCAGGGTCAGCCGGAAGCGCCGGGTAGCTGGGTCGAGCGTGAGCCGGGATGCCCCGTAGTTTCCGGAGATGTCCGACTCGGTGACGAGCAGCCAGGAATCGTCCACTTGGAACAGTGCCGGATAGCCGTAGGCGACCGCACCCGCCGCCGCCGTGACCGGCACGGCGAACTCCGAGACCTCACCGGTCACGGCGATCGATCCGAGTTGGGGGCAGCACATAGCGGTACGCCACACCATCGGCCGACATCCGAACCACCACGTCCAGGCGCGCCGACCCCCCGCTCAGCCGCGTACGCCGGCGACGCCACGACCGTCAGGCAACCCACGAGCAGCACCGTCGCGAGCCGGGATCCGATACCCACCGCTCCTCCGAGAGATGAATGGAGGGAATTCGTGTTCAGGATGGCGCCTTGGCTCACGACTGTGTAGTGATACATCCGATGTATTGGGTAGCTGGGTGGCGGACGACGGGTGCTCCGCGCCGGAACCACGAGGTCGGTGAGGGCCAGCTCGGTGAACGAGATGAGGTCGAGCTGGCCAGCTAGCTCTACAGGAGGGCGCGGGCGCGGAGTTGTTCGGAGAGGACGACCGAGGAGGAAGTGATCTCTGTGGCGCCGGCGTCGAGTGCGTGCTGCCGGTAGGTCACGAGTGCGCGGTGGCTGCAGTAGATGACGAACGGGACGCTGGGATCGGCCTGGCGCACGGCCTTCAGCAGCCGGAGTCCTGCGTCGGGCACCTCGACGCCGTCCTCATGCCGGCCCATATCCGACACGATGGTGCCGTAGCGGCGTTCACCAAGAAGTGCGCTGGCTTCCCTGGTGGTGCGAGCGAGGTCGACCCGCACGCCGTTGCGCTGCAGTTGTTCCACGATCAGCGCGTTGTTCTCGGGATGGTCATCCACCCACAGCACGGAGTGGGCCACGGCTGGAGGTGGAGGCGAAGTATAGGACTGGGTCCAACCGTGATCCACCTCCGACAAGATGCCGCCGCCTGGAACGGGGCCCGGATCGGCAGCGCCGACGGGTGCACCTTCGACCTCGGCTGGCGCAGGCGCTCCCGCATTAAGCGTCGCGATGACCTGGCTAAGCACGCCAACCTGCTTCTGCAGGTCGGCGATCATCGAGTTCTGCTGATCGCTCAGTTGCTTCATGCTCAGCTTCTGGCCTCCCACCTCGAGAGTCCACTCGCGCTGCTCGGCCGAGCGGACCACCCGAGCCAGCGGCCGGCGGAACATCAGGAGCACGACAAGCAGCAGTAGCGGCCACAACAACGCCGCTATCGCTGTGATCGTCTCGGCCACAGCACACTTCTACCATCAACGGGGGACCGGCAGAGATCGGGCCGTGATGATGCGGGGCCGCGTGAACCGTCGACGTCGATGCCGTGGCTCAGGCATCGTTGGTCCGCTCGCCTCGCACGAAAGCCGTACGAAAAGCAAAACGGACGTGGGACTCCGGGACGCCCCCGTCCATGGCCCGTTGGAACCAAACCTCGGCCCCGGTGGCGTTCCCGCAGTCAAGGAGCACCCTGGCAAGGTTGTATGCCGCGTCGGCGCTACCCGCTTCCGCGGCACGTCGGAGCCAGGACTCGGCCTCGGCCAGCTCTTTACGCGCAAAGAGCGTTCCGCCAAGCATGTTCATCGCCGAGATGTGTCCGCTTTCAGCCGCCCGCCGGTACCACATGAGCGCTTCTGGCACGGTGGCGCTTTCTCGCTGCAGCTTCATCGCGAGTTGATACATTGCCTCGGTGTCGCCGGCCTGTGCCGCCTTGCGGTAGGCGCGCTTAGATCTCGCCCACTTGCCGAACCTCACAAGACAACAATAGCTACCCTCCACCTGGGCGTATTGATGTTGTGAGTTTCGCCCAGATGCCGATGTGCTCAGGCCGACGGGTATGCCGCGTGACGGTCGTTTCTGCCTCACGAAGCACCGGCGGTACCAGGCGGCGATCGAAGCGGGCCGCACGGCCAGGCCGGTCACAGGCTGGTCGCGTAGCCCTCCATCAGGCGCACGACCATGGTCCGGTAGGCGGCGGAGCGGTTGTAGCTGAGGATGGCCGCATCGCGGTCCTTCGGGTCGGCAAGATTCCGGTTGCCGGAGCAGAGGTAGCGAGCCGCGCCGAGGCTCGCGTCGTAGACGTTGTGCGGGTCGAGCTTGCCGTCACCGTTGCCGTCCGCGTCCCAGCGGCGCCAGGTCCCCGGGATGAACTGCATCGGACCGACCGCGCGGTCCCACGTGGTGTTGCCGTCCAGCACGCCGTCGTCGGTGTCGGCGATCGCGGCGAATCCGTTTCCGTTGAGCACCGGGCCGAGGATCGGGGCCACCGTGGTGCCGTTCTCGTCGACGCGACCGTCCCTGGCGTGCCCGCTCTCGACCTTCCCAATGGCGGCAAGCAGTTCCACCGGGATCTGGCAGCGGGGCGCCACCTGGTTCAGGGTCTCTGCCGCGGTGCGGTATGCGTCGAGCACGATGGCGGGGACGCCGCCGCTGAACGAGCGCGGCGCCTGGGGACCGGCGTCGACCCGCGGGGTCATCTCGCCCATGTCGCTCATACTGGCCGGCACGTCGGGTACGTCGGCAAAGGGAATCGTGCCCGAGAAATCGAGGAACCGGACCCACGGGTCAACGACGTCGCCGGCCCTGCCCGGCGCGGACACGATCTGCCGCGCGGCCGGCTCGGCGCTGAGCATCTCCGGCGCGGCCGCGGTCGTCGCGAGCGCGAGGGTGGCACCGACCACGGCCGCCGCACCCACCCTGCCCGCTGGCGAGCGCTGGGGTGCCCGGCGCTCGCCGCTGGTCGAACGCTTCACCAGTAGCCCCAGTCGTATGCCCGACCGTTCCTGACGCTTGTTCTCCGCCCGCCGGGCGGAGACGGATGGGTCAACCGTCGAAGCTCCACTGTGGACAGAACGGATCTGGTGGAGCACCCCGCCGGCGCCGAAGATCAGCGGAATGCCTTTTTTCGGCCTGACACGTCAATCGAACTCGCGGGCACGTGTCCCGTTGAGCCATCAGCCGCGAGTTCCGTCCGACCTGTCGAGACTGATGGCCCCCGGTCCTTCGACGGTGTTGTGCAGGCCGGGCAGCTGAGCGGCCGGATGCTCGACCAAGGCGATAACGCGTGTCGCCATGAATCGAGCCGTGCGCACCGGTGTGCCGGAACGGGTGACCTCGACGACCTCGACCACGCCGCGACCGACGCTCACCTCGACCCGACGGCCAGCCCGGGTCGCGGTGATCTCGTAGGTGCGCGTCGTGTCGCCCGCATCGACCACGACCTCGACCCAGTCACCCTTCACCCCGCCATTGTCACCCGCGGCACCGACAACACCGGCCGTCATCGGACTGGACGACGGCCGGCTCGTGCTGAGCGGCACCCGACGAACCCGGTGACGTGGGGAAGTCGGGGTGCTCAACGTCCTCCATCGGGCCAGTTGCTGTAGCGGGTCTCGCCGAGAATCGCGTCAGCGCCCGGCAGCAGGGTTCGCTCGCCAAGCTCGGTTCCGAAGTAACTCGCGTGCGGGTCCGTGACCACCGCACGCGGATCGCCACGCGTGGCCAGGACATCCCGGAAGAACTCGTCCATCCGGAACTGCTCGGGTCCGGCGACCTCGACTGTCCCGGTCAACGGTGACCCCACTGAAATCCTGCCGACCGCCTCGGCGACGTCGTCCCCCGCGATGGGTTGGATGAGCACCGGTGCGAATCGGATGGTGCTGCCCTCGGTGGCCGCGTCGGCCATGCTCCGCACGAACTCGAAGAACTGCGTCGCACGCACGAGTGAGGATGGGATCGTCGAGTTCTCGATCAGCTTCTCCTGGGCGCTCTTCGCCCGGAAGTAGCCACTCTGTTGCAGCCGCTCGGTCCCCACCACCGACAGTGCGACGTGGTGGCCAACGCCTGCCACCGCCTCCGCGGCGAGCAGGTTGCGGGTGGAGGTCTCGAAGAACTCCAGCACCGCGGCGTCCTCGAAGGAAGGCGAGTTCGACACATCGACCACCACGGTCGCATCGACCAGGGCATCAGCGAGTCCCTCGCCGGTGAGGGTGTTGACGCCGGTGTTCGGCGACGCCGCCACCGCCTCGTGGCCGTGCTCGCTGAGTCTCGACACGAGTTTCGACCCGATCAGACCCGTGCCGCCGATTACCACGATCTTCATGACAACCTTCCTCGACTCGCAACTCCCGCGTCGTCGACCGCCACGGTCAGGTCAACCTGAAGTACGCCACCTTGCGCTCCAGGTTCGGCGTCGCGGAGCCGCCCTCCGGCTCGACCGTGATGCTGAACGCGTTCGCGGCTCCGAGCGCGTCGATGTCCAGCCGGCTGCCCGCCACCAGCCCGGCCGACTTCGTCCTAATGATCTCTTCGCGGTTGTTCTCGTCTTCGACGACCATCCACGCCTGGTACACCTGGCCGGGTTGCAGCCGGCCAATGCCGGCGGTCAGCACCACCGCCCGGTTCTGCGAGCGGGACATCACCACGGTCGCGGAGCCGCCGTTGTCCACCTCGCCTGTGGCCACCCGTGCGTCGTTGGCCTGCAGGATCGCCACGATCTTCTGGCTCTCCTCGCCGGACTGCTGTTCCTGCACCAGCAGCACGCCGAGCGTCGCCGAAATGACCAGCAACACGGCGGCGGCCGCGGTACTCAGCCGCAGCGCCCACCGCGGCGACGGCCGTCGGGTACGCGACGGCGTGACCGTCGGCGGGAGCTGTCGGACCTGGCTGATGTCGGCCAGCACTCGCGCCTTGAGGTTGGGTGGTGGGGCGAGGGCCGCGGCCTGGCCCAGCCGGGCCGCGACGTGCCGCAGTTCACGGACCTCCTCGGCGCACGCCTCGCACGCGGCGAGGTGTCGCTCGAATTCGGCGCGCTCCAGCTCGTTGACGGCATTCAACGCGTAGGCGCCGGTCAGGGCGTGCACGTCGGGGCTCATCGCGTCGCCCCCATGCAGTCGCGGAGGCGGATCAACCCGTCCCGAAGTCTGGTTTTGATGGTACCCAGCGGAGTGCCGAGCAATTCACCTACTTCACGATAGGTACGGCCGCCGTAGTAGGCCAACACGACCGACTCCCGTTGCACGTCGGTGAGCGTGCCCAGGCACTGGCGCACCTGCTCATGCTCCAGGCGCACGCTGACCTGCTCGGCGACCTCATCGAACGGTCGGGACAGCTCGCCTCGCATCACCCGGTCCTCGCGGTCGCTGGCGGACTGCGCGGAGCGCACCCGGTCGACGGCTCGCCGGTGCGCCAGCGTCATCGCCCACGTCATCGCGCTGCCCCGCTCCGGGGAATAGCGTGAGGCGGTTTGCCATAACGCCACCATGACCTCTTGGGCCACCTCCTCGGACTGGGCCTGGTCCCGCAGGACTCGCCGGACCAGGCCGAACACCGGCCCGATCAGGATGTCGTAGAGCCGCGCGAACGCGGCCTCGTCACCACGGGCGACGAGTTGCAACAGGTCGTCGGCGTACGGGGGAGCCCCGGCGTCTTCCTGGGCGGGCATCCGACGAACACGTTCACGCATGACGTTTGGCTTCTGCACTAGACGTCTCCTGATCGTTCTCGTCGCGTCTATCTGGTCATTCGGTGCCGCGACCACCCCGGATGGCCCATTTTTCGACCAATCTGCCAGCCGGCCGGCCCCGAAATCCGAATAGGGGGACATCGGCCGACCCGAGGGGCAGGGAGGTCAGCCTGGTCAGCTCCGGCACCAGGTCGGCGTGCCGGCCGAGGTCGAGGGGCGTTGCTTGCTTCGTCAGCTCCAGGTGGAGCATCGTCGCCATGAGCTGTCCTCGGGATGGCTGGGGATCACCTATGCTGGCCAGCAGTACTGATCCCCGATGAACAGCGGCTCGCTGCTGAAGGGGTAACCGTGCGGCTTCCTCGTTTCCTGTTGCACGCCATGCTGGAGTGGGGTGCCCGGCATGAGAATGTCCGTCGTTACCGGTTGCACGCCATGCTGGGGTGGGCTGCCCGGCATGAGAATGTCCGTCGTTACCGGTTGCACGCCATACTGAAGTGGGCTGCCCGGCATGAGGATAAGCACAACTACCACCGGGCTTTGTACGGTTATCGCTTTGCTGCCGAGTACGGGTACAACCATGTCGATGAGCAGGTGACGGCGACCGACAGCATCCACCGTGTGCTACAGGAATTGGCCCACCACGACCCTGCCACGCCCAAGTGGGAACTGTCTCGCGCCCGCGCCGAAGCCGCAAAGGCGGTCCTCGAGCGGGCTCGCCGGTCGCGCAGACGGGGCGAGCTTGCCGAGGCCAAGCGAGACCTCCAAGCGCTGATCGACAAGCCTCCGGGCCGGACGGCCGGCGAGGCCGCCCACGAACTCGCCGAAATGATCGACGACGCCCGCGGGAACCCGCGCGAGGACCGCTTCCCACCCGAGCCGCCTCCACCGTGGAGTCCGCCGCTCGGCCAGACCTCGGAGCTGACCGACAAGTACCGCGAGCTCGGCAAGGACCCGGTCCGCATCCTCAGCGAGGTCCCCAAGCCCAAGGTCAGGTCGGACCCGCGCAAGGACCTCCGCGCGCTCGGCTACGCGACCGAGTCCGACGCCCTCACCGACGCAATCGCGCTGTGCCGCACCGCGATCCGGCTCGGCACGAAGGTCTGGCGCAAGGGGCCGTCCGCGCTCCTGGCACAGCTGCTGGACGACTACGGAGACCCTGCCGCGGCAGCCGTGGCACGCGCACACCTGGACATCCCGGACATGCTGCGGGCGGCCGATGACCAAGATCTGTGCGAGTACTACAGGACAACCGATAGCTGGGAGGCCCGCCAGATCGACATTCACCGCAACACTGAGCGCGACTCAGCTGACTACTCCCCGCCCGACAGCGGCGGCTTCGCGAGTCTTGTGGTCGAGCATCTGCGCCCCACCGAAACAGCGCACAACATCCGACACTCCGCCCTACGCCAGCCACGGGACCCAGAGTCGATCCGGCGAGGGTTCCTGGTTCTGACCAACGAACGCTTACTCTTCCTCCAGCCGGAACCGAGCGACGGCCCCCAATTGGCGTTCGAACGCCAAGGCTCCCTCGGGCGAGAACCAGACGACGAAGAACTGCTGGCGATCAAACGCTTACTCGCCCTCCAGGCAGGCGAACTGCTGGTGATTGATCGAACGTCCATTATCAGCATCAGGCCAACCCAACAGGACGAACGCGGCCGCACCTGGTTGGAGATCCGGTTCCCGCCATCCGCGGGCACAGCAGCCCATGAGGGAGAGGCAAGCGTCAGGGTGGGCCAGATCCCCGACGTCTGGCTCATGGCTCTCGCCCCCAAATTCGCAGATTGATCCGAGGCCATGCCGGATCTTGCCCGGCACGTCGTCACGCTGCATCCATGCAGGCCGAACGGACAGCGGCGTGTGCCGAACTGGACAACGCGCCAGCGCCAAGTGCGGTCACCGCGGAGCTGTACGCGGCCACTGGCCCGCAGGTTTGCTATGAGCCGCTGGTCTGGTCATCGTCCTGCGCTTGGAGATCCGGCGGTAGATCGATGCAGGCTCACCGTCCCACGAGCCCTTGTCCGCCCGCTCGCGCTGCCCGTCCCGACCAGCGCGGACGAGCCCGGCGGTTCGTGGTCCGATCGGTCCGGCGTATGAGTGGGACGCTAGCTCTTCGGGTCGGTTGTGTCAGTGATCGCGTCGGACGCGGAGTCGGTGATGTTCTGTGCGGTGTCGGTGATGTCCTGTCCGGCGGTGGCCGCGGTGTCGGTGAGGTTGCCTGCCGACTGCGCCAGTTGGTCGGTGGTCTCGGTGCCTGGCAGTTCTGTACCTGTTAGGTCGTTGACCTTGTCGGTGGCGCCGGACAAGAGCTCGGCGGCTTTGTCCTTGATGATGTCGAACAGACCCATGACATGACCTCTCGAGTCGAGATGTTGGTGTATTCCTTCGCCGCATCCCCGGCTTAGCCGGAGCACCAGGCCAGCGGCACCTTCGTGGTCAACTGTGACATTCTGTGACGAAACGGACACTACTCGCGTCCCACCCGCCGCCACAACCAAGCGGTCACGTACCTGAGAGCCACCGTCAAGTGTGGCAGTCCGCCGGGGTCCCGGCGCCGGGACCCCGGCGGACGCCCGTTACCAGGGAGTGGCAACGGCTTCCGCGACATTCAGTCGCGGGTCAGGTCGATGGGTCGGCTAGTTGGGTGCCGTTGACGGCCGGGCCTTGCCGAGGGCGTCGATGAGGAAGTGGATCGCCTGCGCGGTGGCGGCCTTGGCGGCGTTGCTATCGGCCATGGCGTCGACCATCACGAAGTCGTGGATCGCGCCCGGGTAGCGCCGCGCGGTGACGGCCACGC
>WUUC01225506.1_pt1 | contig 17534 bp, 17 predicted proteins | sample 6278441 | NCBI WGS metagenome assembly WUUC01 (sample SAMN13675441, study PRJNA597444) | soil metagenome | isolation source: soil | place: USA: Washington | collected 2017-10 | reverse complement strand
CGACGAGCGCATGATCATCGCGCGCTGGATCGTGGCCGGTGTTCCGCGCTAGTCAAACGTTGATTCTGCTCGGCTCGCTCGCGCTCGCGGCGCCGGCGCGCGCGCACCCTGCGCCGGCCGAGCCGCCGCTCTACGCGCCTGCGCCGTGCATCAAGCGCGCGGATGCCAACGCGCAAGACATCCTGCGCATCGACTACGCCGTCGCGTTCGACGACGTGCTGCTCGACCCCGACGACATCCCGACGCCCGACGCGCGCACGCATCAGTTCTTCGCGCTGCGCGGCGCAGTGGTGCTCGGCGCGCTCGGCTACGAGCTGGTGCCATTCGAAGCCACGCAAGGCGCCGAAGAACGCATCGTCTTGCCGACCTGGCTGAGCATGCTCGACCTCGAGCGCGCGAAGGCCGCGACCGAGGGCACTTCGATCATGTTCGATATCTCGAGCGCGCCCGCGAACGCGCTGCTCGACACGCACCCTGCCCTCACGCATCGCGTGCAGCGCATCGACGCGGACGACGCGCGCAGGCCGATCACGAGCGTGCAGGCCGAGCTCGGCGTGGGCGTGCCGCTCGCCGCGCTCGAGCGAGGCTCGTACACGATCGCCGCGTACATCTTCAGCCCGCCCTTCAACGGATGGGCGCCGATGCCCGGTCTCGTGAACGTCGTGCGCGAAACGCACGTGCCCGCGGCGCAGCTCGAGTCGGTCGCGGGCGTCTTGCGCGGCGGTCAAGGCCGGGCAGTGCGCGCGTGCGTCGATGCACCCGAGGGCAGCACGGTGCGCGGCACGTTCTTCACGCGCGAAGCGCCCGAGCGCGGCTGGCAGGAGTTCGCGCCGGAGCAGCCGCTCGAGAACGAGACCATCGAGCTCTGCTTTCGGAGCCCCGACCCTGCGCTCAGCGGTACCGTGCGCGTGCGACTCGAGCTGCGCGCGCCGGACGGCAGCACGAGCGCCGCGTACTCGCCCGACACGCTCACCGCGCTCGCGGGCGACGCCGGCTGCGAGCCGAGCGCGACCGCGTGTTGCCTCTCGCCCGCGAGCGCGCCCGATGCAGGCGCATCCGAAGCAACGACCGACGCAGCCGCAAGGCACTCGACACCTGCCAATTGCGCAATGCGCCCGCCAATCATTGTCCCGAGCGCTCAGCCGGCGCTGCTGTTCGCGGGCCTCGCGTTGCTCGCCGCGCTTCGCCTGCACAGGAGGCGTCCTATATGCTGAGGTCCAATCCCGACCGCCTCCGCGTCGATCCGGCGGGCCGTGTGTCTCTCATGTCGCGCCCCCGCCGCAGTACAGATCCCCAGCCGCAAGAGAGCACCGGTGCGTTCCGCATCACGCCCGTGCCGCGCAAGCGCGGCGCCGATCTCGCGTTCGACGTGCTGGCGCGCGCCATTCTCAGTGGTGAGCTGCCGCCGGGCTCGGCGCTGCCGCCGCAGCGCGAGATCGCCGAGCGCTTCGACATCTCGACGCTCGTCATCCGCCAAGCGATCCACAAGCTGGAAGACGTGGGCCTATTGCGCGTGCGCCAGGGCAGCCCCGCGTTCGTGCTCGACCCCGAGAAGGCGACCGACATTCGCTTGTTGCAGCTGCGGCTCGAGCTCGCGCCTGCCGGCAAGGACATGAGCGCCGACGCGGCCGAGACGCGCATGCTGTTCATGGTGCCGATGCTGATCTTGGCGGAGCGCCGCATCACGAAGCAGCAGCTCGGCGTGCTCGAGTACTTGGTCGAGTCGCTCGGCAGCGCCGCGACGCCTGAAGAGGGCCTCAAGTTCCGGCTCGAGTACTGGCGCCAGATCGCCAAGGCCACGCACAACGAGCTGATCCACGCCCAGATGCGCTGGTGGCTCTCGTTCGCGCGCGACCTGCGCATGCGCGGCCAGCCCGTCGCGCCACCGCCGACCCCGACCGAGCGCGGCTTTTACGGCGCGCTCACCAAGGCGCTCGCCGAGCGCAAGGGCGCGGTGGACCTTTACCTGCGCGCGATCACGCCGATGCTCGAGCGCTTCGACGCACAGCGCGCGAAGGACGCGCCGGAGTCAGGCTGACGTGCGAACCAAGCGGTGCGCGCTCACTGCCAGCCACCGCGGGCATGGACACGATGCAAGCCGCGCTCGAGCGAGATTCTACGGCGTAGTCTTCTTTGCGCTCCGTGCACGCGGCGTCATCTCTGGCAACAGCTCGCGCAGCTGTGCGATCGGCATGCTCTCGACCGGGCCATGGATCTCGCCCTCGACTTGCGCCTTTGCGACATCGACGCGAAGCGCTGCGACGCCGCAGGGCGCCCACATCATGTAGTCGGTCTTGACGCTCGCCTTGCCGCTATCGACACTCGTTGCGAGCGCGTACCACTCGGAGCCCTCGACGAACTGCTCGGGCGCTCTCGGCCCGCAGCTCGCACTGGAGGGGACGCGCAGCTGAATGCGGGCCGGTGCTTTCGCGCGCTTGAGCCGCTCCAACACATCGACGCTCAACATTAAATCGTCGAAGGGCCAGCGCTTCGGCGCGCGGTACCCTGGCCGCGCCAAGGCTTGAGCGAAGACGTCGAAGTCTGGAGCGACGAGCCGGCGCGTGCGTACGCGGATGCGAAGGACCTCGACGCGTTCACCCGCCGCGCTTTCGAGGAACGTCGAGAAACCGGTGCACTGACATGCCGCGGCCACGCTCGCGTGCAGGAGTCCGCCGATAAGGCCCGCCCCAAACAGCGCGAGCATCAGCCATACAGCGCGTGCGCGACGCATTGAGCTTCACGATAGCACGGGCTCGTAGCCCTCATGAATGCAGCGGCGCCGTGGCCATGCCGGTGCCTTGGCGCAAACCATCCACGAGATCGAGCAGCGCCGCGGACGCGTTGCGGCGCGGCTCCCAGCCGAGCAGGTCGCGCGCGCGATCGATGCTCATGAGCGGTGCGCCGAGCGCGAGCTCGAGCCAGCCCGGATCGGTCGGCGTCAGGTGCATCGCGTACGCGGCCGAGACCGCGCGCTGCAGGAACTTCTCGGACACCGTCACGCGCCGCGCGTGAAGCGCCTCGGCGATCATGTCGGCGTCGAGGATCGGATACGTCGCGATATTGAACGCGCCATCCACCTGCGACAGCGCGGCCATCGCGAACGCGCGGCCGACGTCGTGCGAATGCACGCACTGAAACCTCAGGCGATCGACGTGCGGCACGAGCAGCCGGTTACGCCCGAACAAGAAGCGCGGCACGAACGGCCCGATGAAGAGGCGGCGGATCTCGGCAGCCGCGCCGCGCTTGAACACGAGCGCAGGCCGCATGCGCACGACGCGCAGCTCGGGGTGCGCGTGCTCGAGCGCGTCGAGCTGGCGCTCCACGGTGGCCTTCTGCACCGAGTAGAGCGAGCTGCGAATGCCGTCGGTCGGCCAGCTCTCGTCGACGCAGCGATCCTTGGGGCCGGGCGAGTACGCGCCGACCGACGAAGAGACGATCAGCGAAGGCACGCCCGCGCGCACCACGGCGTCGAACACGCGCTGGCTGCCTTCGACGTTGGTGCGCTGCAAGCGCTCGGGCTCGCGCGAAGGCTGGAGCAGCCACGCGAGGTGGATCACCGCATCGGCGCCGCGAAAGAACGGCATCAGGTCCGCGCTCGCGACGTCCGCCGCGACGAAGCGCGTGCGCGGGATTTGCAGCTCCGGCTTGCGCCGCGCGATCGCGACCACTTCTTTCACACGTGCGTCGCGGGCGAGCGATCGCAGCGTGCTCGTGCCGATATTGCCCGTGGCACCCGTGATCACGATTTTCATGGAGCCAACGTCTCCGCAAAGCGCGTGCCGGCAAGGGCTCGGCGCGCGGCGCGGCGTTTGCGCGCAACGCCCTGCCCCCGCGCCACAGCTGTGTCCGAATGACGCTGACGTTCGGCGCGCGCTCAGCGCGCGTGGCTCGCGCGGTAGACCGCAGGCGTCGTGCCGTGCCAGCGCTTGAACGCGCGGTAGAAGGTGCTCGCCTCGGTGAACCCAAGGCGCGCGGCGATCTGCTCGAGTGACTGGTCGGTCTGGGCGATGTAGTGGCAGGCGAGCTGCTTGCGCAGCTCGTCGAGCAGCGCCTTGTAGCTCGTGCCTTGCTGCTCGAGACGGCGGCGCAGCGTGCGCGCGCTCATGTGCAGCTCGTCGGCGAGCGTCTCGAGCGAAGCGTTGCCGGCCGCGAGCAGCGCCGCGAGCATCACGCGCGCGCGGTGGATCAGCGGGTCCTCGGTCGGCAGCGTCGCGAGCATGTGGCCGACCTGCTCCTCGAGCACCTGCCCCAGGCGTGGGTCCGCCAGCATGTTCTTCATGTCGAGCAGCGCCGAAGGAAAGACGATCTCCGCATACGGCTGATCGAACTTCACCGGACAGCCGAAGCGCCGCGTGCGCTCTTCGAGCGAGCCGCTCAGGCGATGCGGAAAGCAAACCTCGTGGACCGAGCCACCGTGCGCCTCGCTCACCGGCACCGCGACGCGCACGAGCCGCACGATCACCGAGAACGTGCACTCGATGCCCTGCGCCGGGTGCGGGTAGTCGCCGACGCGCCACAAGCGCAAGCGCGCGACCGAGCCCGCTTCGATCAGCGCAACGCGCGTGAGGTCGTCGACCACGCGTTCGTAGCGGTTGGCGGCCTCGATGGCCGCGCGCAGCGTGACGCTGTTTCGCAAGAGGTACTCGTATGCGCCGAGCGCGCCGGCCTCGACCTCGTCGGCGATGCGCACGCCGATCGCGGGGTTGCCGGTCGCCGCTTCGATCGCGTCCCACACGTCGAGCTCGACACCTGCAGCGACGCGCGCGCTCGAGTCCGCGATGCGGTCGAGGCTCAAGCCGAGCGGGCCGAAGATGCGCTCGGCGTCGAGCCCGAGCTTGCCGAGCACGAGTACCAGCGGCTGGAGCTGCAACGTCGAGATGGTGCCGGGAATAGCGAGCGAACGAGGCACGCGGCCCAGCATAACCGAAAGCTTGGCCACGCATCCCAGAGCGTTGGACACCACGGTCAATGCAGCGCGCGCGCGGCGAGGACAGATTGCGGAAGTACGCCGGCAGGAGATTTCCATGACCACCGCCACCGCCTCTTTGTTCGCCCAGCCCGCTGAAGCGGCCCCGCGCAAGAAAGAAAGCTACGACGCGCTGCTCTTGCGCTTGAGCGAGCTGAGCGTGCGCAAGTACAGCGATCCGTTTACCGACATCGCTTGGGACGCGCCCGACAACGCGATCGACGCTAGCGACCCGCGGCTTTGCATCGACCCGGCGCATCCGCTCGCGCAGAGCGCCTGGTACGCGCAGCTCGACGCGTCGACGCGCGCGCGCTTCGGACTCGAGTGGAGCACGCAGGTGCTCAAGTACGGCATCCACTTCGAGTCCGTGCTGGGCCGCGGCTTGCTCGACTTTTGCGATGCGCAGCCGAACCGCTCGCGGCAGTACCGCTACGCGATGCACGAGGTGATCGAAGAGGGCCGCCACTCGCTGATGTTCCAGGAATTCATCGACCGCTCGGGTTGCGACCCGCAGCCACTTTCCTGGCTGCAGTCGCGCATCGATGAACGCGTCGCGCGCTGGGGCCGCACGTTCCCGGAGCTCTTCTTCTTCTGCGTGCTCGCGGGCGAGCTGTTCATCGACGACTTCAACCGCAACGTTCTGCGCAGGCCCGCTGCAGACGTGCACCCGCTCGTCCGCAAGATCATGCAGATCCACGTCACCGAAGAAGCGCGCCATGTGTGCTTCGCAGAGAGCTACCTGCGCGAGCACCTGCCGCGCGCCAGCGCCTACGACCGCATGCGCATCGCCTACGCGACGCCCGTGATCTTCAGCGACGCCGCGCGCCTGATGCTGATGCCGGACGCGCGCATCGCGAGCCGGTTTGGTCTCGACAAGCACACGCTGCGCGCCGCGTTCAAGCACAACCCAGAGCACCGCGCTCACCTCGCGCGGGTGACCGCGCCGGTGCGCGAGATCTTGCAAGCGCACGGCATGCTGCGCGCAACGCACCGCACGTGGTGGCGGATGCAGGGCCTCTTGTAGAGAGCGAGGGAGAAGACCGCGAGCCGCTCGAAGAATCAGAGCGCCGTAGCAAGCGCTCGGCACTCCGTATGGTGCGCAGTAAGGTTCGCCTCGAGCTCGACCTCAGCAAGGTGCGTCGGTGATGCGTGCCTACTGCAAGCTCAACGCCAACGCGTGCAGCTCCACGATCGCTTGCCCGAGCGCCGCGATGTGAATGCGCTCGTCCTTGCCGTGGATCCGACCAAACGCCTCGGGCTGCAACCGAATCGGCGTAAAGCCGTAGCAGGTGATGCCGCGCGCACGGAAGGCGTTGCAGTCGGTGAATCCGCCCACGACATTCGGGATCACGGGGGCCTTTTCTGCGGCCGCGTGGGCTTCGATCGCGCGGAACAGCGCGGTGTCCTTCGGCGAGGCGTGCGCTTGCCACGAGAGCAGCGTCGTCAGCTCGATCTCGGGCTCGGCCATGATGCGTTTGAGCTCTTCGAGCACGGTGTTCGGTTCCTGACCGGGCAGTAGGCGCATGTCGAGCACCGCCGAAGCCTCCGGCGGCACGACGTTTTCTTTGTCGCTGCCGCTGAGCATGGTGATCGAGAGCGTGTTGCTCACGAGCGCGTGGTTGCTCGCGTCTTTCAAGAACGCATCGCGAAACGCCGGGCGTTTGAGCGCCTTCGTCAGATCGCGCGCGCCTTCGCGCAGCGGCTCGGGCAGCGTCGCAGCCTTGGCCGCGAACAGCACCTGCACCTCGGGTCGGACCACGATAGGGAATGCGTGCGCTTGCAGCCGTGCGAGCGCGCGCACGAGCTTCGCCACCGACGACTGCGGGTTGGGCTGCGCGCCGTGGCCGGAGCGACCGCGCGCCGTGAGCCGAACCCAAAGCGGAGCCTTCTGCGCCAGCTCGACGCTGTAGACGAGCTGCCCTGCGCTCGGCTCCACGATCGCGCCGCCTTCGTTCAAGACGAATTCGATGCCTTGGTAGAGCGCTGCGTGGTGCTCGAGCATGAAGCGCGCGCCCTGTGCGCCGCCCGCTTCTTCGTCCGCCACCGCGAGCAGCACGAGGTCGCGCGGCAGCGCTGTGCCGAGGCGCTTGGCCATCAGCATCGTCATCAGGTGCACGATGCCGCCGCCTTTATTGTCCAAGCTGCCGCGGCCCCACAGGTAGCCATCGCGCTCGATCGCGCTGAACGGCGGCACGCTCCACTCGGAAGCGGTCGCCGGCACGACGTCCATGTGATGCAAGAGCGCGAGCGCCTTGTCGCTCTGACCTTCAACGCGCGCGATCAGGTTGGCGCGACCGGCCGCGGACTCCACGAGCAGCGTGGTGATGCCCTCGCGTGCGAGGACGCGTTGCAGGAACTGCGCGGCGGCCAGCTCGTTGCCCGGAGGGTTCGTGGTGTCGATGCGCACGTACTCGGCGAGCAAGCACGAAGCTTCTTGCGCGAGCTGCGCGGGGTCGAGCGCGAGCGCACGCGGGCAAGGCTCGGCGCCGACCTGCGGCGGCGCAATGGCGGCGCTCGGCGCGGGCGGCGGCGTATTCGGAACGCTCGGCGCAGGCGGCGGCGTCTGCGCTTCGGGCGGCGGCGCCGATGCACAGCCAGTTAGAAGGCAAAGCCAAAGACAGAGAGCTCGAGGCAGGCGCATGCGCACCCTTATAGGTCGCTTACGTTTCGTCGGAAATGATCCTGCGGAACGTAAGGTTGATTCGCGCGGCCGCGATCGCGCGCTGCTTGGGGACCGCGTGCCGATAGTGCTGCTGCAGTGCGCCGCGCATGATCAAGAGGCTGCCGCCCGGCAGCTCGAGGTCGAGCCTGTCGTGCGCGTCGCGGCGATGGCGCAGCTGAAAGCGCCGCACGGCGCCGAGCGAGAGCGAAGCGATCACAGGCTGCGGACCGAGCTCGCGTTCGGCGTCGGCGTGAAAGCCCATCGAGTCGTTGCCGTCGCGGTAGAGGTTGCACAAGACGCTGTTGAACGGCTCGCCGACGTGCTCGCACACGCGTTGCCGCAACGCGCTCAGCGCTTCGGGCCACGGCGCGGGTTCGTTGCGGACACCCGAATACGTGTACGCCGTGCCCGGGTCGCCGACCCACGCCGAGAGCCGAGGCTGCGGCACACTTCGGCCCATGATGCGGATCGCGTGCTGCACGAAGGGGATTTCTGCGTGCAGCAGCGCGAACAGCGCCGCGCTCGCGTCGGGCGCGATGAAACCCTCGACCAGCTCGATCGTCCCGCCGGCGGGCATGGCACGCTGCATGCTGATACTCACGTCCTTAGCATTGCATGCGCTGGTACGGAGGCTCTCATGACGCGAACGATGTACGGCCTGGGTGTGCTCGGGGTGATGGTTGGCGGCGCGCTGCTCGAGCCCTCGAGCGCTGCCGCGTGCGGCGAGACACCGTGCGCTCAGCGCGGCGAGACGCTGCCGCGCGACACCGCGAGCTCAGTGCCGACCAACACCCAGCTGCGAATCGCGTACAGCGGCTTCGTCGACGCGGAGTCGGCGGGCGTTGAATGCGAGATCCCGATTGCCGCGCTGCGCTTGACTGCAGACGGCGGCGATCCGGTCGAGCTGGAAGCCGAGATGTTCACGAACACCGGCCGCTATCCGACGACGTGGATGGTCGCGCAACCCGACGAGCTCGAGCCGAACACGCGCTACCTGGTCGAGAGCAGGCTCGAAGGAGCGGGCCAATGCACGTGCGAGGAAGAGCTGCTTTGGTACGAGGTCACGCGCTTCACGACGGGTGACGGCTCGGATGACGAAGCGCCGACGACCCCGGCGGTGAGCGACATCGAGCACGGCGATGCGAGCCGCAACGAAAACACATGCGGCACGACGCACGCGTTCACCGTCTCGCTCCACCTGGCTGCGCCAGACGATGCTTCGCCGACCACGCGCTACGACCTGTACGTCGACAGCGAGATCGCGCAGCGCTACCTCGAAGGCGACACGATCCAGCTCGTCGTCGACTGCATCGCAGACGAAGACGACGCCGAGCGCTTCGTCGCGACGGCGAGCACGCTCGCGCTGCGCACGGTGGATCTCGCGGGCAACGAAGGCGAGCGCAGCGAGGTCTTCGCGATCGAGGATCGCTGCGCGGCAGGCACCGTGGAGCCAGAGCCGGGCGTGCCTGAAGACGCCGATGGCGGCGCCGCCGAAGGCGACGCGGGCCAGGTCATCGATCGCCCCCGCGTGATGGCAGTCCGCTCGGACGAACGCGACGGCGTGAACGAAGACTGCAGCGCGAGCGGTTCAGCAAGCACGGGCTGGACGGCCGCGTGGCTCGCGCTCGCGCTCGCGCTAAAGCGGCGTAGCCGCAAGCGCTGAACCGGCCCTGCGCTTCGCTCGCGCAGCTCGACACGATGGCGCGCACCGCAGCCGTGCCGGCGCGCGCAGCCACCGCTTCGCCGTAGCCTTTCCGCAAGCGTGCGTATGTGCGCGGCATGGACGAAATCCATCCGCGCTACGCGATCCTCGAGGCGCCTTCGATCTTGGGTTTAAAGCCTAGCGGCGTAGAGCTGCTGCCCGAAGCGCTGCTGCAGCACGGGCTCGCGCAAGCCCCGGGCGCGCTGCGTGCCGGGCGGCTCGCGCCACCTGCCTACGACGCCACGCGCGACGCCGAGCACGGCCTGCTCAACACGCAGGGCATCGCGGCGTACACGGCAAGCCTCGCCGACGCGGTGGGTGCGATCCGCGCGCGCTCTGAGCTGCCGATCGTGCTCGGCGGCGATTGCTCGATCGTGCTCGGCACGCTGCTCGCGCTGCGCCGCGAGGGCCGCTACGGGCTCCTCTTCATCGACGGACACACCGACTTCTATCAACCCGAAGCCAACATCAATGGTGAGGTCGCGTCGTCCGACTTGGCGCTCGCCACCGGTCACGGCCCCGAAGCGCTGACATGCTTCGAGGGACTGAGCCCGCTCGTGCGCGCCGAAGACGTCGTCGCGTTCGGCCACCGCGACGGCGAGGAGCAACGCAAGTACGGCTGTCAGCCGCTGCCCGCCGAGCTGCGCGCGTTCGATCTCGAGCAAGCGCGCGCGCTCGGCATCGAGGTCGCTGCTCAGCACGCGATCGCGCACCTCACGCGCAACGCGCTCGAAGGCTTTTGGATCCACCTCGACGCCGACGTGCTCGACGATGAAGTCATGCCCGCGGTCGACTACCGCACGCCGGGCGGCCTCACGCATGCCGAGCTCGCCACGCTCTTGCGCGTGGCCTTCGCGAGCCCGCTCGCGGTCGGCCTCGAAGTCACCATCTACAACCCCACGCTCGATCCAAGCGGCGAGGCGGGCAAGGCGCTCACACAGACGCTGTTCGATGCGCTGGCCGCGCGATACGTCACCTCCGCCAGCTCTCGGCGCTAAGCTCCCCGCATGGCGCGCGACGAAGAACGCGAAGTGCTCTCGGTCGCAGGTCGAGAAGTCTCGATCTCGAACCCGAGCAAGCTGATGTTCCCCGAGGCTTCGGGCAACCCCGCGATCACCAAGCTCGATCTCGTGCGCTACTTCATCGCCGTGGCGGACGGCGCGCTGCGCGGCTCGGGCGGGCGGCCCAACGTCTTGGTGCGCAGGCCCAACGGCGTCGCGGGCGAGATGTTCTATCAAAAGCGCGCGCCCACCTCGCGACCGGACTGGGTCGAGGTCTCACAGCTCTCGTTCCCCTCGGGCCGCACCGCCGAAGAGGTCGTGCCGCGCGACGCCGCGGCGCTCGCCTGGATGGCGAACCTCGCGTGCTTCGAGCTGCACCCGCATCCGGTGCGCGCGGATGATCTCGATCATCCCGATGAGCTGCGCGTCGATCTCGATCCCGTGCCCGGTGTCGAGTGGCCGCAGATCCGCGACGTCGCGCGTGTCGTGCGCGAAGCGCTGGACGATCTCGGCCTCGTCGGCTTTCCGAAGACCTCAGGCTCGCGCGGCATCCACGTCTACGTGCGCATCGAGCGCAGCTACAGCTTCGATCAAGTGCGGCGCGCCGCGCTCGCGCTGGCGCGCGACGTCGAGCGCCGTGCGCCCAGCATCGCGACCAGCAAGTGGTGGAAGGAAGAGCGCCACGGCGTCTTCCTCGACTACAACCAAAACGCCAAGGACCGCACCGTCGCCGGCGCGTACTCGGTGCGTCCTTTAAAGGACGCGCGCGTCTCGGCGCCGCTGAGCTGGGACGAGCTGGACAGCTGCGCACCCGAAGACTTCACGCTGCGCACGATGCCGGCGCGCTTCGCCGAGATCGGCGATCGCCACGCTGCGATCGACGAGACGAGCTACTCGCTCGCCGCGCTGCTCGAGCTCTCCGCGCGCCAAGAAGCCGAAGGCCAAGGCGATGCACCGTGGCCGCCTCATTACAAGAAGCAAGAAGGCGAGCCTGCGCGCGTGCAGCCCTCGCGCGCGAAGAAGACTGCCAAGAGGGTGCCCAAGCACCCGCTGCTCGAGATCACGCGCGCGCAACACAAAGACGAAGCGCTCGAAGGCCTCGAGCGCTGGAAGGCGCGCCACCCGGAGGTCGTGCCGCACCTGCAAGCCGCCGACGTGCTTGTCGACGCGATGCGCGGCCGCTCGACCACCTGGACGCGCATTCGCGTGAACCTCCAGAACGTGCCTGAAGCGCTGCGCCCTCTGCAGGAGCCGCTCGAGAGCGACTACGATCCGTGGGCGAAGCTCAAAGCCGAAGGCATCGCGCCGCCAAAGCGCGCGCCGCGCAAAAGGCCTTCGAAAGCTGGTACGCAGTAGCCGTATCGACGCTCCGCGGAGGGAAGGCATGGCTTCAGGATCGCCGCCAGAGTTTGACGCTTTTTACGCATCGCATGCTCCTGTCGTACGCCGCATGTTGAAGCGCCGCGGCGTGAGATCCGACGAGCTCGACGACGTTCTTCAAGAAACGTTCGTCACCATCCACCGCCTGCTGCCCGCATTCGAGGGCCGCTCGACGATCGAGACCTGGCTCTACTCCATCACCTGGCGCATCGCGTTGGACTACCACCGCCAACGCCGAAGGCGCGGCGAAGCGCGGGGCGTGATCGACGAGCCCAGCACCGAGCAGCCGCCCGTCGTCGCGCTCGACCAGGTCCACGCGTCGTTCGCCAACGTCCAGGAAGAAGACCTCGACCTCCTCGCGCTCCACGCGATCGGCGGGCTCTCCGTTTCATATCTTGCTGAGCTCACGGGCGCCGCCCGCGCCACGATCCGCAGCCGCCTCGAGCGCGGCCGCAGCGCCGTCGCGCGCGCGATCGGCAGACCGCCCGCGCAAATCGGCAGACCGCCCGCGCAAAGCGATCAGGTCGCGCGGTTCGAGCGCATGGCCGCAACGCTCCAAGATCGGTCCGACGCTCGCCCACCGGTGTTGCGCGTCCTGCCCTGCGGCCAGACCTGCTTGTCGACTCTGGACGACATGATCATCGTCGTCTGGCGGGGTCCATGCTCGACCGAAGCACTGCACCTCTTGATCGAGGTGATGATCGCTCACATGCAGCGCTGGCCAGAAGGCATTCGCTACTTGAGCATCGTCGAAGCGACGTCGACGCCGCCAACGCGCGAGGGCCGCGGCCTGATGAGCTGGATCGCCAAGGAGCTCGGCCCGAGCCTCACTTCAACGATCGGCATCGTCGAGGGCTCCACGCTGATGATGGCCGCCGCGTCCGTGGTCAATGCCAGCTTGTTCCTCGCGCGCTCACCCTTGAACATACGCTTCTTCAACGAGCTGTCCGCGGGCGTGCATGCGCTCACCCGCTCCAAAACACCGAGCGCCGCTCAAACGCTCGCCCATGTCCAGGCGATGCGGACTTGCATGAGACCCTTCCAGCCTCAGCGCGATGAGCTTTCCGCATCGCCAGCGATCTCACCGCAGCGGTAGTCGTCGCGCGTCGTTCATTCTCGACGTTTGTCAGCGCAACGTACCGTTCGAGCGTGAATCGACGCCTCGACGCGCCGGGCTATGCGGAAAACGCATAGCCGTGTGCGGAGATGATCGTCGCGCGAACACAGCGCCTGGGGTAGCACCACGGTCAGCCGCTCTTCGCACATTCGCGCGTGAGGACTTGCGCGAGTGGTGTTGCGACCGGCACACCTTTCGCGATGCCCAAGAACGAACCGCCAGTCACCAACGCCGATTCACTCGATCTCGACCATATGCGCGCCTTCATCGCCGTCGCGGAGATGGGCAGCCAGGTGCGGGCCGCGAAGCAGTTGCGGATGGGCCCCACGACCGTCGGGCGTTACATCTACCGGGTGCGCGAGTACTTCGGGGACGCACTCTTCGAAGGTGGTGGCAGCGGGCCTCTCACCAGCCGCGGCGTGCTGGTCGAGCAATCGTTTCGTGCCGCCATCGGCGAGCTCTCGCGAACACGTGATCGCCTGGCGCTCGAACGGCCGGTGCTGCGGGTCGGGTTCATTCGCGTGATGAGGCCTCTTGTCGAGAAGGCGCTTCGCGGCTCGATGAAGTCATCGGCCGAGGCCGCGTTCGACGTGCGCCTCTTGGAGCTCGACAGCGATCGGCAGGAACGTGCGCTCATGAGCCGCGAGCTCGATATCGCGGTCTGCTACGCGCGGCCAGCGCTCGCCGTGCGCACCGGCGTCGAGACCTCGCTCGTCACCGACCAGCCGTTTGCGCTGGTGCTGCCCGAGCGCGCGTGCGTGCGCGGCAAGCCCAATGTGGACATGCTTTCTTCGCTGACCTACGCGTGCTTGCCGCGCCGCTTGTCACGCGTTGCCGACGCAGAACCGCGCTGGCTCACCGAGATGGGGCTCGCACCCAAGCGCAGGGTCGAGTGCGTGCTCGGCAGTGAGATCCTCGCGTATGCAGGCTCGGGACATGGATACGGCCTGTTGCCGGCGTTGTGGAGCACGGTCGGTCACGACGGCGCCGTGTTCGCACCGGTGAAGATCGCAGCGACGGCCGCGATCTGCGCGTACTCGCTCGCGCACGTCGCTCCTTGGGTCACGCGCTTGCGCGAAGACCTGTCGGCTGCGGCCCGATCGGCGCTCGAAGGCTTTCAACCCAAGTAAGGAGCGACGCATGTCTCACGAGGAGCGCGCCACCGCCGAGGCCATCATCACGCGCTTCTACGAACGGCTCGATCGACCGAGACCGGCCTTCTTGTGGTTCGACGATCCGCTGTCGAGTGTCCTAGCGTTCAATCTGCTCGACCTGCTCGGCCGCGCTCTTCCTCGCACTTCGCTTTGGGGCCGCGGTCGCGAGTTGCTCCGCTTCAAGCGGCCATCGGGCGGGCTGATTCGCGGCGGGCTTTCGAGCTTGCTCGACGGTGAGCTCCGCAAAGCGGCCTCGTCGCACCACAGGCAACCGCAGGACCTCGGCGCGCGGCGTTTTCTGTATCGATTCTGGAGTGCGTTCTGGTTTCAGCTCGAGGAGCTCGTCGGGGCCGTTGTGGTGCGCGAAGCACGGGAGGCGCTGACCGACAACGGGATCGAGGATGCGCGTGCCTTTGGCGCACTGCTCTCTCGCCATGCACACGGCTTTTGGGGCGGTCCGGTGGAGAGCGGCTGGACCCAGCGTCGCGATCAAGGGTGGGTGGCTGCGCGGTTGGAGGCGCTCCAACGAGCGTGTGGATGGTGGCTCCCCATGCAGCGCACGGTGATTTGTTCGCGCGGCCTGCGGCGCGTCCTGGTCGATGCTGAGGGCCGACTGCACGGTGAGGTCGGCCCAGCGCTGCAGCTGTACGAGGGCCACGCGCTCTTCGCATGGCACGGAACGCCCGTGCCAGCCGAATGGATCGAGCGGCGCGATGCGCTCGATCCCTCGCTCGCGCTCACCTTGCAGGATGCGCGGCAGCGCTTGGCCGTCGCTGGCATCACCGGCTGGACCAAGGTGCTCGACCGGCTCGAAGCCCGCGTGATCCAAGCGGACCTCGATCCACAGATCGGAACGTTGCTCGAGTGCGATCTCCCCTTCGAGGGGCGCTCACGCTTCTTGCGCGTGCGCTGCGGCACCGGGCGCGAGCTCGCGCTGCCCGTGCCGCGCACGATGAGCACCGCCCGCGAAGCCAACGCTTGGACCTACGGTTTGCAACCACACGAATACGAACTGGAGGTGAGAACATGATCTCAGTCCGCAACATTGCAGCTCAAGGCGACGTGCTCTTTCGACGCGTTCCAAGCATCCCCTCGGACGCAGAGGCGCAGCCGCGCACCGGCCCGCTGATCGTCGCCCACAGCGAGACCGGTCATCACCACGTGATCGAGTCGCCCGACGCCAAGCTGCTGACCACGCTCAACCCGCTGGTCTGCTACCTCAGCATCGAAGGGCCCTTCGCCGACGTGGTGCATCAACGCCCGTTCCACACCCACGAGACGCTCCGCCTCCTCGGCTCCGAGCACGGCCCGACTTGCTTTGAGGTCCGACGCCAACGCGAGCACATCCCGAGCGCAGAACCGACCTTCGAACCCGAGATCGAAGACTGGCAGATGGCTGGGGACTAGCGGCCATCGCGGCCCAAGCGCGGAGGAGTCGATATCAACCGTTCGACTCCCGGACGCGACGAACAAGCTCGTGAGTGGCACACGGCGGCACTGTCTACCGAGCAAGATCCGTCGAAAACGCGCCGGACCGTATCGGCATGACTGTTGCTGTGCATGGAACCAAGGCGCGTTGCGCGCCAGCGCGCGACTCGAGGAGAAGGCCATGGAGAAGCACATGCGACGGGCGCTTGGGTCGAGGTTGGTCTGGTGCGCACTCGCGATCGCTGGCTGCGCTGAGTCGAGGCTGGGCTTGGAAGGCGACTCGGTAACGTTGCGCGAATGCGCTGGCTCCGAGTGCACGCCCGGTGCGGATGCTGGAACCGAGCCTGAGGTCGTGCCTGAAGAGCCTGAGGTCGTGCCCGAGCCTGAGGTCATGGAGCCCGCCACTCCGCCTCCGACGTTCGCGAGCTACCAGCAAGCGCTCGAGTCGTGCGGCCTCGTGCGCGAGACGGCCTACCAAGGCGAGAGCCACGAAGAGTTGCAAGCGCTCATGCTGCGCGATTGGTTCATGTGCGAGCGCGGAGCGTGGTGGGATCAAAATGAGATCGGCATGCGCATCGAGCCGAACGGCCGCTGGACGCTGCTCTTGCTCGAAGGCGATTCGATCGTGCTCGCGCGCGATGTTTCTCAGAAGGGCGACTACATCTGGGGCGACAACGGCACCGGCTCGGGCGGCACGCCCTCCATCTTGATGGATCTCGCCGCGAACCCCGGTGACACCTCATGGAACGTCTACACGCCGACCTTCTCCGACGCTCCGCTGCGCATGTACGAGTGGCCTTCCTCGCGCAACGATCACGCGATCGAGTTGATCGGCGCGCAGTGAGCGGCCAAAGCTCTGCCGGCCAGTGCAAGCGCACGGACTGCGGCCAAGCTTCGCGCGACCGCCCGGAAACTCCTCGCCCGCCCGCGCCGTCCGCGCAGTAGTATCCGCGCCCATGGCGGCAGGCGAGAGCAACAAAGCGGTCGAGATCGAAGGCTGGGTCACGGCGCTGAACGTGGTGCGTGTGCTCGCGCCCGATGTAGCCGCGGTGCGCGACGCGCTCGAGCGCAAGGTCGCCGAAGCGCCCGGCGCGTTCCGAGGTGCGGGCCTGGTCATCGACTTGACCGCGATCGACGAGCCAGCCGACGCGGTGCAAGACGGCTCGGCTCCTTCGCCGCTGCAGCGCTTCGCGCTCGTCGAGCTCGTCGAGTGGCTCAAGCGAGCCGAGCTGCTGCCGGTCGCCGCTTGCGCGCACGGCGAGCTGCGCAAGCGCGAAGCCCTCGAGGCCGGTCTGTGCCTCATCGATCCGCCGGCACGCGCAGCGTCGCGGACGGCTGCGCGCAAGCCGCGCGCGACCACCAACGCGCAAGACGTCGCTGCAGCGTTCGGCAAGAGCAGCCCCGCGCCTGAGGCGCCCGCAGCGCGCGTCGCCGCGTCAGCTATCGACACGGGTGCGGCGCAAGCCGCGCTCACGCTCATGCAACCGCTGCGCGCCGGCCAGATCACGTACGCCCAAGGTCGCGACGTGATCGCGCTCGCCGCCGTCAACAGCGGCGCCGAGCTGATCGCCGACGGCAACATCCACGTCTATGGCCCGCTGCGCGGCCGCGCCCTCGCTGGCGCACGCGGCAACGAGCAGGCGCGCATCTTCTGCTCGAAGCTCGAAGCCGACTTGGTCTCGATCGCCGGCGTGTACTTGAGCGCCGAACAGCTGCCCCAGGACAAGCTCGGCAAGCCCGTTCAGATCTTCCTGGAAGACGGCGAGCTTGTGATCGCGGAGCTCCCGGGTCGCTGAGCTTCTCGCGGGAATCGCGCCAAGTTTGTGCGCGCAACGCCTACATCAGAATACCTGCAACCCCGGGAATTCATTGCCGTTTTTTTTTCTTCTGCCGTTCGGTCTGCGATGTCCAAAGCGCGCGGGGCGTCGCGCAACAGGAAGGCAGAAACACTCATGGCAAGAGTCACGGTAGTCACGTCCGGCAAAGGCGGAGTTGGCAAGACCACCAGCGCGGCATCGTTTGCGGCAGGCCTGGCCCTCAAGGGCAAGAAGACCGTCGTGATCGACTTCGACGTGGGGCTGCGCAACCTCGACATCGTCATGGGCTGCGAGCGCCGCGTCGTCT
>WUUC01129842.1_pt1 | contig 17540 bp, 14 predicted proteins | sample 6278441 | NCBI WGS metagenome assembly WUUC01 (sample SAMN13675441, study PRJNA597444) | soil metagenome | isolation source: soil | place: USA: Washington | collected 2017-10 | reverse complement strand
GGTTGCATCGGGACCTCTGATGAAGTCTATTGTTATATGGAAACTATGGCCATCCATCTGACAACGCTTTACGGTGATTATTTTTTTGACAGCGCTGCCTCCCGTGCCGGGCTTGAAACTCCTCACCATTGGAGTAGGTCTAACGTCCAGCGTTAGATAAATATTTACACCACAAATAGAGAATTCACCTGTACTTTAGATATTTGAGTGCGAACTATGACCCTTAGACCCTGCTGGAAATTTATTTTGATTGTCCTGATAATAGTCAATGTGAATTTCGCATCTGCTCAGTTATCAGACTTCGATGCGATTAAATTTACCAGGGCCGACAGCATTGCTTCCCTCTACCCGAATTACCCGTTGGAAAACGTAGAGAAGTTAACATCCCTTCTCACTCACGACTTGCCGACCGATGTTGAAAAATTCAGATCGATCTTCCGATGGATCACGCTCAACATCGGCTATAACGTGGTGCTCGTCCGTAAGGATGAAGAAAAGAAACTACAGTATAAAAGGGAGCCGGTAAAGCTCGCAGCCTGGAACAAAAAATATTCCACGCTCATTGATACTCACCTGCTGACTAAGATGCTTGCAGTTTGTTCAGGCTATTCAGAGTTGCTTACGCAAATGTGCACCTTTGCCAATATTCCTTGTAAAAAAATTACCGGCTACGCGCGAACTTCAAGATCAAGTTTTGTGGTGGCGGGCAAAACTGATCACGCATGGAACGTAGTTGAACTGAACCGTAAATGGTATTTGTGTGATCCAACCTGGGCGAGTGGCTCAACCATGAACGATCAGTTCGTGCGTGAGTTTAAAGAACATTATTTCCTGGCAGAGCCAAGTCTTTTTGCCCGAAATCATTTTCCGCTTGATACTGCGTGGCTACTGATGACTCCAAAGCCAACCTTAAAAGAATTTGCTTCCGCGCCTGTTTTCCTGACTGGTTCCTTTGTAGATAGAATTAAATCGTTCTCTCCGAAGGCAGGTGTAGTTACCATTAAAAATGGCGAGCCGTTTACATTCTCCTTTACAAATGATCCGGCAATTCCCGTGAAGCGATTTAGTCTGGAAGTCATGGATAATTACTCGAAGAAGACTTTCGTTCATTCAGATTTGGTTCCCGACAACAATGGAAAATACACCCTCAGTCATTACTTCGCGAGTAAAGGACACTACAAAGTCCGCGTTATTGTTAACAGCGATTATTCAATGATTTTTGAAATTCACGTAAAGTAATTGGGTCGAATCTCTGCCTGCCGGAATTGCACAAACGCGAAACGACCTTAGAAACAGAATCCATTGGTAAGGTTTGCAGCTAACCTGGTTTGAAGTTTCATGTACCGTTGCTTTTCCTTGCGCTTAACTTTAACGCTGTGGTCTGTATGGTGAAAGCCTGTAAGCGCAAACAACCTTGAACTTAAAATCACCCCGCCTCCGAAACATTCCCACGCGTCCCAATTCTATTCCTCCAAGTCCAAACGCTGTGAGACAACCAACTCTTCTTTTATTTTCGACTAAGCACACGCCTGTATCTGCAGACAGACGATGCGCGATAGTTTTTATCATTTATAAATTAAACAACACAAAAATGTCTTATCAAAACATTTCGTATGCGATGTCAGACGCTGACGTCAATGATGTGCGAAACGCATTAACCCTTGTGAGCCAACGCATGCCGTTCCTTGTTAACCTCAATACCGAGGATATCCGGGGACTCCTGAAACACGGACCGGGTAATACCGAATTTGTTGCCGATGCACGTTTCACAACAACCAATTATCCTCAAATTTTTCCTCCGACATTTAACATTGTGGAGTTTGAGCGCGATGCAACTTTGTATGCAAACCTCTGTGAGTTCAAGATCCTTCTTGAATCGCTTCTCAACAAAGTTGACAACACCCGAATTGCAGTGGGTAACGAAACCATGAAAGCTGCAAACCAGGTTTACCATTATGGTGAAAGTGCGAAGGACACCGTTCCCGGGTTAAGGCCTGTGGTTGAAAAGATGGCCGTGCGCTACAAATCTCAGGGCAAAAAGAAAAAAGATTCGGACCCACAGTAAACGCGCAACACGTTAATTCAACCCACCCCATTTAAAACATTGAAGCCTGAGCCACCCGCTCAGGCTTTTTTTGTGGCTCATTGATAGTGGGAGACTACCGTGAGACACCCAGCCTATATGTGAGTTACTGGTTTGATATATCTAAAGTACTGGAAATGGGTGTGGCCACTACTCATGAAGACTACCGCGAGATGCCTGCGGATGCGTTTTGAGTTCAAATGAATGACACAACTACTCGCGTGGATTGGCAAACATACTCCCATGAATCAACTTATGTATTGCACGAATATACACAGGTATTGATTTAGAGTGCCTCAGTATACTCGGGTCATGTTGTAGTTATACGTGGTGTATCAATGAACGACTTAACACAATTTGGGCGTGCTCTTTCCAATTCACAACCTAACGCGCGGGTCGCGCTCGCCAGTCAGCCCACGCGGCATTTGTGATGGAGTCATCCCTGCTTGCCAAGCCTCAGACATGGAGCGTGCTGAAGGATTTATGAAAATTCACAAGTATTGGCGAGGGACCCTTGGGGCTCAAACAAATGCCGACATCCTTCACGCGTTGCATCATTTATGAAATTATTTTGTCATTTGAATTATAAATAACATATCCTATTTTTAGAGTGGAGCCCATCCTTGGCTATGAAATCATGGCTATGGATGGGCTATTTTCTTAACTTTCAGTTTTGAACCACCATTTTCCAATGAAAAAAACTAGGGATATATTTAGCGTTTCAATTAGAGCAATATCTATCAAAGCCGAATGGCTTTCGAAACGACTTGGGATGCTTCAGGTTTAACGCAGATAGTTTCCGCTTGCTCCTATATTTGAATATAGGAATTGTTTTAACTAGCTACTGCTGAAATTCACAGACATAATGTCAGACCATATCAGGATTTCCCAAGACGATAGCGAAGCCGATACATGTCGGAAAGAGGTGCTGCCTAAACTTTATGCCAGCAACTGGACTGACGAATTAATATTGGAACAACGCAATTTTACAGATGGCAAAATCGTAGTTATTGGACGTAGGGCAAAAAGAAAAAAAGCAAAACGCTTTGACTACTTACTTCGATATTCACAAAACTTTCCTATAGCTATTGTTGAGGCAAAGAAAAAATACAAATCTGCTTCTGCTGGAATCCAGCAAGCAAAAGATTACGCCAAAACACTCGGACTTAAGTTTGCGTACTCCACAAATGGGGCAGATATTTTAGAGTTTGACTTTATCACCGGACTTGAGTCTAAATTATCAAAGTATCCAACACCAACAGAGCTTTGGAACAGGCTAAATAAAGCTGAACCAATTCAACAGGATATTCAGGAAACTCTTTTGAAGCCCTTCTACGCTACAGCAGGGAAGGAGATAAGGTATTATCAACGAATCGCCATTAACAGAGCAGTTAAAGCAATTTTAGAAGGTAAAAAGAGAGCGTTGCTGACGTTAGCTACTGGAACCGGGAAAACAACTGTTGCCTTTCAAATTATTTACAAACTTTGGTTCAACCGTTGGAATACTAAGGGTGAGCATCGGAGACCTAAGATTTTATTCCTTGCAGATAGGAGCATCTTAGTAACAGACCCACATGCTAAAGATTTTGCAGTTTTTGGGGATGCGAGATGCTTGGTTCCTGAGGAAGGATTACCAAGCAGCCGAGAAGTATATTTTTCGACTTACCAATCTTTGGCAGAAGACGGAAACAGAGTTGGCGCATTCAGGAAATTACCCAAAGACTTCTTTGATTTAATTGTCATTGATGAGTGCCATAGGGGAAGCTCGTCAGACGAGAGTAATTGGAGAGTTATCTTGGAATATTTTAACACATCCGTTCAAGTAGGCTTAACCGCGACTCCTTTAAGAGACGACAATAAGGACACTTATGCATATTTTGGAAATCCCCTCTATATCTACAGCTTGAAACAAGGAATTGAGGATGGATTCTTAGCACCCTACATTGTCCATAGAATTGTAACTGAAACGGATGCAACTGGGTTCCGACCGGAAGAAGGCCAACGAGACGATAACGGAGAGATTATCCCTGATGGTGTTTATACTACACCTGATTTCGAAAACTCACTTTCATATTTACCAAGGACAATAGCGGTTGTAAAGCACCTTTACAACTTCATGTCAAAATACGGAAGACTTGATAAGACAATAGTATTTTGTGTTAATCAAGAACATGCCGACCAATTCCGCGGGGAGTTAAGCAATTTAAACTCTGATTTGGTTCAACAATATCCTGAATATGCTGTAAGAATTGTATCGGAAGAAGGCGACACAGGCAAAGGACACCTAAGTAGGTTTATGGATATTGATGAACTAATTCCCGTAGTAGTAACCACTTCAAAACTTCTAAGCACGGGCGTTGATGTTCCTACATGCAAAAACATTGTGATTTTTCGAAATATAAACTCAATGACAGAGTTTAAACAAATTGTTGGGCGCGGCACGCGAGTAAGAGAAGATAAAGAGAAATTGTTCTTTACAATTTTGGATTACACAGGCAGTGCAACAAGAAATTTTGCTGATCCTGACTTTGATGGTGAACCACCTTTAATAACTGAAGACGAGATTGATGAGGACGGCAATGTTATTGATGGTGATGAGTGGACACCGGACATTCCAAACGATAAAGATGATGATTCGGAGGACGATGACACAGACGCGCCCCCAACGGGAAGTTCTACCGGAGGTCCGTCAAGACGGAAATATTATATAAGCCAAGGAACAGTTTCAATTGTTGCCGAAAGCGTTCAAATTTTAGATTCTAATGGAAAACTAAGAACAATTCAGTTCACGCAATATGCGAAAGAGCAAATGACAACAATGTTTGCGTCTCTAAATGACTTTCGGATTAAGTGGAGTGATTTAGAGAAGCGAAAACATATCCTGGAAGAATTGGAGAACGGTGGAATTTCCATTGAACAGCTCATGGAGGTTACTAAACAAAAGGAAGTTGACCCGTTTGACCTTCTTTGCTATGTAGCTTTTGATTTGAAACCGTTGACTCGAAAGCAACGAGCAGACCTATTAAAGAAAAACAAGCCTGATTTTTTTGAACACTACAGCGCTCGAGCAAGGCATGTGCTAAATCTGATTTTGGAAAAGTATGTTGATTATGGAATAAATCAGATAACACCTGACATCATTTCAGTAGAACCAATTACACAACAAGGAAATCCTATCGAAATAGTGACTGAATTTGGAGGAATAGATCAATTCAAAAAAGCAATCGAAGAACTACAAACTCTGCTATACGCAGACGCAGCATAAAATAACAAAATGGCAAAGAAGAAGAACAACGAGAAGAAAGTGAAGATAGAGAAGAAGGCAGCTAAATTAGTTGTTTCTGAAACCCCTGCACAGCGTTTATCAGGTATAATAAAGTCCTGTAGGAACATTATGCGCAAAGATAAGGGTATGAACGGAGACGGAGATCGCTTACCGATGCTTACCTGGATAATGTTCTTAAAGTTTTTAGATGATAATGAACAATTGCAAGAGATAAATGCACAGTTAGAGGGTAAAAAGTATAAATGTGCTATTGATAAACCATATCGCTGGAGAGATTGGGCAAAAGACAAGAATCTTACTGGTGACGATTTACTTGCTTTCATAAACAATGAAAAGGTAAAACTAGCTGATGGGAAATCTAGAACAGGTCTGTTCTATTATTTGAGAGCATTGCAAAGTGAGACAGGCGCTGAACGCAAGGATGTTGTTGCTACAGTTTTCAAAGGTGTAACGAACCGAATGATAAACGGTTATTTGTTTCGGGACATTGTAAATAAAATTGACGAAATACATTTCACAAGCAACGAGGAATTGAATTCCTTATCGCATCTGTATGAAAGTATTCTGAAAGAAATGAGGGATGCAAGTGGTGATGCGGGAGAATTTTACACGCCCCGACCCGTAGTAAGGTTTATGGTTGAGATGCTTGATCCTAAAATTGGAGAAACAGTGTTAGACCCTGCCTGTGGAACAGGTGGCTTTTTGGTGGAAGCCTTCGAACATTTAAAGAGACAAGCTAAAACAGTAGAACACAAAAAGGTATTACAAGAGAAATCAATTATTGGTGGTGAGGCTAAACCATTACCCTATCTTCTTTCTCAAATGAATCTCTTACTTCATGGATTGAATTATCCAAAAATTGATAGTGGAAATAGTTTGCGAGTGCCTCTAAGAGATATTAGCGACAAAGACAGAGTTGATATTGTTCTAGCTAACCCACCCTTTGGAGGCGAAGAAGAAAAAGGAATCTTAAACAATTTCCCAGACGATAAGCAGACCACAGAAACCGCGTTACTTTTTTTGCAACTGATCATGCGAAAATTGAAACGCAAAAAACCAACAAGCGATGGCGGAAGAGCTTCCATTGTTGTTCCTCACGGCACTTTGTTTGCCGATGGTATCGCAGCAAGGGTAAAAAAGCAATTGGTTGAAGAATTTAATTTGCACACCATTGTAAGGTTAGGCGCTGGAATTTTTGCTCCCTATACTGACATTCAATGTAACCTTCTATTTTTTAACCAAGGTGAGCCTACTAAACACATTTGGTATTACGAGTTGCTTCCACCTGCTGACAAAAAGAAATACAGTAAGACTAAACCAATTCAGTTCGAAGAGTTTGACCAAATAAAAAAATGGTGGAGCAAACGAAAAGAAAATGATAACGCTTGGAGAGTAAAAGTCTCCGACATCATGCACAATGATGAAAATGGCAAACTACTAAATGTCAATTTGGATGTTAAAAACCCCAATAAGAAGGACGAGTTTGAATACAAAGATCCTGCTGCACTTATTTCGTCCATCATTGAGAAGGAAATGCAGATAATAGAGTTAATGAAAGAAATTGAAAGTGAGGTTTCAAAGGAGCTAATCTCAAAATGAAAAATTGGCAAGAGTATAATTTAGGATGTTTTTTAAAACGCCAATACGATAGTGTTCAGGTAAATGATTTTGAAAAGTACAAGCGTATTACCATAAAAACCAAGGGACAAGGAATTAACTTAAGGGATGAAGTAGAAGGTATTGCTATAGGAACAAAGAATCAGTTCAAGGTAAAGCATAACCAATTTCTGCTTTCTAAAATAGATGCTCTGAATGGAGCATTTGGGATAGTCCCTGAGAAATGCAGTGGGGGGATTATTACAGGAAATTTTTGGACTTATGACATAGATGAGGGAATAATTCTAAGGGAGTATCTCCACTTACTTTGTTTAAAACAGATTTTTACGAAATTTAGTCTTGACGCAAGTGAAGGAACGACAAATCGAAAATATCTTAGAGAGGATAAATTCTTAAGTCTGCCTATACAACTACCACCCATAGCAGAACAGAAAGCCATTATCTCAAAATTTGAAAAAATAAAATCAAGATTAGATGAAGTATCTCAGTTAAGAGCTGACCAAGGGAAAGATTTAGACAATTTTCTTTTCAGTAGATATACAGAACTGGTTGAAACTGCGGAATGGCTGCCGATGAAAGAAGTTGCACCCATTATTCGTAGGGAAGTAAATATTAAAGAGGAAGCATCATACCCCGAATTGGGCATTCGTTGTTTTGGCAAAGGAACATTTCATAAACCAACATTGACAGGTCTAGAGGTAGCAACCAAAAAAATATTTCAGATAAAAAAAGGCGACTTGGTATTTAGCAATGTATTCGCTTGGGAAGGCGGAATTGCCGTAGCTAAAGAAGAGGACAATAATCGTTACGGTTCGCATCGCTTTATTTCTTGTGTCGCAGATAAAGAGAAAGCATTAGAAGAATTCCTATGCTTTCATTTTCTTTCTCCTAAAGGGCTGGAAGATATAAACGCATGTAGTCCAGGCGGAGCTGGGAGGAACAAGACTTTAGGCTTAGATAAGCTAATGAGAATAAATGTACCAGTTCCACATATTGATATGCAAAAAGAATTTGTAGAGCTTATGCAAAAAGTAAGCGCGATGAAAGGACACTATGCCGAGACGGATAAAGAACTAACTGAATTAATACCAAGTTTCCTAGATAAAGCCTTCAAGGGCGAATTATAAGATGGGGCGTAAAATACCAGACGTTAAGTTTGAATTGGGTTCTGTTTACAAAACGTATGCAGATCAGCTCTTACTCGCTGGTAATATCTCAGGAATTCTCCTTGACAATTCTAACATTGATGCGGCTGGAGGACAGGTTGAAGGCACACTGAGAATCCTTTTAAACAATTTATTACCGGAACGAGTTGCGGTAAGCCACGGTCACATCGTTGACAAGAATACTTCTATTAGTTATCAACAAGATGTCTTAATTGCAGAAAGCTTCTACACTAGAAGTTTAATAAAATCGTTGGATGGAACGGAGTTCTATCCATACGAATCCGTTTTTGCAACTGGTGAAGTGAAAAAAACATGGTCGCAAGACAAGCTTCTCCTGGCAATGAAATCAATTAAAAGAAATAAGGTTGATTTAAAGCGAAAAGAGATTCCTTCTGATCAATTGTCAACTGGATCCAGTTTTATCAAGCTAGCTGAACCCGTAACGTCTAACAGCTATCGAAATCCTCTTTTTTGTTTTTCGTTCTCGCTAGACTTTGACAAAACATACAACGAGAAAAAACTTAACGAGATTTATACCAGTGGTGAAAATTTAAAAGTAGTTCCCAATATTTCTGTTGTGCTCACTAGAGGTATCTATGTTTTGGTTGACGAAGCGAAGTTAAACGAAGGATTACTGTCGATTAAGCTTTATCCGGAATTTCAAAACGGTGTAAAATATAGATGGGTGATGCTCAAATTAAAACCTGAGGAGAACTTAGCCTATCTAATATTCATGTTGACCCAACATATAAACGACACTATACTAGAGCGAGTATCGGCAATGGATTACGCTCAAGCTATGATAGAAATACCGTTGACGAATGTTTCACCTTTATAATCCCCATCATGAAGCTTGAAAATCTCGAACTAAAAAGACTAACTGTTCATAAGATCTATGGTAGGTCAAAAACGAATGATGCTCCTTATGCAAGTGAATGCACGGAGCTGACCAAACTAGGTGCAGATGGAATGGAGACTCTACATAAGAGGGTAAATTCATGCATAAATCACAAGTCGAAATTTTATGAATTAGATTTAAGTGACAAAAGCGAAGAATCATTTTTTGAAATTCACAAATCACTTTGTGGAGCACGCTTACCAAAGTTCCTATCTGTTTCTCAGTTAATCGCAGACAAGGTCGCCTCAACGCATGAAAATGCAAATATTCCAGACGGTCTTATTTTAATAATAGAAGCAAAAATTAGTGGCTTAGAAACGGTAATCACAATAAAGGCTGAGAAATCTAATGCATTCTCTCTAGCGGGAAATGATCTGCAACTGGTAAAGGATATTTTTCTCTCTTCTGACAAGACATTATACAAGTTAGGTTTTTTTATCAGACGGGATAGTGAAAAAGAAACACCAAGTGCATATAGATTTTACGTTTATGATGATGCGTTTTCACCTTCGAAAGAGGATTTAGCACATTACTTCTATAATAAATTTCTAGGTTTGACCACTGAGAAAAATAGCAAGCTGCTAACTAATAAGTTTCACAGGGCGCTTATCGGGTTCGCACAGGACCACATAGATTTTGGTGACAAATACGAAGTCATGCGTTCTATTGATAGAGCGTTTCTTGATACTACTCGTAAGAGTCTAACAGCTTCGGAGTTTAAGTCCTTTTTTCCTTCCGAGCTAGATCAATTGTTTGATAGCGTAATTGCTCAGGAGTTTCCCAATTCCTTTGTTAAGGATAATTCAATCATTAATTCGATCGAGACGAAAAGAATTGCACTGTCTAGCGAAACTACCTTATTGCTAAAGAATGCCCCCGATGGCATCATTACTGGTAGTACAAAAAATGCTAATGATCTTTCTAAGCTTAAGGTTAGCATTGATTCTGGAAACAATTATAATTTCGCCCTTGTGCCTTCAATTGTTGGAATAAATCCAATTAAAAGTGATAAATGATTCTTCTCCTCATGAGGCTCCACTCGTTAAGGATTAACGTGGGTATTGATGTTGAAAACCGCCAAAAGCCTACTGTAGTTTAAATGGCAAAAATAAAAGTATCCGTTGAATACTATGATGCAGTACAGCGAAGCCTATTTCAAGGTTTTCCGAATTCATTGCAATTAAACAATTTAGTTAGAAACGAGGCGGAAATTTCAAAGGATGAATTATTGGCTTACATGATGTTCACTGAACAAATGGATAGAAATGGTTTTAGAACCTACAATGATCTTTGCCTTAGAATTTCAAGCAGGCTTGGTGACATTGACGATTTTCTGTCTTTTAATAACGATAGTGTGCAAGCAAGGATGATTGGGAATGATATGATGCAAGTGGGTTTCACTGAACGCATTGGTGTTGCCCTTGGATTGTGTGTGGTGAACAAAATTCACAGCCTGACTGCTGCCGATTGGAAAAAGATCCCAACTGCTCCTGGACGTTATGGTCATCCAACGTTCGATTTTGAAATCGCTATTGCATCGACAGGAAATAGTTTCATTCAAGCCGAAAACAAAGGCAGTACGGTAGCTAATAATGCCTCTCAAAGTGATTCTATTCAGAAGCATTACGCTTCAATCAAGACAAAAAAGGAATATGTTCGCATTGAGGAGAATATTAGACACGTACCAATTCATCAAAATCTATATTACGGAACAATTGGGGTGTTGGATGAACAACCGAACAGTAGGGCAAAAGTTTGGCTAGTTGATCCACCCGCATTTGAAATCGATATGAGTCCGGAGAAATACAAATTGCTTGCAAGACTTCATTACTATCTGGACGAGTTCAGAAACATAGGTGTAAAAGAAAAAATTACTGAGGCATTGGAGGCTAGAATCAAATTAATTGAGGAATCTGACAATTATTCTGAATTCGACAATAATCCACTCAATGATGGCTTTGCTAAGAGAGGAGGAAATTATCTTTACATGGATGGAAAAATGCTTGCAACGGTCGATACTAATGAAGCATTCGGAAAAGTTTTTTTTACTAAATTCAAACAAGATGCTATTGCCTACCTCATGGCATTTCCAAAAGCATTAATGAGGCTGATTGTGAAACAAGATTTCGAAGCAATTTTGGCCTACACTTACAATCCGGATTTCATTAACGAAAACGTACAAGTGTTAATCAGGCTTAAAGACAAAGACACTAAGACATTTGAAATACCACGTAATTTGAAATTTGTTTTAAGTGAACGCAATAAATATTACGAGGCGACCTATTTTGGTAAGGTGAATCACTCCATTGATGGCAGAATCTTTGGTTTACTTAATGTTGAGCAAAAACTTGGGAGCATAGAATCTTCTAAACTGTAGAAATCAAAGATGAGTAACGAGACCCTTTTGATATGCACGCTGACGTGCTGTGGAACATGACCTAATTCACTATTTCGGAATAATACGTAAATTGGAAATAGATTTGTTTTTTTAAAAATATCATATGAGTGCAAACGATAAGTTCATAAATATCCAAGTAGGAGATCTACATCTTGATCCTCAAAATCCAAGATTGCCCGATCGGCTAAAGAAGGCTTCCGAGAAAGAAGTTCTAAATTGGATGTTAACCGATGCTACTTTAATCGATTTGATGGCGTCAATTGCTGAGAATAACTTTTTTAGTGGAGAGCCGATTTTAGTTGTGCAAGAGGACGGAAAAAATATCGTGGTTGAGGGCAATAGACGTCTGGCAGCAGTAAAACTGTTAAACAATCCAGAGTTAGCAACTGAAAGTCCTAGAACAGTCAGAAGCGTCTCAGATATTGCAAAAGCGAAAGGAAATATCCCGGCTGCGTTGTGGGTTTACTTATGCCTAAATAGGGAAGAAGCCCAAAATTATCTTGCGTTTCGACATATATCAGGTGTTAAACAATGGCCGTTAATCTCAAAGGCCAGATATCTATACGATATATTTTTGTCAAAGGGTCGGACAGACTATGATGTCTATAAAGAGCTGGCGAGAGAAATCGGTAGCAAGGCTGCATACGTTCGAAAACTTTTGTTAGGATATCAGGCATTCCAAATAATTAGGTCGAAAAATTGGTTTGGAATTAAAGATTTAGAAGAAGAAACATTTGATTTATCGCTAATATCAGAAGTAATAAACGAACAATCTGCCGTTGCCTCATTCATAGGAGTTGATACAAAATCTGATAAGCCATTTGAAAGTGTAAAACTTGAGCAGTTTGAAGAGGTAGCTAAATGGCTTTATCAGATTACTGAGAACGGAAGTACAAGAATTGGTGATAATAGAAATCTTCGGTTACTAAATAAAGTTCTTCAAAACGAGGAAGCTAAGAAAGCGTTTATTGATGATAAAAAATCCATCACCGAGGCCGCGGAGTTAACCGATCTAGCAGATGATAACATTAGATACTATCTCCAATTAGCTAGCAGTAATTTAATTGAAGCCCAAAGATTAGTTCATAAAACAAGAAATCCAACGAAAAAAGATCAGGTCCTTCTGGATGACATATTAAGCTCTGCTGAATTAATTCAATCAAGGCTAAACAAAGCATTGAGAGCAAGTACCCTTCCTCAATAAAACAGTTCACCAGATGCCGTATATCGACTTAAGCAAGCTTACACTGCCCAGGAATGAAACCAATTACAATACTTGGGCAGACTATTTCGAATTGCTCTGTCTACTACACGAGGACAAAACACTAACCGTGGAGTCCTTAAAGGACCGTATTCTTGATGAAAACGACAACGACCTTAATAAAGCAATAAGTCAGATCAATGGAGTTGCTAAAAGAGTAGCTACTCCTCCTCAAGATTTAATCGGTGAAGATCAAGTTGATGTTGATATAAATGACCCTGAAGAAGATCAGCTTCTAAAAAACGCAGTTCTCCAAATCGTGGGGTATATCCGAAAAAGGAAAGAATCGTTTGGTCATTATTATCCGTTTGATATAACTCCAAATGGAACAATTTCTGCAGTTGACAATTTGTCCATCAAAAATCAATTATATGTGGTTCTTCTTTGTAGTTCGGTAATTAGAATCATCAATAGAGATGGCGGGTTTGCCTATCGCATCACTCACCGTTTTGAAGAACTATGCGAGCATCCATTTCGCATGCTGCTACCGGCAAGGGCTACAATTCTTTTTTTTGGTGCTGGTGGATATATTGAAGGTGGAGATGTGGTGGAAGGATCCTTTTATGGAAAGGTCACTCAAGTTGCAAATCGTCTGGGTTTAGATACAACCAAGATATTTTCACAAGAAGCAGCTGGGCTTTACAACAATGGCGATGGCGGATTGGATTGGATGGGCTTTCACTCATTAGGAGATGAGTTGAGTACTAAGCCAACCTTTTTTGCGCAGTGTGCTTGTGGAAACGATTGGGAAGATAAAATGTTTGATGCCCATCTAGATAAGTGGAGAAATTTTATCCATTTCTTGAATGACTACAAGCGATATCATTTTATACCCAAGTCCTTTCGAAATAATCAAAACAAATGGTTAAACGAAACATCGATATACAACTGCGTATTAATTGACCGACTTAGATTGCTCCATCTCCTTACTCAAGCAGATCGAGAAAACTGGGCAGCGGCACTATATGCAGATTTATTAACGGAACTGACCGAGGTGAATATTTCATTTAATTAGTGGATGCATTAATCTTGTTTCAAGGTTGTAGTACCGGCTTTGTCAATTTAGAAATAATATTATCTCGAATTATCTTAATTTAAGATTCATGACCCACCAGATCTTTGATCATTATCCCAATTGAAATCGACTCTTTTAGAGCCGATGTTGGTGTTCCGCTAAGACCCGCCCTATCCGCCCGTGTTGGTGTTCTTCACCAACGCGCCTACTCACTGTCAAGTTCTGATAAGTTTTTCCAACGGTAATTGCTTGCTCACGGAGTAAACCAATTTTAGTCATGAAAAATATGAACCTCAACGGTGTGCAGGCGTGTTGGTAAATAACACCAAACCTTTAGACTTGCACACTATGGTTTAACTAGCATTCAATATCAACTCATTGACTAACTCAACCAATTGATTATCTTGAAATAGGTTCCCTGTATATCCACATCTATCTCACGGGAAATCCTAAATACGATTATGACAAATAAAACGACAACGGGCTGGATGGTTCGTGCAGGTGAAGGTGCGTATCTTGCGGAGGAATTTCAAAAACAAAACATTGTGTCGATTGGGTGGAAGCATCTTGGCGATCTCACGAATGTAAAGGACATTGAATCACTTCGAAACATTTACCGCAAAACGTATCCTGATCATAAGGCTGGTAAAATGAATCTTACAACAGGGCAGATCTTTCGGTTTAAAAACGAGTTTAAGATCGGAGACTATGTTGTAACCTATAACGCACAAGAAAGAAAATACCTTCTTGGAGTTATTGAATCAGACTATCAGTATTCGCCTAAAAACGCTGAGCATCCTAATAGACGAAAGGTTAAATGGATCAAAAATGTTGATCGTGATGGTTTATCAACGGCAACGAAGAACCAACTTGGTTCGATCATGACAATATTTCAAGTTAGTGGGAATGCCTTAGCCGAAATAAAGGACGATTATCGCTCTGTCGATGCTATTGAAAAATCAGGAATGTTAGAAGAGCAAGATGAGACGCTGGATACCATTAAAGAAGAAATTGAGGAAAAAGCTCATGAATTTATAAAAGACAAAATACAGGACCTGAACTGGGAACAATTGCAGGAACTCGTGGCCGGCATTCTCAGAGGTATGGGTTACAAAACGTTGATAAGCCAACGCGGACCAGATCGCGGTAAAGATATCGTGGCCTCTCCTGATGGGCTTGGTCTTGAAGATCCAAAAATTAAAGTAGAGGTGAAGCATCGTGAACAAGCTATGGGTTCTACAGAAATTAGAAGTTTTCTAGGCGGTTTGCGCCCTGGTGAAAAAGGGCTTTATGTGTCCACTGGAGGCTTCACGAAAGAAGCGAATTATGAAGCTGAAAGAGCTAATGTGCCAGTGACATTGATTGATTCGGATATGCTGGTGACATTAGTTGTCCAGAATTATGATCAATTTGATGCGGATGCGAGGGCACTTCTTCCGTTAAGAAAAATTTACTGGCCGATATGAAGATATCAAAAACCTATCAGGTTCCGCTATCATTGCTTTTTTGCATTGCGTTATGGTTATTGCTCTACCAATTTTCAATTTCTGCTCTTCACCTCGGTTCAAAAGAAAGCCTTGATGCAACAAATTCAATTATTGCAGCTTTGGGTTTTGGAGGCGTTGTGATTACGATTTTTATACAGCAAAAGGAACTTTCACTGCAAGTTGAAGAATTAAAAAGCACCCGAGACGAGTTTATCCAGCAGAATAAAACTCTCAAAAAACAGAGATTTGAAGATACTTTTTTCAGCCTTTTGAGTGTTCACAACTCTATTACTGAAAAAATATTTATCAACCACAATGCAAAAGACTTCAGATCACGCCAAGCTGTTCAACTACTCTACCTAGGGTTTCGCAGTGCCTTTCTGAATGCGTATGCCGCAAACGGAAACCCTCCAATCACCCGTGTGTCAATTGACTCGCATAGGCAATTGATTTCGCAAAAATTCAGTGAAGTGTATGGCCGATTCGAAGAGTACTTTGGGCATTATTTTAGAAATTTTGAAACACTTGTTGAACTTGTAGCAAACTCCGACCTCATTGATGAGGAAGAACGTATCAAATACTACAAAATCATCAGGTCGCAATTAAATTCATACGAGGTTGTAGTGCATTTTTACAATTTCAATATAGGGTATGCACAACATAAAGATTTCTTCAATTATTTAAACCTAGGATCAATACTAAATGGCTCACTTTTACTTAATGTTGAGCACTCGTATATTTTCGATCCACCACATGTTATCGAAGCCGCTCTTTCCACGAAGGAAAACAGATAAGCGTTCATTTCGGAGTTAGATTGATCGTGGCGCCTCTGACGAAACATATGCGCATCACCCACGTCTTAGTAATCGACAAATGTGATTCGTGGAAAAAGAGTTTCGCCATTTGAAAGTACTAATCTAACCTCTTCGATACTAGTTGTCCTGTCTAAAAACCCTTGTTGAAGAAATCTTACGAAAATGTCTTCATCCTCTTTATGCATTAGAATCGCAGTTTGAAATTCTATGATGAATCGGTGAATCGCATCTGGTACTATTACCGGAAAAAATCCATTATTCTCAACTAAGCGATGGAGAACCATTGTGAATTTGTTTTGGTCCTTAAAAGGGGTCTGCCCGTATATTCTAAGATTTATACTATTTATTGCAAACGGCTTGAACCCAACATTTTCAATGGCCACATGAGACTTAAGAAATAATTTCTTTTCTTCAAAATTCGGTACAAGCCTCAAATGATTGGTTCTGAAAGTGAAAATCGCTTTTCGTTCAACTTGTATCGCGGGCTTTTCCGCATACATTAAATCTATATCGGCCCGAGAAGCTCTTTCACAGTTGCGGTCCTTCCTTATGAATATTTCATTGTAGAAAATGGAATTGCCTTTTTTGTATTCCCGAATTACATGCGGTTTATCAAGCGAGGGCGGTAGATGTAGAATCGTCAAGTCAGAACTTTGAGTCCCTTCTTCGAAATGATATTCAATCATTTGCAAATTAAATGGTCTGTCAACTCTTCTTTTGATAATCCCAATCAGCTCGGCATCATTAGTCAATCCACTTTCGGCAAATTTAGATGGATAGAATTTTCTTTCCTTATCATCATATCCTATTATTAAAAAAGCATCCGCTCCGCCATAAGAGTTAATTAAAGCTGTTAAGTCTTTCAGAAATTCATTTATTCCCTCCTCGCTTTGCAGATTGTACCAACTCCGCTTGAAATCAAGTTTGTGGTTCTCCACGCTCGCACCCTGTAGCGCTTGAAGAATCTGGCTCTCTATGAATGCTTTGATTTCTGTAACTGACATTTGAATGTTATTAATTAAGAAAACAAACGTCTATTGAAGCGATCAAATGATCACTTCACCCACTCAAACTCATAATCAATCAACTCCTTCGGATGCACACCCAACCCCTTCGCTAATTCAAAAAGCGTAGTAAGGTTTAAATTAGCCTCATCTGTACTTTCAAGTTTACTGATCTTCGCATGATCAACATCGCAGAGGTATGAGAGCTGGCGTTGGCTAATACCCTTTTCCTCGCGTAAGCGAATCAGGTTTTGCCGGAATTTGGCAAGTCGCTTTTTGTCTTTTGGTTTCATCGATGCCTGGGGGAAAGCAATCTGATTGAATTTGATAAAAATAATGTTGGCAGAACTACCAACATGTCGTTTGTTTTATTACCTTCGTTTCACCATCCACCAAAGCTGCGCTGACTCAAGTCGCAGTAGTTCCGAGAGCTATCGGGATATTGATTGTATTGTGCTGAGCCCACTACCCACCTGAACTGACGTGTCAGTTTTTAAGAGGGTCTTTTTA
>WUUC01068083.1_pt1 | contig 17548 bp, 16 predicted proteins | sample 6278441 | NCBI WGS metagenome assembly WUUC01 (sample SAMN13675441, study PRJNA597444) | soil metagenome | isolation source: soil | place: USA: Washington | collected 2017-10 | reverse complement strand
GATGTAGCTCGAAGGCCTGTTCAACCGGGCACACTAGATCGTAACGGCCGTGCACGATCACGCCTGGAAGATCCCGCATGCGATCAGCTTCCTGCGTGAGCTGATCTGGCGTCATGAAGCAATCGTTGATGAAGTAATGGCACTCGATACGGGCCAGACTCAAGGCCACGTGCGGATCGGCAAAGTGCCCCACAACGCTGGCGTTCGTGCGCAGCGTGGCCGTGCGTCCTTCCCAGACCGACCACGCCTTGGCGGCGGCCATACGCTGTATCTCGTCCGCGCCGGTCAGGCGCCGGTAGTACGCCTGTACCAGATTGTCGCGTTCCGCGGCTGGAATGGGCTCCAGAAAGTCCTCCCAATAATCCGGGAACACGCGACCTGCCCCGTCCTGATAAAACCAGTCGAGATCGCGTTTGCGGCACAAGAAGATGCCTCTAAGGATCAGCCCCAGCACGCGTTCTGGATACGCCTGCGCATATGCCAAGCCCAAGGTCGATCCCCACGAACCCCCGAAGACCACCCAACGCTCGATTCCCAGATGCTCCCGCAGACGCTCCATGTCCGCGATCAGATTGGCCGTGGTGTTGCCTTCAAGCGCCGCGTGCGGACGGGAACGCCCACTCCCGCGCTGATCGAACAGGATGACGCGATAGCGTTTCGGGTCGAAAAACCCTCGGTGGTAAAGCTCGCAACCAGCGCCTGGCCCGCCGTGCAGGAACACCGCCGGCAGGCCGTCAGCACGTCCGCACTCCTCGACATACAGGTTGTGCGGCGGGTCTACAGCGAGCCTAAACTGCCGATAAGGCGATACGTTGGTGAAGAGCGATAGCACGGCGATCTCTCGACTATGCCCGCGCCAGCTGCTATACGATTGCGCGGGTGCAGATCGGCCGGATGATAACCGCGCGCGGCCCGATTACAAAGCGCGGGCGATCTAAGATAAACTCCAGCGGCATATTTCAACCAGCCAGCGACTCCTCGGTATCGACGCCCATGACTGCTGCAATCAAGCCACCCAAGTCATTGCTACGGCTGGCAGGTAAGGCGATCGCGGACTATGACATGATCCGCCCGGGTGACCGCATCCTGCTTGGCTTGTCCGGCGGTAAGGATTCCCTGAGTTTGCTGCATCTGTTACTGCATTTCAAAAGCTGCGCGCCCGTTACATTCGAACTCGGCGCAGTCACATTCGATCCACAGTCGGAGGCTTACGATCCATCGCCGTTGCTGCCGTACATGGCCGAACTCGCGGTACCTTATTTCCTTGAGCGCAAGCCGATCTTGAGGCTCGCCAACGAACATATGGACAACGACTCCTACAGCGCCTTCTGCTCGCGCATCAGGCGAGGCGTGATGTACGGCGCCGCCCGTCGCCATGGGTATAACGTCCTCGCCTTGGCTCAACACCTGGACGATCTGGCAGAGAGCTTCATGCTGTCCGCCTTCCACGGCGGTCGATTGAAGACCATGAAGGCTCACTATCGCATCGAAGCCGGCGACCTACGCGTGATACGGCCGCTGGTATATACGCGCGAACGCCAGACTGCTGCCTTCGCACGGGAGGCGGCGCTGCCCGTGGTTCCGGAGAATTGTCCGGACTGCTTCAACATGCCGACGCAACGCAAGCACATGAAGTCGCTGCTGGCCGCACAGGAAAGCGCGATACCTCAACTTTTCAAGACGCTGCTAGCGACGATGCGGCCGCTGATGGTGGATGGTTTAGAAGGCACCGGGAACACAAAGCGCAAGACAGACCTAGGCAGCATCGCCTAATAGGTGCGCCGCCTCCGGCAGTATGCAAATCGCACTTGCTGTTGCGCCCACGGGCTCCAAGGCCTGCTCCGACACTTTCATTTCTGCCGTGGCGAATGGGCTAATGCTTGGCGCCTCCGATGGATAGCCGCCGATCTATGATCGACCACCCGGGTAAGCAAGGATACTACTGGGGCTTGAATAAGGACTGCTCTAGCCTGCGCTTGAACACTTGCATCTCCTTGGCGGCCTGCTTGTCACCTTTCTTCTCGGCCACGGCAATTCCTACGCGATAGGCATCGATCGCCTCGTGCGGTACGCCGCGCTCATTTAGCGCCTTTCCCAAGGCCTTCCAGGCCGCGGAATATTCTGGGTCTGATCGCACCGCGGCGCGCAGATGGATGACCGCCCGCTCGGCATCACCCAATTTCAGGTACTCGTTGCCTAAAGAAAAGCGCAGTAGCGCATTGTCCTGCCCTCGGGCGAGCAGCGCCTCTAGATTGTCGACAGCGGCCATGGCAGCAAGATGTTGAGTGCAGACCAAATCAATAGGGGCGAACTCGATTGCCTAGTACAGGTGCTCAGCCTCCATCTGCTCACATCTTGCCTTATGGCTTCTGGCCAATCAGCATCGCTTCATTGCGAAAGCCTCGGCCGATATCTCCTACGCGACCCTCTTCGCGATAGAACAAGATGCTCAAGTCTGCGCACAGCTCCAGCAGTTCGTTGGTCACCAGCCTGAAGTCGGGATTGCTGGGCCCGGTCGCAGCAACGCACTCTCGTATGAAGGTTTGATAGAACAACAGACCATTCGGCTTCAGAGCGGCCACCAAGCCGGGCATCAACGGGCGCGACAGGAAGTACGACACCGTGATCACATCGAAGCTCTCAGAATCGGGCGGCTCTTTTTCGACATCGCGGCGACGCGCACAAACCGGCAGGGAATGCTGGCGCGCGTATGCATCGAGTTTCTCGATCGCCACCGCAGAGATATCGTAGGCGGTAACCTCAAGACCCAGGCGTGCTAGCAGCAGCGCGTTACCGCCCAGACCACAGGCCAGGTCGAGCGCACGGCCGGACGACGGCAGCAGATGCGTGTTGTCACTCAGGACCAGCGCCGGTTGCGCATCATCGCGAGTTCGCTCGCGAAAGCGAGCATCCCAGGTCGCCTGCGCGTCCATAGCCAAGACGCCATGCCCTAGTCGACTTCCTTCGGATTGATGCCAAGGGCACGCAGCTTACGATAGAGATGCGTGCGCTCCATGCCGACCCTCTCCGACAGGCGGCTGACGCTGCCGCGACATTGTTTGAGCTGGTGCAATAGGTAGCTGCGCTCGAACTCCTCGCGCGCCTCCCGCAGCGGCAACTCGAACACATTGTGGCGCCACTGCGGCTCTTCCCTGTCCCCTTCCCCGCGCTGGCCCAGGGCGATTTCTACCTCATCCACCGCGATTTGCTCGGAAGTGCCCATGATGAGCAGTCGCTGTACGAGGTTACGAAGCTCGCGGGTATTACCCGGCCATGAGTAGTTCCGCAGCCGGTTCTGGGCCGCGATCGCGAACCGGCGGTAGGGCAATCCCTCGCGACTGCTATAGAAATCCGCGTAGTAGTTCAACAGCTCCGGTATGTCTTCCGTATGCTCGCGCAGTGGCGGCACGCGCAGCGGCACCACATTGAGTCGGTAATACAGGTCTTCGCGGAAGCGCCCGGACCGCACCTCATGTTGAAGATCACGCTGAGTGGCGGTGATCACCCGCACGTCAGCGCTCGCTGGCTGGACGCCTCCGCTTCGAGCAAGGCTCTGCCCCCCCAACGCCGCCAAGAGCCGACCCTGTGCCTCACTGTCCAGCTCCGCGACCTCGTCGAGGAACAGCACGCCGCCGATGGCCTGCTCCATGAGGGCCGTTTGCGCGGCCCCGCCCGTATCCTCATCCGAAGGCTCCGCCGCATCCTCCAGCGCCGTGGCCGTAATACTAATGAATGGCTGCTCCCGGCGCGGACTTAGACTGTGAATATAGCGGGCAATGGTTTCTTTTCCGGTACCTGCTTCACCGCTGATCAACACCCAGGAATCGTGCTGCGCGATACGCCGAGCCTGGGTGCGCAGCTGCTGCATGGTCACGCTGGAGCCGATCGGCTCGCAGGGATACGACTGGCCGGCGAGCTCAAGATGCTCGCGTTGCACCTGATCTGCTTCTAGCGCCCGTCGCACGCTCATCAGCAGCTTGGCGAGGGTCAGCGGCTTCTCGATAAAATCATATGCCCCCAGCCGCGTGGCTTCGACGGCGGTCTCGACAGTCCCATGACCCGACATGATGATTACCGGACACGAGAGCCCCCCGCCATCCTGCCATTCCTTCAACAGGCTGATGCCGTCCTCGCCCGGCATCCAGATGTCCAGCAGGACCAGGTCCGGTCTGCGCAGGCGGCGGCTCTCGCGGGCGCTCGTCGCGTCCGCCGCCACGTCCACTTCATAGCCCTCATCCGAAAGGATCTCCTGCACTAGATTGCGGATATCCGGTTCATCGTCCACGACCAGGATGTGCGGTACGCTCATGCGGCGTCTCCTTCAAGTTTTGGATGCTGCTCGACGCGGAGCCGCAGCAGTCGGATTCGAACGGTCGCGCCTCCACTGCGAGTGTTTTGCGCCCAGACGGCGCCGCCATGTTCTTCCACGATCTTCTTGACGATCGCAAGCCCCAGCCCGTTGCCCTTGACCTTGCTGGTCACATACGGCTCGAACAGGCGGTCAATCATGTCCGGCGGAAACCCTGGTCCATTGTCAGACACGCGCAGATCGACGAACTCGCCGCCTACGTCTTCGATGCAGCGCGTCGTGACGTACAATCGACCGGCGCTGCTGCCCTCCAACGCCTCCAGCGAATTCTTGATGAGGTTGTGCAACAGCTGGCGGATGCGTATGGCGTCCCCTTCGATATACGGCGTATCCTCGTCCAAACTCAGTTCCAGATACGCGTGGATAGGATTGGCCTGATACAGTTCGATGATCTCTAAGATCAACTTGTTCAGGTCCACGGGCGCTAGTTGCATGGCGGGCGGACGGGCATAGTCGCCGAAGGCGTTGACCATCGCCTTCATAGACTCGACCTGCTGCACGATCGTGTGAGTGGCACGTTCCACGACCTCGGCATCGTCTTCGTTGAGCTGCGGAAGAAGCTTACGGCGCAGACGTTCCGCGGACAGCTGGATAGGCGTCAGCGGATTCTTGATTTCGTGCGCAAGGCGACGCGCTACGTCCCCCCAGGCCGCATCCCGCTGTGCCTGTACCAGGGCGGTGATATCGTCGAACACAACCACGTAGCCGCCGGACAGGCCGCCTCCGGTGGGCAGCGGCGCTCCTCTGCATATCAGTATCTTGCGCCCGTGCGCGCTGAACAATACCACCTGTTCCTGCCACTCCCTCGCGGCGCCGCTCACCAGCGGCTCTAAGGTCTCGCAAAAACGCGCGAGGGTGGGATGTTCAGAACCCAGATCGACCAGCTTGCGCTCCAGGTACGCATCGAGGTTCAATCCCAGGATCTGACTGGCGGCGGCGTTGACCGTGTGCAATACCTGATTGCTGTCCAGGCTGATGACGCCCGAGGACAGATGCTCGAGCAGGGTCTGCAGATAGGCGCGCTGACCCTCAACCAACCAACGACTGCGTTCCGCCTCGTCGCGTGCACCGGCCAGCCGTTCGGTCATCTGATTGAACGACTGCACCAGCAAGCCCAAGTCATCTTTGCTCACTACTGGCAGGCGCTTGTGGTACTCGCCCGCGGCGACAGCCTTGGTGCCCTCGGCCAGCTCGCTGATCGGCGCCATCAATCGGCGGGAGGTATAAAACGCCACCCATACCGCGAAGAGCAAGCCCAGCAGCAGCACCAGGGACAAGGTCAGCATGAAGCTCTGCTTGAGCGGCGTGCGCAGGTACACCAATTCGTTGTACTGGCCAAACGCCCCCTCGACGCTGTCCGCCAGCATGCCGATGCGATCGGTGAGCGGATACAGGGCCTGCAGAAAGCGGACTTCCGGGTTTTCCGTCGTGGTCGGTACTGGAATCACGACCCGCACGCGCAAGCCCGAATTCTTGGTGGGATCCAGACCGACGTAGCCTTGACCTCGACTGACCAAGGACAAGATGGTATCGCTAGGGAGACCAGGCACGATGGCCGAAGAGACTTCGCTACTGGTCGCAATGATGCGCGAATCGGCGCCGAATACGGTCAGCTCCATCGCGCCGCTGTCGCGCAGAAGGTCGTGCAGGGTGAGCGGTGCAAGTGCGTCGGGGACATCGCCCAGGTATCTTGCCATGGGCTCGGTCTGGCGCTTGAGGTGTCGCATCACCAGGTCGAGGGAAGACCGGCTCAACTCCAAGGCATCCTTGAGGGCGTTATCGACGCGTACGTCGAACCAGCTGTCGATACCCCGGTCGAGCATCTTGATCGAGAAGGTATAGACGATCGCAACCGGCACCACCGCCAGCAACGCGGAGATCAGCATGAGGCGTAGCGTCAGACGCGAGCCGGGCTGCCGCATCGCGATCTGCCGCATCAAACCGATGAGATTCGCCGCAATGAGATAAATCAAGGCCGCCAACAGCAAGGTGTTCAGCAGCAGCAGCCACATATACGAACGCCCGAAGTGTTTGGCGTTCTGGGTCGCGTCGCCCAGCAGGTACAGGGACACCATCAGCAGGACGAACAGCGCCGTGATCGGCGACAACCGCAGCGACAGGCGCTTCACGACAGCTGCCATGTGTACCATCCGGAACCGAGTCGCCAGGCCGGCGAGAGATACGCGCGCATCCGTATCGGCAAGGGCAACTCGTTGAGTGCAAGCTGCGCTCGCAGGCTGGCGGTGTAGGTATGGTCTTTATCGAGCAAGGATGCATCGATGAGCGGCAGTTCGCGTACGATTCCCTGATGGTGTAGAGCGGAACTCAAGTCGGGAAAGGTCCGCTGCACCCCGGTATTCAGGTTTTCCACCAAGAACTGACGGCTCAAGGCGTGGTAACTCAAGCGGTAACTTTGGCCGAGACCAGCGACATCGGTATCCCACCACCACATGTGGTCCTGCAAGACCGCAATATCGACGTCGAAAACCAACTCAACCCCGTTGAGCAAGGCCTCACGGACTGGCGTGGTGAGATCGTAGTCGATGACGGCGTTGAGTCGGTAAACGCCATCGACCAGCCTAGTATCTGCCTTCAGAACGCGAATGTCTGCCGCATCGGCAGGCGACGGCCACAGCATGGCGCACAGCAACAACGGCGCGATGCATCTAAGTCCGCGTCGAAGTCCCAGTTGTACGTCAGAGGTTCCCATGTCTTAGCTTGTGCGGCCTCAGTGATCCCTGACGAGGGCAGCGTAGTAGAAGCCGTCCATATCGAAGTCGCCGGGCAGGATGCGGCGTTCATCGACGAGCTGCGCCTCGCGCTCGCTGACGAAGGACGCCACGAGTTGCTCGTTCTCCTCTGGCAGTATGGAACACGTAGCGTACAACAGCAAACCCCCTGGCCTGAGCAACGGCCATAGGGTGTCCAGTAGCCGTAACTGACGCAAGCGGGCGGCAGCAACGTCTTGGGGACGACGCAGAACCTTGATATCCGGGTGGCGTCGGATCACACCAGTGCCAGAGCAAGGCGCATCCAGGAGGATGCGGTCGAAAGGCTTACCGTCCCACCAAGCGGTTGGATGCAGAGCATCGGCCAGATGCAGCTGGGCGCGCCAGCCGCCGCGCGCGAGCGTCGCCTCAAGACGCTGGGCCCGACGTGCATCGACCTCTACCAGGGTCAGGTCGATATCGCCTGCCACTGATTCGAGTATATGCGCCGCCTTACCGCCCGGCGCCGCACATGCGTCCAGCACTCGCATTCCCGGCCGGGATGCCAGTAGGGCGGCGGCCATCTGCGCTGCGGCGTCCTGTACGCTCACTACCCCAGTCCGGAAGCCGGGTAAGCTATCGATGTCTACGGGTTGCTCTAGCGAGATCGCCGAGTCAACTGCCGGGTGCGCGAGGCCGGCGAGACCCGCTGCACGCAGTACGCGCAGATACTCCTCGCGGGTTATAGCAGCGGCGTTGATGCGCAGCGTCATGGGCGGGTGCCGATTGCCGGCGTCGCAGATCCTTTCCCACTGCGCAGGGTAGACTTGCGCAAGCCGTTCGAGCAGCCAGCGCGGATGCGAAAGACGCACCTCCGGGCGCCGATCAACCGCCGCCAGCACCGCCGGGGCGCTACGTTGGAAATTGCGTAGTACCGCGTTGACGACGCCCTTAGCCCAGGGCTTATTGAGCGCATCGGCGGCGCGCACCGTCTCATGCACGCTCGCGTGCGCGGGTATGCGCATGTAAATCAGCTGGTAGAGCCCTAGCTCGAGCAGGCACCCGACCTCCAGGTCTTGCCGTTTGCTCGGTCTATCTAGCAGCGAATTGCGAATCGCGGCGAGGCGCTCGTGCCAGCGCAAGCCCCCATAACACAGCTCTCTGATTAGAGCGTGCTCATTGGTTGAGACCTTCTCCAGTTCCGCCGACAGAACATCCGTCAGCGACTCGTGACCGCCGATTACCCTCCGTAATGAGCGCGCAGCCACAGCCCGCGGCTGCATGCTCGCCGCTGCAGTCATGAACGCGCCGGAACCTTCGTGACTCCGCTAGCAGGGAAGGCACGTGTTCCGAAGTTCATGCGCATTGACGAACTGTGCGGCCGAGACCGGCCGCCTGCCCGGCAGCTGCACTTGGAGCAGCCTCAGAGTGCCGTCTCCTGTGGCGACATCTATCCCGTCCGACGACGCGGCAACCACGCAACCTGGCCGCGCATCCGCATCCGTCGGCAACGGCTTCGCGCTCCATATACGCAGAGGTGCGCCGCGGAAGTGGGTCTGAGCAATCGGCCAAGGATAGAAAGCGCGCACCCGCCGCGATAGGCTCTCCGCGCTCTCCATCCAGGTTAGATCCGCTTCCGATTTATCAAGCTTCGCGGCGTAAGTGGCGCAGGCCTGATCCTGAGGCTCCGGCACGAGAGTGTGCTTCGCGAGACCCACCAACGCATCAAGCATAGCCTCTGCACCTATGGCCGCGAGACGCTCGTGCAGGCTTGCTGCCGTATCGCTGGCGGAGATTAAAGTCGTTCGCTTGAGCAGGATTTCGCCGGTATCGAGTCCTTCGGCCATCTGCATGATGCTCACTCCCGTCTCGCGATCGCCCGCAAGAATGGCGCGCTGAATAGGGGCGGCGCCACGCCAGCGCGGCAACAGAGAGGCATGGATGTTGATGCACCCGAGTCTTGGTATCCGTAGCACGGCCTTCGGTAGGATCAAGCCATAGGCGGCTACGATCATGATGTCCGCCTCGCAGTTGCTCAGGGTCTGCTGGATGGCCGGTGAGCGCAGCGTGTCCGGCTGGTGCAAAGACAAGCCCAGGCGAGCAGCCAGGCTCTTTACCGGACTGGCGTGCAGCTTGCGGCCACGACCGGCAGGCCGGTCCGGCTGGGTCAAGACCGCCGCGACTTTATGTGAAGAATCAGCCAAGGCCTGCAAGGCGGGAACCGCGAATTCGGGCGTACCGGCAAAGATCACGCGCATGGCGGTTCGACTGGAATTAGAACGCAAGAAGTGCGGAATGCGGCTATCCGCGGCGCGGCCCGGCTGCCGCAGGGGTTTATATCGCGCGCCGGCGCGGCGGTGGTGTCTCGATGCCCAGCCGCTTCATCTTCTCCAAGCGCTTTTCGATGCGCTGGCGCTTCAGCGGTGATAGATAATCAATAAAGAGCTTGCCCGCCAGATGATCCATTTCGTGCTGGATACATACCGCGAGCAAACCATCGACTTCGAGCTCGAAGGTCCGCCCGTCTCGATCCAGCGCCCGCACCTTTACCCGCTCCGCGCGCCGGACGGTCTCATAGACCCCCGGTATTGAGAGACAGCCCTCTTCCATTTCCTCCTCGCCTTCCTTGGCCAGAATCTCGGCATTGATCAGACACAAGGGCTGATTTTTCTCGGGCGACACGTCGATGACGATGATCTGCTGATGGATGTTCACCTGCACGGCGGCCAACCCGATGCCCGGAGCGTCGTACATGGTCTCGAACATATCGGCGACCGTCTGTCGCACTTGATCGTCCACCCGTGCAACCGGCGCTGCCGATCTGCGCAACCGCGGGTCAGGGAATTGTAAGATGTCCAATATGGCCATGGCGTCTACCGCGTTAGCTGATTGAATTCACAAGGCTTGCTGCTCGGTAACATAGCAGAAGAGCGGCGTGTTAGCACGTCCCGGCGATTACCCATAAGCCACACGATTAAGGATAGACCGATGTCGGCACGCAGCTTACGTCCCAGCAACTTCCTGCCGGCCACTGCCATTGCCGCCTCCTTGTTGGCGGTCGGCTGCGCAAGTAATCCTACTCCCCAGGCGGGGCCGGAGACACCCGAGCCGATAGTCCAGAAACGCGCCGCTCCGGCGACTGCGCCACTGGAACAGCAGCCCGCGCCGGTGTCTGTAGTGGAAATCAAATCCACTGCACCCGATCGGTACGTAGTCGTCGAGGGCGATACCTTGTGGGACATCGCCTCCCATTTTCTAAAGCAGCCCTGGTACTGGCCGGAAATCTGGCACGTCAATCCGCAGGTCGGGAATCCACACCTTATCTACCCGGGCGACGTCCTCACGCTGTACTACGTCGACGGCAAGCCTTACATCCAGATCGGCGACGGTCCGCGCGTCAGCGGGAACACCACCAAGCTTTCGCCGCAGACGCGAGTGGAAGCGCTCGACGGGCACGATAACCGCCTCCCGATCCAGGCCATACAGCAGTTCATTACCCGACCGCGGGTCGTCAGCAAGGAAGAGCTCGATCAGGCGCCCTATGTCTTGGACGCCCAGGACGATCGCCTGATCTACGGCAGCGGCGACCGCGTCTATGTACGCGGCACCGCGCCTCTGCCTCAAGATAGTCGCTACAGTGTCTTTCGCCCCGGCGAAGCCTTGATCGATCCAGTGACCAAGGAGTTGCTGGGCTACGAGGCAATCCTGGTGGCCGACGCTAAGGTACTCAAGACCGGCGATCCCGCTACCGTGCTGCTGGAACAAAACGAACGCGAAGCACTGCAGGGCGATCGCCTGCTGCCCCAGGACGATGAGCAGGACCATGCCTTCTTCCCACGCGCCCCGCAGCAGGAGGTCGACGGCTTGATCATCTCTTTGTTCGATGCGATCAGTCAGATCGGTCAGCATCAGATCGCCGTGCTAAATGTGGGCGAGCGCAACGGGATCGAAAAGGGTCATGTTCTGGCGGTGCATCAGGCCGGACGACTGGTGCAGGATCCTTACGCCGGGAAGGACCAGAGTAAGACGGTCGTCCTGCCCTCCGAGAAGGCCGGCGTGGTCATGGTCTTCCGCACTTTTGAGAAGGTGAGTTACGCGCTGGTCATGGATGCCACCCGACCGATGCATATCGGTGATACCGTGCAACGCCCCTTGTAGGGCGATTTGCCGTAGGGCGTCGCAAACCCAGCTCTCGTGGGGCCGTGTAGCCTGACGCGCGGCAGCTCAGTCAGACAGTACCAGGTGAGCGTGGCCGATTGGCTCAGGCTGTTGCGCGTACCCGGACTCGGTCCCGCCACCTTCGATGCACTGGTGCGGCACTTCGGATCACCGGGCGAGGCGTTACGCGCAGCCCAGGCCGAACTGAAACACTGCGGAATCTCGGAAGACATCATCTCGGGCATACGCAAGCCGGATCACGCGGGCGTCGAACGGGATCTCGCCTGGGCCGAGCAGCCCGGACATACCGTACTGCGACTTGGCGATTCGGGCTACCCCGCCCGTCTGCGTCACATCGCGCGACCGCCGCCGGTACTCTTCGTCGATGGCAGCGTGTCGTGCCTCGATCATCCCCAGATTGCCATTGTCGGCAGCCGTCATCCAAGCACCACAGGCCGCAAGAATGCACATGCATTCGCCGACAGCCTGGCGCGCATAGGCCTGACCATCACCAGCGGGCTCGCAATCGGCATCGATGGTGCCAGCCACGCTGGGTCACTGGCGGCTGGCGGCTACACCATTGCCGTCGCGGCCACAGGGCTCGACAGGACCTACCCCGCGAGCCATTTGGATCTCGCTCGGCAAATCACCGGGCATGGCGCGATCATCTCCGAGTTCCCGACCGGCGTACGCCCCACACCCGAAAATTTCCCCCGGCGCAATCGCCTCATCAGCGGTCTGAGTCTGGGCGTGCTCGTGGTGGAGGCAGCGCGCCAAAGCGGCTCTCTGATTACCGCCCGCCTAGCGGCCGAACAAGGACGCGAGGTCTTCGCGATTCCTGGCTCCATCCATAACCCGCTGGCCAAAGGCTGTCATCAGTTAATACAGTCAGGCGCCAAATTGGTCGAGTCGCCGGAAGATATCTTGGAAGAGCTGGCGGAACTCGTCGAGCTGCAAGCTTCACCTGCTCCCGCTGCCACTGAACCTGCCGAGGTGGAACTGGACAAAGCATATCGGCAGTTGCTTGACTGCCTGGGATTCGAGCCCACGTCGGTGGACGAGCTCGTCGAGCGGAGCGGATTGACCGCGGACGCGGTTTCATCCATGCTCCCGCTACTGGAGCTGAAGGGTCTGATCGCCGCCGAGTTCGGCGGCCTCTACACACGCCTCACGCCGGGAACGACGTAATGAAAGAGTCCGTACTGGATGTCCTGATGTACCTGTTCGAGAGCTATATAGACGATGAGAATGACGTAGAACTGGATCGTGAAGGCCTGCAGGCTCAGCTGCTCGAAGCCGGGTTTCATCACCGCGAGATCGAAAAGGCCTTCGACTGGCTAGAGGGTCTTGCCGGCTGGCAGGAGATGCCTTATCGCGATCTCCCCGCATCCCGCACCATGCGTCTTTACCATGCCAGCGAAACTCGCAAGCTGGATCGGGAATGCCGTGGATTTCTGATGTTTCTCGAACAGACGGGCATCTTGACCCCCACCAGCCGTGAGCTGGTCATCGACCGCGTGATGGCTCTGGACGAAGAACAGATCGATCTCGAGCAGCTCAAGTGGGTCATTCTGATGGTGCTATTCAACCTGCCCGGTGAGGAAGCGGCTTACAGCTGGTTGGAAGGCATGGTTATGGAGGAGTCGTCGAGCTATCTGCACTGATTGCTTTATACACATTAAATAGCCAACAAATAGCCAACGTTCGCTACGACCGGCTGTCACGCATAGCCGGGCGGCATTGTGCGGTACGTTAAGACCTTCGGTTCACTTAGCTGTCTCCCCTTTCAACCCGCACCATGAGTAAAAACCTGGTTATCGTCGAGTCGCCCGCGAAAGCTAAGACCATAAAGAAGCACCTGGGAGCGGACTACACGGTCATGGCCTCGTATGGCCATGTGCGTGATCTCGTCCCCAAAGAAGGCGCCGTGGATCCCGATCATGGCTTCGCAATGAAGTACGAGTTGATCGAAAAGAATGAGCGCCACGTCGCGGCGATCAGTAAGGCGCTGGCCAAGGTCGAGGCGCTGTATCTTGCGACCGATCCCGATCGCGAGGGCGAAGCCATCTCCTGGCACCTGCACGAGGTGTTGAAAGCGCGTAAGGCGCTGAAGCAAACGCCTGTCTACCGGGTCGTGTTCCACGAGATCACGCAGCGCGCCATTAGGGAGGCGGTCGCCCAGCCTCGCGGCCTGTCCATGGATCTCATCAACGCCCAGCAGGCGCGGCGCGCGCTGGATTACCTGGTTGGTTTCAATCTGTCGCCGTTGCTCTGGAAGAAGATCAAGCGGGGTCTGTCGGCCGGCAGGGTGCAGAGTCCCGCCCTGCGCATGATCGTTGAGCGCGAGGAGGAGATCGAAGCTTTCAAGGTTCGCGAGTACTGGACGCTGGAAGCGGATGCGTCCAAGCAGGAGCAGCCCTTTACCGCCAAGCTCAATGTCTATCGGGGCAGAAAGCTGGATCAATTCGACATTGCCGATGAAAAAACGGCCAATACCGCCAAAGAGGCCTTGCTGGCCGAGGCGCAAGGAAGGCTGCGGGTCGTCAAGGTTGAAAAGAAACAGCGCCGCCGCAACCCTGCCGCGCCCTTCACGACGTCAACCTTGCAACAGGAAGCCGTGCGCAAACTCGGCTTTTCCGCCCAGCGCACAATGCGGGTGGCGCAGCAGCTCTACGAAGGTATCGATCTTGGTTCAGGACCCGTCGGTTTGATCACCTACATGCGCACCGACTCCGTGAGCCTGGCCGGTGAGGCGCTGGCTGAACTGCGTGGATTGATCTCGGAACGATTCGGTAAGAGCAAGCTGCCAGACGCGCCGCGCCAATACAAAACCAAATCCAAGAATGCGCAGGAGGCCCACGAGGCCATCCGGCCCACCTCCGCATGGCGCGTGCCCGACGACTTGAAGGGACAGCTCGCGGCCGATCAACTCCGGCTATATGATCTCATTTGGAAGCGCGCCGTCGCGAGTCAAATGATTCATGCGACCTTGGATACCGTCGCCGTTGACCTCGCCTGTGGCGACGACAATCTGTTCCGCGCGACGGGATCCACCATCCTCGATCCAGGCTTCATGCTCGTCTACCGCGAGGGCCGGGATGACGTAAAGGTGGAAAGCGACGAGCGCCTGCTGCCGGAGCTGGTCGAGGGCGAGATGGTCGATCTGCTCGATCTTCGCGCAGAACAGCACTTCACCGAACCGCCGCCCCGATACACCGAGGCCACCTTGGTCAAGACGCTGGAGGAATATGGCATTGGTCGTCCGTCCACGTACGCCAGCATCATCTCGACGCTACAAAATCGTGAATATGCGGAGCTGATCGATCGGCGCTTCCATCCGACCGATATAGGTCGTGTGGTGAACAAGTTTCTAACCCAGCACTTCGCCCAGTACGTGGACTATGATTTCACCGCGCGCCTGGAGGATGAACTGGACGAGATCTCGCGCGGGGAACAGGACTGGGTGCCGGTGATGAAGGCATTCTGGGAGCCATTCAAGGCCCTGGTCAGCAACAAAGCGACGTCCGTATCTCGCGAAGAGGCGGTGCAGGCGCGCGAGATCGGCTTGGACCCGGCGAGCGGACGGCCAGTCAGTGTCCGTATGGGGCGTTACGGGCCCCTCGTGCAGATTGGCACCAAGGATGATGAGGAGAAGCCGCGCTTTGCCGGCCTGCGTCCCGGTCAGAAGATGGATGAGATTAGCTTGGAGGAGGCCCTGGACCTGTTTAAGCTCCCGCGCCAGTTAGGTGAGACGCCGGAAGGACAGCCCGTGCAGGCGAGCATCGGGCGCTTTGGGCCCTATGTGAAGTACGGCAGCAAGTTCGTCTCCCTGAAGGACGAAGATCCTTACACGATTAGCTACGAACGCGCCCTGGAGCTGATTAGGGAAAAGCAACAGCTCGACGCGAATCGCATTATCCGCGAGTTCAAGGACAGCGACATCCGTGTCTTGAATGGACGCTATGGTCCCTACGTCACCAATGGATCGAAGAACGCGAAGATCCCTAAGGACAAGGAACCAGCCGACCTGAGCTTGGAGGAGTGTCGCACGCTCATCGAACAGGCACCGGACAAGAAATCACGTCCGCGCCCTGCGCCGAGGCGCCGAGGCGCCGCACAAGCGGCTGACTAGGCGCCGGCTAAACTTATCGGCAGCTCATTGGTATCGCCTGATTTATCTGTTGCGGCCGAAGCCATCCGCAGCGGAGGCGTGGTGGCCTACCCCACCGAAGCGGTTTTTGGTTTAGGCTGCGACCCAATGAACAAGGCCGCCGTCGACAAGCTGCTCGGGCTCAAGCAGCGCCCCCGCGAGAAAGGACTCATCGTGCTGGCCTGGGCGTTCGCGCAGCTCGCTCCTTACATCGAGCCCCAAGACGATGCGGTGATGCAGCGTGTGATGAGCACCTGGCCAGGGCCTACGACCTGGTTGCTGCCGGCGTCTGAGCATGCGCCAGACTGGCTGCGTGGGCACTTCGATACGCTGGCCGTAAGAGTGACCGCGCATCCGCTCGCGGCAGCGTTGTGCCGCAAGGTAGGTTTTGCAATCGTCTCGACCAGCGCGAATCTAGCAGGCCGGCCGCCCGCGCGTAGTGCCGATGCGGTGAGGCAGGCCTTTGCGGGCTCCATCGACTACGTGCTCGATGGAGCCGTGGGCGATCTCGAACGGCCTACCGAGATTCGCGATGCGTTATCGGGCGAGATCATCCGCGCTGGATAAGGACCGCTCTGCGTATGGAGGATACGACCAAGCCAGACCCGCCGGCGGTGGAGAGCTACCTGCTCGCACTGCAGAACCAAATCTGCGCCGCGTTAGAGCGTGAGGAGCCCGAAGCGCGATTTTCAGAGGATGTCTGGACCCGAGAGGCCGGCGGGGGCGGACGCACACGCGTGCTCAGCGCGGGCCGCGTTTTGGAGCAAGCCGGCGTCGGATTTTCGCACGTGTGCGGCGATACGCTCCCGGCCGCGGCGACCCAGCAGCGACGGGATCTGGCTGGGCGTAACTTCCAGGCGATGGGCGTTTCCGTCGTCATCCATCCGTGCAATCCCTACGTCCCCACTGCCCATGCGAATGTGCGCTTCTTCGTCGCCCGCAAACCGGATGCTGAGCCGGTCTGGTGGTTCGGCGGCGGATTCGACCTGACGCCCTACTACGGCTTCGCGCAAGATGCCATCCACTGGCATACCACTGCGCAAGCAGCCTGCTCGGCCTTTGGCGGGGACGTTTATGCTCGCTACAAGCAGTGGGCCGATGAGTACTTCTACATCAAGCACCGCGCCGAGGCGCGCGGCATCGGCGGCCTCTTTTTCGACGATCTGAACGAGTGGGGATTCGAGTCCTGCTTCGCCTTCCTGCGCAGCGTAGGAGATCACTTCTTGCCTGCTTACCTGCCAATCGTGCACAGACGCAAGGACACGCCATTCCGGCGGCGGGAGCGTGACTTCCAGCTTTACCGGCGTGGGCGCTACGTGGAATTCAATCTCGTGTACGACCGCGGCACCCTCTTCGGCCTTCAGTCAGGCGGGCGCACGGAGTCGATACTGATGTCGCTGCCGCCCCTGGTCAGATGGGAGTACAACTGGGCACCGGCACCAGAAAGTGCGGAGGCGCGCTTATACCGCGACTTCTTGCGAGCGAGGGATTGGATCTAGGCTATTGGTTGCGAGTTGGCTCGCGTCCTGTGCATATTTGCAGAGACTTGCGACTGTCATGGAATAAGGTGTTCCGCGCCCTGGCGCGGAACACCTGCATAGAGGCTGGCAATTACTTGCTCTCGCCGCACTTCCCTTCGCCGCATTTGCCTTCCGGCTTCTTTCCCCCGCACTTGCCTTCGCCACACTTACCCTCCCCATGTGCATCGGCAACCATGTAGCCGCTGGACAACTGGGTCATGCCGAACGGGTTTTGATCTGCACTGGCGGTGGCGATAGAGGCCAGAGAAGCGACGACTACCGAACCAATTGCGGCCGCCAACGGCTTCATAGTGAACTTGTTTCTCATCGTGTGTCTCCTGTTGTGATCACGTGGGTTGAATATCATAGTTCACATGCACTACTACGACGAGTCCAGAAAGTTGGATTCGTGGCGCGCGAGCGCCAGTCAGCATCAATGACCAGCGCGCTTCTGCTAACCAGGATTCCCCTACGTGGGGGACACTTCTCGAAAGCGCGGGGCTTATTCGTTATCCTTGAGACCACCGCAGCGGTACTCGTACAAAGAAGCAATTATTTCCCGATTTTCGCATCTACAGGTCAGCCATCATGCCGATCTATACCGGCGACTACCCCATTACCCGCCCGCGTCGCATGCGCAAGG
>WUUC01092262.1_pt1 | contig 17549 bp, 20 predicted proteins | sample 6278441 | NCBI WGS metagenome assembly WUUC01 (sample SAMN13675441, study PRJNA597444) | soil metagenome | isolation source: soil | place: USA: Washington | collected 2017-10 | reverse complement strand
CGGACGCCCTGGTCGCCGCAACGATCGGCCTCGAGTACAACGAGGCCGAGGAGATCAGCCAGACCAACGGGTCCGGCGTGGTGTGCCTGGCATACCGCGCACCGGACACGCTCAAGCAGGGCACGATCTCCGACCTGCAGCTCTGCACCCCTGACCCGAACGTGCAGTCGTTCTTCATCGGCGGCGACACGATCGAGCGGGCGGCAGTGGCCGAGGTCCAGAACGTCACCATCACGGGCACGCCGACCGGCGGCACGTTCACTCTGACCTACTCGGGTCAGACGACCGCGCCGATCGCGTACAACGCGAACGCGGCCGCCGTGACCGCGGCTCTCGAGGCGCTGTCGAACCTGGCACCCGCCGACGTGGTCACGACCGGTGGCCCCGGTCCGGGCACGCCGTACGTGGTTACGTTCGCCGTGGCGCTTGGCAACGTGGCGCAGATGACGGCGAACGGCGCGCTGCTGACCGGTGGCGCGGCTCCGGCCATCGCCGTCACCACGGTCACGCCTGGCGTGGTGGCCTCGACCATCGGCTATCGCGCCCCGCAGGTGGGCGTCACGGCCAACCCGAACGGCATCTCCCTCGAGCTGTGGACGCGCGCCGTGGTCGACTCGGCCTACGCGGCGGACCTGCCCTACTTCCACTGGGTGTTGCCGCGGGTGTACCTCAAGCCTTCCGAGGGCTGGACCGCGTCGGGTTCCGACCCGATGCTGCCCGGCTTCGAAGGGTTCTCGAACCAGAACGCGAACTGGGGCGACGGCCCGCTGCCCGGCGGCTGGGCGTTCCCGTCCGACCGCGTCTGGCAGTACGCGCGCGTTGCCACCGTGCCGGACCTGTCTCCGGGTTTCGTGACGGTCGCGTAAGACCTGGTCTCGCGTCACGGGCGGGACAGGATGGGTGAGATGAGGGGGCGACGGTTCATGGGCCGTCGCCCCCTTCCCGATAACACAGGAAGGCCTCGACGATGTCCCACTCCGTAGCCGCCCGGAACGCGGCTGTCGCCGCCGTGACGGCGCTCGGCAACTGGTGCAGCCTGAACACGGGCGACCCCGGCACGACCGGCGCGAACGAGGGCGCAGGGGTGACGCGGACGCAGACCACCTGGGGTGCCCCCTCCGGCGGTAGCTCGGTCGGTACGCAGGCGCTCATTCCCGTGCCCGCAGGGGGCCCGTACACCCATTACAGCGTCTGGTCGCTGGCGGCTGGTGGCAGCTTCGTCACGGGCGGAGCACTGCCCGCGCCGGAGACCTACGGCGCGCCCGGCACGTACGGTCTGACCCCGACCGAGACCGCGACGGGCTGACCCATGGCCGAGCTGGTGCTGTGGCCCGCCACGTCCGGGCCCGGCGCGTCCGCTGGCGACGCGCCCGTGAACCTGGGCGTGCAGGTGCGCGTCTCTGCGCAAGCCTGGTTGGTGGGGTTCCGGTTCTGGCGCGCAGATGTGGGCATCACGGGCGCGGTGAAAGCCGTGCTGTACGAAGTGGTCGGCGGTGTCGAGGTGCCCGGCACCCGCGTTCCCTTCGTCGTATCCGGGACCGGATGGATTCGCGCCGACCTGGCGACGGCGATCGAACTGACGCCAGGCGTGCAGTACGTGGCAGCAGTCCACTTTCCCAGCGGTCTCGCCGCCACCTCGCTGTACTGGCGTTCGGGCCCCGGCTCGGCAGGAATCGCCAACGGCCTGCTGTCCGCGCCGTCCGAAGCGAGCGCGGTCAGCAACGCGCAGGGACGCTACGCGTACGCCGCGGACTACGCGTTCCCCGCCAACGGTTCCGGGAGTGCCGCGAACTACTGGGTAGATGTGGTCGTCAGCGACGTCGAGCCACCCAGCGGTGACCCGACCGGCGCTGGTACCACCACGGTGGCGCTCGTGACCTCCGTGGCCGGGGCGAAGCGGGTCACCGGAGTGATCGGCACCAGCCTCGCCCTGTCGACCCTGATCGCCGGAGAGAAGCGGGCAGCAGCCGCCCGGACGTCACCCCTTACGCTGGGGGGTACCACCGCAGGCGAATCGATCCGCGGTTCCGCCCGGACCAGCACGCTGACCCTGTTCAGCTCATCGACAGGAGGACCCGTGACCGGACCGATTCCGGCCGTGGTGTCGCCGGTCCTGTGTGCCCCCTGGGCAACACCCGCCGATGTTCCCGCGGCCATTCGTACGGAACTCGGGATCACCGACGACCAGCTCGCCGCGCAGCTCATGCGGGCGAGCGAACTGCTGTGGATGCTGACCGGTCGTATCTGGTACGGCATCGGCTGCAGCGAGGAAGTCACGCTGCGCTCGCTGCCGACTTCGGCACCGTGGCGCGGCGACTGGATCATCCACTCGTCGTGGGGAGAGTGCCCGTGCTGGCTGACCCCTGGTTCGGTCGTCGACCACATCGCCCAGCCGCTCCGGGTGAAGCTGCCGCGTTCGCCCGTTCAGGCCATCATCTCCGTGACGGTCGAAGGCGTCCTGCTCGACCCGACCGCCTACCGGCTGAACCACGCTGGCGTGCTCGAGCGCATCGACGGCGGCCTGTGGCAGGTGTGCGGAGGCGACACCGTCATCGTCTACACCTACGGCGAAGCTCCACCCGCGGGCGGCCGCGACGCCGCGGTGACCCTCGGCGTCGAGTTCGCGCGCGACCTGCACGGCCTGGGGAACTGCCGTCTGCCGAGCAACGTCACCAGCCTGACCCGCCAAGAGGTCACCACCACCTACGCGGACCCGAACGAGTTCCTCGAGAAGGGACTGACCGGCCTGCGCTCGGTTGACCTGTGGGTGAAGGCCGTCAACCCGCACAACCGACCGCAGCGGGCCCGCGTCTACAGCCCCGATGTCCCGCGCACCAACCGGAGGTCCCTCCCATGACGTTCGTCGACCCCTTCGCCCCGTACGACTCGCCGCACCACCCCGTCAACGCGGGAAAGCAGGTGCGGCCGCGCGGCGAGGTACCGCCACCGGACATCACCGCCGCCGAGCTGCAGGCGCTGCTCGAGGTGTGGCCGTTCGTCCTCGGCACGTTCGGCACCGAGGAGGAGCAGGGCCGCGAGTTCGACCCGTGGCTCGCCGAGCAGCTCCTCGACCGCCGGAGCGAGTACCGCGACCTGCTCGAGCGGTACGGCACCGACGAGGAGACCGACGAAACCAGCCTCGCCGAGGACGAAGAGGACGAGGACGAGTACGGGGATAACGCCCCGACGCTGCGCGAGCTGCTCCGTCGCCGCGACGAGCACCAGGCGCAGGAGGTCGTCGCTCCGCAGGACGGCACGCTCTCGGCGGACCTCGACGCTATCTCGGCGGAGGCACTTACCCGCCCGGCGGCGAGCGCACCCAAGTCCGCGTGGAAGGCGCACCTGCGCGCCCTCGACCCGTCGGTGTCCGACGAGGACGCGGAGGCCATGACGGTCGACGTGCTCAAGGCGCGGACCCGCGAACTGGCAGCGGCGCGCTCGTGAGTATCGGGCAAGGGTTGGACGTGCACGCCATGGCGGGGAAGATCCTCGCCGCCGTGGTCGCGCACTTCGCCGCGTCCACCAATCCGGCGGATGCCGACCTACCCGACCGACGCTACGTCGGCGCGGGCGACCCGCTCGCCGTGGCCTGGGATTGCGAGCAGCTCACCGTCACCATGCAGGGCGTCACCACGGGCGCGGCGGTCGACGCGCGGCCGCTCTCGCCCCGCAGCGGCACCCCGTCCGGCGTGGCGCTCGTGCGCAGCGTGACCTACGTGGTCTCCCTGGTGCGCTGCCACCCGACGCAGAACGACGCAGGCGACCCGCCTCCGGTCGCCGACCTCGAGGCCGCGGGCGTCGTGTTCGCCCGCGACATGGGCGTCCTGTCGCAGGCGCTGGTCGAACTGGCCTCGCAGCTCCGGGAGAACCTGCCGGTCGGGCAGACCGTCCAGGCAGGCGAGGTCGCGCCGGTCGGCCCCGACGGTTCGTTCGTCGCGCTCGTCGCCCCGGTCAGCTTCACCGTTGGCACGCTGGTCTAGCCGTGAGCCTCAAGCTGACCCCGGACCGGATCACCCTCGACCCCGGCGAGCCGTACATCTGGGTGCGCACCGAGGGCAGCGTCGGGCGCGAACTCGAGCTGCGCATGACCCGTGCGCAGCTCGCCGCCCGTGGGCTCGTTCGGGTCCGGACCGGGTCGCTGCTCTCGACCATCCGGAAGAACAACGGCCTGAACGCGCAGGGCATCTACACGGACGTCATCGCCGGGGGCGGGCGAGTCCGGTACACGATGTTCGAACACGACGGAACCGTGCCGCACCGGATCACGGCGCGACGGCGCAAGAGTCTGCGCTACATCCAGAACGGGCGCGTCATCTTCCGGCGCTCCGTGTGGCACCCCGGCACGCGAGGGACTCACTTCCTCATCAACGCGCTGGACGCGGCAGGCGGCTAGGCTCCACCCATTCTCACCCATCCCATGAGGACGAAAGGCCACACCACGTGAAGCGTTTCGGTGCGACCAAAAGAAATGCGCCCCCCGCCAAGCGCGAGGATTTCGAATTCGCCGTGCAGCGCGACGGCGAGGACGAGCTGCACACGTTCACCGCCGTGGTGAACCTCGATTTCGTCGGCCTCGTCCAGATGCTGTGGAACTCGAAGAACGATCCCAGCATGGCCGGGCAGGGAATGCTCGTCACCATCGCGAAGATGCTCGACAACACCGACGGAACCCCGAACAAGTGGGAGCCCGAAGTCGTCAAGCCGCCGAAGCGGGAGCGCGCCCCGCAGGTGGTGCAGGTGGAACTCGGCCCCGGCGGCAGTACGTCGCACTGGCCCGGCGAGGTCGGAACGCTCGCCGTCGACAGCGATGAGGACGACGTCGAGGAGGAGCTGCCGCCCGTCTTCCGCGCGCCGTGCGGTCCGGAGAAGGGCGAGCTGCTGCCCTTCGAGCGGGCCGAGGAGTTCCTGCGTCACGAGGCTGGCTCGAGCCGCCGGCGCTGGCGCGAGGTGCTCCTCGACGACGACGAGGTGAGCGTCAAGCAGGAGGCCATCACCGAGCTGTTCGAGTGGCTCATGGGGTTGGCTGCAGAGCGCCCTACGCGGTAGTCATCCTGCTGCACGGGATGACTACGGACCCGATCAGCGGGCCGTATTTCAGGGGCAGGCTGGCACTTGCAGGCATCGGGTTGCACACCCCGTTGCGCGACTGGCTAGATGCGGTCTACGCGATCTGGCTTGACGCCCCGTCGGAAAAGTTCGAGAAGGCCTCGCGCACGATGATCATCAGTAGCGCGAAGCTCCGACCGGACCGGGAAACGTGGGGGCTCACACCGGAGCAGCAGGCGCTCGGCGGGAAGCTGCAGGCCGGACCAGGGTTGGAAGCGGCAGGGCACGGTGCGCCCGGCTCGCCGCTGCCGCCCGCGATTCAACGGACGGTGCGTCAGCACCGGTAGACGAAGGGGGTGGCGAGCATCGCGAAGATCATCGGCACGGCGGCCATCCGGCTCACGGCTAGTGAACGCGGGCTCGCCCTCTCGTTCCGCAACACGATCCGCAAGGCGCTCGCGGAGGCGACCGTCGGGCTGGGCGAGGACAGCACGAAGGGCGTCGCCGACGACGCCGATCGCACCAGCGGACGCGTGAAGCGGATCTTCTCGTCGATGTTCCAGTCGGTCGGCCAGCTCGGCTCAAGCCTGCTCGGTGCCGCCCTGTCCGGCGGGCGGTTGCTCCTGCTGGCGTCCGCCGCAGGGACCGCCCTGTCCGCGGTCGGCGCGCTCTCGGCTGGCGTGATCGCCCTGGTGGGGGCGGCCGCGCAGGCAGCGGGGGCGATAGGCATCTTGCCCGCCGCGCTCGCCGGGGTGGTAGCCGTCGCGGCGACCCTGAAGCTGGGCATGAAGGGCGTCGGTGATGCCCTCGAGGCGGTTGGTTCCGGCGACGCGGACGCGCTGAACAAGGCGCTCGAGAAGCTGTCGCCGAACGCCCGCGACTTCGTCCGGTCCATCCAGGGCATCAAGCCAGAGTTCGACCGGATGCAGCTCGGCGTACAGGATGCGCTGTTCGACGGGCTGGGCAGCACTGTGCAGTCGTTGGCCGCGCGGTATCTGCCGCTGGCGAGCGCCGGGTTCAAGCTGCTGGCGAGCGAGATCAACTCGACGGTGAAGAGCGTCGGCGCGATCCTCGACAGCCCGGAGGCGTTCGACCGGATCAAGGCCAGTACAGAGGGCATTGTCGTCGGGTTCTCCAACGCCCGCCAGGCCGCTCTGCCGATGACGCAGGCCGTGCTCGACATCGTCAAGGCGGGCTCGACCCAACTGCCCCGACTCGGCGACGCGGTGAACACGCTCGCCACCCGGTTCGCGAACTTCGTTCGGGCGGGTGCCGAGTCGGGCTCGCTCGAGGCGTTCTTCTCGAAGTCGCTGGACGTGGCTTCACAGCTCGGCCGCATCCTGGGCAATCTGGGCGGTGCGATCGGTGCCGTGTTCAGCGCCGGACAAGCCGCGGGCGGAGGGCTGCTCAACTCCCTCGAGAAGCTGACCGGCGCGGCCGAGGACTTCTTCAAGAGCGCCCAGGGGCAGGATGCCCTCGGCGCGTTCTTCGGCTCGATCGCCACCGTGGGCGAGGCCGCGTTCCCCGTGCTGCGCGAGCTGGCGCTGCTCATCGGCGGCGACGTCGCCCCGCTTCTGGCGAACATCGCGTCCGGGGTCGGCCCTGGCGTGGTCGCGATCATCGGCCAGCTACGGGCGACCGTGACGGCGCTGACGCCTGGCATGACGGCGCTCGGCGAGGCGTTCGGTCGAGTGCTGACCGCCGTCGCCCCGATCCTGCCTGTCGTCGGCGAGCTGATCGGCAAGATAGCAACCGGGCTGGCGTCCGCCCTGAACGCGGCCATCGGCCCGCTGACGACCTTCATCAACTACCTGGTCGCCAACCCCGCCGCGCTCGCCGGGTTCGCCGCGGCTGCAGGTGCGATCGGGTTGGCCATCGGCCCGCTAGCGCCGGTCCTGTCCTCGGTCGGCGGCATCATCGGCGACCTGGTGACGAAGGTGGGCGGGTTCGGCAGGGTGTTCAGCCTGCTAACCGGACCGGTCGGCCTGGTCATCGGCCTGCTGGTCGCGCTGTTCGCTGGCTCCGAGGACTTCCGGAACGCCGTGCTCGGCCTGGTCTCGGTCATCGGCGGCCTGGTCGGTCAGCTCGTCTCCGCCCTGATGCCTGCTTTCGACGCGATCATCAGCGCCATTGGACCGCTGATCTCGCAACTCGGAACCGCCCTAGCTCCGATCATTACCACTGTGGCGAATCTGCTTTCTGCAGTTTTGCCGCCGGTAATTGCCGCACTCGTTCCGATCATCAATTCGCTGATTCCGATCGTGATGCAGGCCGCCGACGTACTCGGCCTCATCGTCTCGGCTGTCGCGCCTGTCATCGCGATTATCGCGAATGCCCTTATCCCGATCATTACGAATCTGCTACCCGTGGTGACCACGGTCTTTAATGCAATCGCTCGGGTGATCACTGCTGCGATGCAAATCGTGCAGGGGATTATCGACGTCGTCCTCGGAATTGTAACGGGCGATTTCGACAGGGCTTGGTCTGGAATCCAAAACATCGTGCGCGGCGCGGTGAACCTGGTCGTTTCGATCGTGCAGGGCGCGCTGAACATCGTCGTTTCGGTGGTGTCGAGCACCTTCAACGCGGCCGTTTCGCTGGTCAAGTCCGCGTGGTCGGCGATCTCCTCGGCCGTCTCGTCCGGCGTCGACAGCGTGACCTCGTTCTTCCGCAATCTGCCCGGAAACATCATGTCCGCGCTCGGCGCGCTGGGCTCGCTCCTGGCCTCCGCAGGTCGCGACCTGATCAACGGCCTGATCGGTGGCGTGAAGGCCGCGGCCTCGGGTATCGCCGACGCCGTGCTCGGCCCGATCAAGAACGCCGTAGCCGGGGTGAAGTCCTTCCTCGGCATCAGCTCCCCGTCGAAGCTGTTCGCCGAGATCGGGGTCGACACAGGCCGTGGTCTGGTGGTCGGCCTCGAGCGCATCACCCCGGCCGTGGTGGCGGCGACCACGGACGTCGCGGCGAGCATGGCAGGGGCGCTCGCGGTTCCCGCGGCGAACCTCTCGCTCACCAGCCTGGCCAACGGGGCTGGTGCGACCGGCTCGAGCACGGGCAGCGACGGGCGGCCGCTCGTGCTGCAGCAGACGAACGTCATGCAGCCTGGCGCGGACGTGGACCGCTTCGCCGACGCCGTCTACCGCAATGGGCTCTACGACCTGCAGTCGGCGGGCTCGCTGTCGTCGGTCAGCCTGGGCAATGTCCAGTCGGGCATGTCCTCCCCCGACGCCATTTTCGGAGTAAGGGGAGTCTGACCAGCATGACCGTTCCGAACCCGATGGCCACGTTCGTCGTCCCCAGCACCAACGTGCAATACCGGATGGGTCCGCTGTACGTGCCGGACGCGATGGACGTCTGGTGGAACACGCAGCTCGCCGACGGCACCTACACCGTGTGCGCCGAACCGCGCGGCTGGGAAGGTCTGGAGTACATCACCCCCCTGGACCAGGTGGGCGGCCGCGACGGCGCGCTGACCGGACCCCCCTCCATCGCGCCCCGTGTGCTCGACTGCGTGGCCGCAATGGTCGCGCCGGACCCGCACACCCTGCGGATGAACATCGCCCGCGTACGGCGCATCCTGGGCCCGCAGAGCCTGACCGGGCCCCGCGGGCTCATCGTGTGGGAACAGTACGACTTTGGTGCGCAGCGTCGTCTCGCGCTGCTGACCCGGCCGTCCGGCAAGTTCGAGCCCTCCGCCCCGTTCGGGCACCAGGAGGGCGGAGTCGCCTGCACGATGACGTTCACCCTCGTGGCGGCCAACCCACCATGGAAGTACAGCAGCGGGCTCGTCGACTCCGCCGAGGTCGGCCTGCTGAACCCGGCGCTGCTCGGCGGCCGCACCTACGACAAGACCTACGACTTCACCTACGGGGTGTCGACCAACCCCGGCGGCGAGATGGTCGTCAACAACACGGGGACCATCGACGCTTACCCGGTCTTCCGGGTCACCGGGCCCGTGCCCTATCCGGTCATCGGCAACGTCACCACCGGGCGCGAGTTCACGATCAACCGAAACATGCCAGCGGGCGACGTGGTCACCATCGACTCGCGGACCGGCGTGGTCACGCCCGGAACGGTGCGCCTCATCGGCCGCCCGTTCACCCTCGCGCCCGGCCTGAACACGATCAAGTGGCGCAGCGCGTTCGACAGCTACGATCCAGCGGCCCGCCTGCGCCTCGAGTGGCGCTCGACCTACAGCTAGGAGCAGCCCCGATGACCGTTCTCACCCCACCGGGCTACGTGCAGGCAGGCACCTACTCGGCGAAGCTCGATCGGCAGTACATCACCTCGGCGCACTCCATCGCCGAGTTGAGCACCGTGGCTACCGCGCGGCAGGGGTTCTACGCGGGACGCGTCCCGGCGTTCATCGTGTCCAGCGGTATGGACTGCCTCATCAGTCAGACCGCTGGCATCATCCGCAACACCTTCGCGACCGGGGCGGGCGACTACAAGTTCGTCAACGACAACAACATCACCGTCACGCACGCGGCGAGCAGTCCGACCCTGAACCGGCACGACATCGTCGGCTTTCAGGTGAAGGACAACTTCTACGACTCGTCCGGCCTGAACACGGTCATCCCGGCCATCATCCAGGGCGCGAACTCCGCAGGCACGCCCGTCGACCCCGCGCTGCCCGCGTCGTTCATCCCGGTCTACCGCGCGCTGGTGACCGCGTTGGCGACGTCGCCAACGCTGTTCTCCCTGGTCAAGCGCACCACGAACGACGGCGGCCTGCTGCCGGTCGACGATGTGGCCGAGCGGAACGCGTTCATCGCACCCTGGGACGGCCTATCGGTCTACCGGCGCGACCGGGACTGGGTGGAGATCCACGACGGCACCGCCTGGCGGGTGCAGGGGACCGCCATCGCGACCACGTTCGCCGACCTGACCGGAGCCGTGACGAACCCGGCGCTCGGCCAGCAGGGCTACTGCTCGTCGACCGGCCTGCGCTACGCCTGGGACGGTGCCGTCTGGGTGCCGGACAACGTCGTCGCGCTGCGCATCGCCTCGACGGTGGGAATCATGGCCACCACCTCCGGGACCACGGAGCTGAACCTGCCGAAGATCGCGATCGAGAACTACCGGGTGACGTCCGGGTTCTTCTACACGTTCGCGCTCAGCCTGTTCTACAACTTCAGCACTGTGGTCGCGGGCGACTCCTACGCGGTGCGCATCCGCAAGGACACGGCCCTATCGGGCACCACGGTCGCGCTCTTCGCCATTCGGCCCGCCAGTCCGGACGCCTTCGACGACACAAAGACCTTTTTCCTGCCGTGGCGGGCTACGGCGACCGACGTTGACGCGGACTTCTACATCAGCGTGCAGCGCATTGCCGGAAGCGGAACGTTGGGCATCAACGGCGATCGGCTCTCGGCGTTCGAGATCACTCCGCGCGGGGGCGACACGGCGCTCGCCCTCGAGGTCGCCTGATGTCCTACCCGTTGCTGGTCGACGCGACAACCGGCGCGCAGGAGCAGGTGCGCTGGTCGTACTGGCCGGTCAACTTCGCGTTCGGGAATCTGACCGTCATCGCGAACACCCCGCTGCCGTTGTCGGGCGTGAAGATGTCGAAGGTGATGCGGGGCGTCGGCATGATGAGGGCGACCCTGCAGCTCTCCGACGAGGAGGTGCGCGCGCAAGATCCATGGTCCACGGTCGTCCCCCGGAAGACCGGAATCGTGGCGGTGCGCACGGTGACCGACCCGCAGAGCGGGGCCGTGAACAGCACCATCCCCTGGTATGGCACGGTCTGGGCAGCGCCCCGCAACCCTGCCGACGGTCGCATGACCATCACGGCCATGACGATCGAATCCCACTGGGCCCGGCGGCTGATCACGAAGGGGAAGCGTTGGGTCGGAGTCGATCAGACCACGCTCGCCGCGGACCTGCTCGACCCGTCGGTCTGGTCGCTGCTGCCCCTGGGCCCGCCGATGTGGCCAGGCTGGGTGACCATCGACCCGCCGACCAACTTCACCGGAGTGCCGCGCACCTTCGAATACGAGGAGCACCAGGAAACCAACCTCCTCGAGGCCATTCAGAAACGCTCCCAGCTCAGCACCAACAGTTACGAGTGGACGACGAACATCCGCGTGCTGTCCGGTGCGGACCCACTCAGCGCCACGTCTTTCCGCCCCGTATTCGAATTGGGCTTTCCTCAACTCGGCCGCACGCTGGGCTCCGTTTTCCCCGCGCCCCGATTCCGCTTCGACACTTCGGGCTCCGGCAACGTGACCACATTCGACTACGCCTATGACGGGTCGGATGTGCCTAACGTGGTGTGGGGTACCGGCAAGGGTTACGAGGATCTGCAGACGCGCGTTCAGGTGCAGAACACAGACTTTTATGGACACGAGGAATGGGAGTACGGATTCCTCGCCACGGAGCAGCGGTTCTCCGACCCGGACATCAGTGTCGAGTCGACACTGATCGACTACTGCTATCGGTTCATGTGGGACCGGTTGGGTAGCGAGCAGTTCCTCGCGTCGCTCACGGTGCGCGGCGACCTGCTCCCCTACTTCGACACGTACACCATCGGCGACGCGCTCATCCTCGAGACGAACGACCGCACCTGGCCACCGAGCTGGTACAACGCCGAGGGCTGGCTCGAGCTGTCGACCCGCATCTTCGGGTGGACGATCACCCCCCCGCAGGGTGACACGAGTGAGACGGTCGAATTGCTGATCAGCGGAGGGCAGCTCTGATGTCGGCACCCCAGGACAGCTACGCGCCGAGAAGTCCGTCCCTGGTCGACAACATCGGGTACACGCAGCGCGTGACCGAATCCATTCTGCGAAACAATCCGCTGACCGATGCCACGGTATCGCGCGGGTTGATTCGCTGGATCGGCAACTACATTTCCGGACCCGGACCGGACAAGATCAATTACCTGTGGGTTGGCGAATTCTTCCCAGCCGACCCGAACCTCGGCGGAGTGGCGCAACGCGGCTTCTCACTGGTGCGCGACGACTCCCGAGGGGGCGTGTCCGCTATCGCCATGTTCGACCCGAACCCGACCGCCTCGCCAGGGTTGAAGCAAATCCTGTTCATCACCTCCGGCGACAACAAAAGGATTTTCACCGAGCACCGGGACGGCGGGCAGCAGTGGCCCCAGTACCCCGTGCCGATGAACCCGACCGGCGGAAGCACGGCGCTCTGGCCGACCACCACATCGGGCACGTACGCCACCCTCGGCGAGGGGAAGGCGAGCATCCTCGGCAACCAGCTCCACTACCGGGTGTGGGCGGCGACCGACACGGGTGCGACCGGAGACTTTCAGGTCCGGGTGGTGACGCCTGGCGGGGACCTGGTGGGCGCGACGCACTCGCTGCTGGCCAACACGAACAACGTCTTCGACGGGTTCGTGAACGTGGCCAGCGCGCGTGGCCTCACCTGCCCGGTCTTCTACGAGGCGAAGCGCTCGAACGCCGTCGGCAACGTCCGCGGCACGCCCATCGCGGTGACCTGCTACACCCCTTGATGGGGGGTGGTGCAGCAGTCGACTACGGTCCCAGTTCCCGCGTGCCAGACTCCGGGGGAGATACGTCCTACCATCCCAGGGAGCGCCCGTGAACTTGCCGGACCTCGCTGGTCAGCCGCCGTGGGTGGTGGTGGTGGTGTTCTTCCTGTTCGTCGCGGGAACCCTCGGCATGACGTGGATTCGGCGCGACCGGGCGGACGCGGCCGAGGTGGAAGCGGCGCAGAACGCGAGCCCCCTCGAGCCCGGCGCGGTACCGTCAGCCCTGACCAGCGCCGACAGCGGCGCGCACAACGTCGCGCAAGCGGCGCTGATGCACCTGGCAGCGGTGGCGGAACGGGAAGCCGCAGAGTCGGCGGCCGCCCGTCTCGAGGCCGACAAGCTGCGCGAGCGGCTCGAGGCGTGCACCGAGGAGCGTCAGCGCCTGACGCACCTGCTCGCGGCCAACGAGCGGGAGCGCGAGCGGCTGACGTGGCAACTCGAGAATGGCCGACGACACACCGAGGGACGAGCATGACGGACATCGAGCGCCAGCCGGATGAGGTGCGCGACACGCTCAGCGTCGGACTCGCCGCCACCCGAACGGTTGGGGGTGCGTTGAGCCGGAAGGCCGACCGCACCGACGTGTGGAAGATCGTGACCATCGGGTGCCTGGTCGCGGCCGCCATCGCTATCGCCGTCTCGGTGCCTGCCGCGATCAGCGCGTCCAGCACGCGCGCCGTGGCCATGGCCGCGCAGGAGGCAGGTAACGAGTCCCGCCAGCGCGCCGAGCAGGCGTACGCGGCCGCTCAGCTCGCGAACGAGGAACTCAAACGGCGCGGACAGGAGCCGGTCGCGCTGCCCTCGCCGTCGGAGGACAACGCGCCGGAGACGCTCGTCGCCGCGGCGACGGCCCGCGTGCTGGCTTCCCTGTCGGAAGACTCGACCCGGGACGCGCAGGCGCTCGGCCGCGCGGTCGCCTCCTATTTCCTGGCCAACCCGGTCACCGTCCCGCCAGAACTGGTGTCCGCGCGCGTCGCCGACTACCTGCAGCGCAACCCGGCACCCGCAGGGAAGGACGGGGTCGACGGCGCGGATGGCACCGACGGCACAGACGGAAAGAACGGGGTCGACGGGAAGAACGGCGACCCCGGCGCGAAGGGCGACAAGGGCGACCCCGGTCCGCCACCCACGGGGGCCGAGATCATGGCCGCGTTCAGCCAGGCCGCGCAGGAGAACCCCTCGTTGCTGTGCGCGGGGAAGGGCTCGTTCACGCTGGTGCGCGGGGTGCTCACGAGGCCGAACCCGGACAACCCTGCAGAGCAGATTCCGCAGGACATCTGGACGTGCGTACCGACGCCGTCCGGCTGACGACAGGGAGACAATCATGAACGATTTCGCCGACGACCCGTTCGGCCCGCCCGTCGCGGAGCCTGTCGCCGTCCCTGCCGGTTCGATCCGGAGCACGGTGATTGTCGACCGGGTCCGCGACTACGGGGTCTCGCTGCTGCGCACGGGCGTTCCGATCGCCTGGGGCTACGTGCTGACCTGGCTGGTCGGCCTCATTCCGGTGCTGCAGCCGGTGCTCGAGCGCCCGGAGGTCATCGGGCTGTCGAACGCGATCACGTTCGCGCTGGCGCTGGGCTGGTACGCCGTGATGCGCTGGGTCGAACCGCGCCTGCCCGCCTGGCTGACGCGCATCGTGCTCGGCGCGAACGCGGCCCCGACCTACGTGGAAGGCACGGCGAAGGCGGTAGTGCGCGAGACGCCGAACCCGATGTAAGGTTCGGGCTGGCGGTCATTCGGGGCCCCTTGGCAGACCCCCCACTCGAGTCGGTTCGGGTGGGGGGTCTGCTGTTGTACGGTGGCCAGGTGCCCGGCTCGAGTGGCGCGGTAGGCGCGAGCTGGAACGCCACAGTAAACGGGGGCCGTCATGCGGCTGGTGAAGTCGCAGGCGCAGGTTCAAGTCCTGACGGGTACGCCAACGCACGTGAGCCCCTCCGGGATGGACTTCCGGAGGGGCTCACGTGTTGTCGGGTTGGGTCGACAGGCTGACCCTACAACAGCCGGATCTGCTCGCCCGCGCCGATCCTCTGCAGCGCGTCGCGGCCTGACGCGGTCACCTGCCACACCGTCCAGGGCGACGAGCCGTGCATCCGGACTACGGGGCCGATTCCGTCCATGGCGGCCTGCACGTAACCCGCGTCGACCAGCTCGCCGCGGCGACGGCGCTCGGAGCTGATGCCGATGGACAGGTCGGCCTGTAGCTCGAAGTCGGTCGCCCCGTAGTCGGCCATGTGGGCGAGCTGCTCGAGGACGCGGGACCGTTGCGTCCCCGTGGCCAGCACGACCGGACGCGGTGCGCCCGGCAGGGTGTTCGGCTCCTCGACGGTCAGGTGCTCAACGAGTCCGGCGGCCGCGAGCTGCAGCTCGTGCTGCAGGGCGTGCACCACCTGGGCGACGTCGGCGGGCCGACGGGACCGGTCGAGGTCGCCGAGCAGGGCGCGTGCCCGGAGCACGGCCTGCAGGCTCATGCCGGGCCCGGAGACGGTCACGTCAACCGACCGGCTGCAGGGGTGCGGGCGACGAGCTGGGCAGCGTCGGCGAAGCTTATGCCGAGGGCGTTCGCAACCCCCTGGATCTGCTCGTCACTGGCCGCGGGCGGGTCCTCCTCGACGACCGTCCCGGCCGAGTGCTCCTCGGCGGTCGGATTGACCTCGCCGGTCCACCACGTGCACGGCCAGGGCTGACCGTCCTGCCCGCACACCTCGTGACCCTCGTGGTTGAGGATGAAGTGCGGGCGGTTGGAGTAGTCGACGTTCGACGGCGGGCGGCTCATCTCGTTGTCGAACCACGTCTTGCGCGCGCGCTCGGCGGCCTCGATGTACGCCTCGTACTCGGCGGCCCTGACTGCGCGGGACATCTTCCGCACCGGGTCCTCGTAGGGCGCGGGCGGCCCGCTGGGGCTCTCGTCGCGGAACCGGCGCAGGTCGGTGACCCGCCAGCCGTCCATGCCCTGCGGCGCACCGTCGGGCACCTCGTACTCGGCGGGCTCGAGGCTGTCCGGGTCGATCCAGCGCCCCTGCTCGTCCCGCCAGGCGGGCGTGTTCAGGCTGTAGTTCGCGCGCGGGTCGAGGCTCTCGGCGGCCTCGGCGTTGGTCTCTTCGGGTGCCGTCACGGCTTGGTTCCCTTCCGCGTGATCTTCACGCCTTTGTGCTCCGTGGTCTTCGTGATGGCCCCGGAGACGACTGCCGCCAGCGGGTCGGAGCCCTGCCGCGCGATCTCCGCAGCGTAGGCCCTGACTTTGCTCACCTGCGGGGTGAACTTGCCGCACTCGGTGAGCTTGCGCTGCGCGTCGATCAGCGCCTGCGCGAGGACGTCCGGCAGGTCGGCGGGCCCGCGCTCGTGGTCGCCCTCGACGATCGCCGTCACCGTCTCGGCGAGCGCGTGGCCGGCGTTCTCGACGCCCGGCGTGGACACGGTCGCGGCGACGGCCGAGAACAGGGTCTCCACGTCGATGGCGTACGTGTGGGTCTGGTCGAGTCCGATGGTGACGTCGCCCTGCGCGTCGGGCACCTTGAGCGGTCCGACCGGCACGCCGTCCTGCTCGCCGACGGCGAGGACGAGTTCCTCCTCGACGTACTGTTTGAGCAGTTTGCTCGCCGCGGTGAAGGCGGCCGCGAAGGCGCTGCACTTCTCGAGGGAGTTGGCGAGCCTGCGTTGCATGTCGAAGGTGTCCTCGCGGCTGACGACCTCACCGCGGGCGTCGACCAGTTCGGCGTAACCGGTGTTGATCGCCAGCAGGAGCGTGTCCTTGAATTGTCCTGGTTCTGGCATCCCGGACAGGACGGTCGGCACGGGCTCGAGCTGGTAGCTCGGCTCGTCGCGGGCGGCTTCGGGGGCGCTGGTCATCGTGCGAGTGCCTCTCGGATCTGGTGGCTTGCCTGGTCGAGAGCGTGGCCGAAGTCGTTCAGGGTCACAGCGCGCTCGAGGTGGCCGAGCGCGAAGAGGTCGAGCGCCTGCTCGTAGGCGTCGTCGGAGATGTCCGCCAGCAGGTCCGCGCGGATGTGCGGGTCCGCGGCGTGCAGGGCGGCGAACACGAGCTGCTCGGCCGCGTCGGGGGAGAGCAGCACGCCCCCGACGTACTGCACGGCCTCGAGGGCGGGCAGCGCGCCGGGGATGTGCGCGAGGACGACCTGCCTCACCAGGTCCCCCGTCGACTGGGGAACGGGTGGATGCTCGGCCGCTCGGAGAAGCGCCGGCGCTCGCGGGCACGGTGACCGAGTTCCTCGGCGCGACGCTCGCTCGGTGCGTCCGGCGCTGTCCAGTGGCCGACGTACTCGCGCTTCCGCGCGCGCGTCTGGTAGCCGAGGTTCGCCGGGCAGTCGCCCTGCCTGCAGGCGCAGCACGTGCCGCCGTACTGCCAGCAGGAGCAGTGCGAGCCCTGGGTGAGGTAGCGGTTCACGGGCGCAGGAGGTGCGACCGACGGCCCGTGCAGGCTGGCCAGCAGGTCGTGCGGGTCGCGGCCGATGATGCCTGCCAGCAGGTAGGCGCGCTGCTCGGCGCTCATCTGCGGGCCGACGCCCGCGATGAGACCGGAGGGGGTGACCCGGCGTCGGCCCGCTCGCTCGAGCAGTGCGTGAACCCAGTTCACGACGCACGCCCGACGCGCTGGTTCAGCTCGGCGAAGAGGGCGGCCGCGGGGTGCTCGGTCCACGCCTGCGAGTCCATCGGGCCGACCGCGCCGATGGTGCCGGTCAGCCACGCGAGCGCGCTCTGCATCTGCGGCATGGTCAGCACCAGGACGCCGAACTGGCCCTTCGGCCAGCGCAGGGGGGGCGGCAGGATAAGCGGCTCGAGGGCGCGCATGGTGAGCGGGTCGACGGGCTCCGGCGGCAGGGGCGCGGGGTACTCGGCGGTCGGGTCCGTCACGACCTCAGCGGGGGGCTCCCCGTAGCCCTGGTGGTGGATGCAGTAGTCGGTGCCGGGCACGGTGTCGACGTCGCAGTTCTCGCCGTCCTCCGGGTCCGAGCTGGCCTGCACGCTGGCG
>WUUC01190829.1_pt1 | contig 17550 bp, 20 predicted proteins | sample 6278441 | NCBI WGS metagenome assembly WUUC01 (sample SAMN13675441, study PRJNA597444) | soil metagenome | isolation source: soil | place: USA: Washington | collected 2017-10 | reverse complement strand
CGCAGGCCCGCGAGTGGTTCGAGGCGATAGCCGCCGTGGATCCCGACGCGACCGACGCGTCCAGCCGCGCTCACCGGTCGCGCCCGCTGTAGCGCGCCGGGTCGCATCTCTCCAGGTGAGCCACGGTATGACTAGTCTCGAAGGGTCGTAGAACCGGGGCAAATCGGACAGGCGGGTACCTGAAATCCGGTCCTATGCTCCCATACAGCCGTTCTGGGCGCCGCCGAAGACTTGATTACGTCTTCCGGAGACGAAGCATGCCTCGACCGACCGGCTGGGGCGAAGGTCCTATCGAACGAGCTACCAAAGGAGACCCACATGAACAAGACTCGCAAGGCGGCGCTCGTGCTGCTGTCCTCCGTAATCGCTCTCACGACCGCGGCGTCCGTTGCACAGGCCGACGACACGAACGTCGCGGTAACGGGAGACTCCCTCACGCTGGGGGCGATCGCGACGAGCGACTTCGGCGGGATCACGCTCAACGGCGCTGCGCAGAGCTCGACGGCGACGATGGACGCGTTCAGCGTCACGGACTCGCGGGGGACCGGGGTCGGCTGGAACGTCACCGTCTCCGCCAGCAGCTTCAAGGAGTACGCGGACGGCGCGTACGTCACGAGCGGCAAGACCCTCGGCACCAGTCGTTTCACCATGGCTGAGGCCGCGGCGGCCAAGATCGACGCCACGAGCTCCGGCCTGCCGACCATGACGGCCGGGACGTACACCCTCGACGCCGACGCGAACACCGATGGCACATCGGAAGCGGTCAAGATCGCCAGCGCCGCGACCGGCGACGGCATGGGCAGCTACACGATCACGCCCGGCCAGCTCGGCCTGAGCGTGCCTGCGAGCGTGTATGCGAAGACGTACCGCAGCGACGTCACCGTGACGCTTTCGACCGGCCCGTAAACGACCCATTACGCGGGGCGGGGGCTGTCGCCCCCGCCCCTCCGAAAGGATCTTTCGATGTCCTCTCTCTCCAAGACCCGATCCACCGTCACAGGTCTCGCTGCAGCGTTCCTCCTCGCCGGCTCGATGCTTTCGCCGGCCTCGGCCGCGGTGGCCGGCATGCGCTTCTCGGTCCGGCCCGACCCGAGCGGGTCGCTGTCGCCGAGGGGCGACTACTTCGTCCTGAAGACCGATCCCGGCAAGGTAGCAAGAGACTCCCTGCAGCTCTCGAACCCGACCTCGCGCCCGGTAGAGGTCCGGCTTGCGGCCGTCGACGGGACGACCGCACAGCTCGGCGGCGTGGACTACACGCCTTCCGGTTCCCCTCCGGATGCGGCGGGCTCCTGGATCGACCTCGCAAAGACCAGCATCACGCTCGCGGCGGGTGAGGTCGAGACGGTGGCGTTCACAGTCGCGGTCCCGGACGACGCGCGTTCGGGAGTCAACCTCGGAGGGATCGCCGCTTGGACCCCTTCGGAAGAGACGTCCTCCGAGGAAGAGGGGGCCGCGGCCTCGATCGAGGTGCAAACGAGAAGGGTCGTTGCCGTACAGATCGAGCTGCCGGGTCCGGCGGACCCGCTTCTGGAGATCGACGGCGTCACCGCCGTGGCGCGCCCCGACGGGATCTACCTGCAGGTCGACATCCGCAACGAAGGACATGGCTTCGCCGAGGGAGAGGGCACGCTCGAGCTGCCTGGAGAGAGCTTCTCGAGCGTGTTCCCTCTCGACAAGGTCGTGCCCGGTACCGGCGTCGGGTATCCGATCAGGTGGCGCGCGGGCGCGCCGGCCGACGGGGCGTACCCCGTCACGGTCGAGATCCACTACGGCGCCGGCGTGGCGAAGTACCGCGGTGAGGTGATCGTAGGCGGCGAGGTCCGTGAAGAGCTGGCGGACCGCGGGATCGGGGGCACCGAGGAAGGCGTTTCCCTGCTGCCGGTTGCAGCCGGCGCGGTCTTCGTGGTCGCAGCAGCCGCAACCCTGTCGCGCCGGCGGCGGAACGAACGCCCCGCGAGCCCGCCGGTAGTCGCGGCGACGCCGCCCCCGCCCTCGCCCTCGGCCGCGCCGGGCGCCCCGGAGACGCCGGCGCGCCGAGTTCCCCCGCCTCCGCCGCCCACGCGCAACGGAGTCGGGCCTGCGGGACCTCCCCCGCCTCCGCCGGTCGGCGCGAGGCCGCGGCGTTAGCGCGGGGTAATGGCTTTCGTGAAGCTGTAGCTCACCTTGTCGTAGCCCATGTGCCTCTCGTAGAAACGATGGGCGTCGACGCGGTGGAGGCCGGACGACAGCGCGACCATGTCGCAGCCCTCCGCGGCGGCGAGGTCCTCGACGTGGCCGAGCAGCGCCCGGCCGTGCCCCCGGGAGCGCGCTCCGGCCGCGGTGACCAGCTCGTACACCCAGACGTGGTGGCCGTAGTAGAGGTTCGTCGTCACCTTGATCCCCGCCAGGGCGTGGATCGCGCCGTCGTCGTCCTGCAGCGACAGCAGCCGGTACCCGTCCGGCATCATGACGTCCATCAGCTCCAGCCAGAGCTCCTCCGTCAGGTGGTCGCGGAGTTCCCGCATCACCGGCCACGCCCTCTTCAGCTCGACGCGGGTGTGTAGCTCGACCACCCTCACGACGCGCGCTTGTCCAGGTAGCGCATGTAGCCCCAGGTGTTCATCCGGTACGACGTCGTCTGCTCGAGCCGCGCGACCGCATCTTCGTCGAGGCGGTCCGCGTAGGCCGCGGCAGCTTCCCGCCGGACCAGGTCGGTCGCTGCATCCAGCTCCTGCGTCCGGTCGCGTGCAGTCCGCACCCAGCCCGCCCACTCCACCAGCGCGTCGACCGCCGCTTCGCAGGTCTCCGCGGGGTTCTCGCCGTCGCGCAGCCCGAAGTGCGTGAAGCAGAGCCGCGCCGGCGCCACGTCGCGGATCCTCCCGATCGACGCGATCGCCGTCTCGAGGTCGAACTCCGGCGGCGGCGTCGCTGGTCTGATCACCGGGACGTCCGGAAGGCGCACCCCGAGCGCGTCGCCGGAGAACAGGATGCCGGTCGACTCCTCCAGATAGGCGTGGTGGTGACGGGCATGTCCGGGAGTCTCGATCGCCCGCAGAGAGGTCCCGCCCAGGTCGATCACGTCCCCGTCGGCGACCTCGACGATCTGCTCCGGCGGCACGGGGTCGATGCCTCCCCAGAGCCGCTCCATGGCGTCTCCGTAGATCCGGCCCGCGCTCGACCAGAGCTTCGACGGGTCCACGAGGTGCGGCGCGCCCGCCGGGTGCACGAAGACCCGCGCCTGCGGCCACCTCCGCGCCAGCGTGCCCGCCGCGCCCGCGTGGTCGAGGTGGATGTGGGTCACGACGACGTAGTCGACGCGTTCGACCCCCGCGTCCTCGAGGCCCGAGAGCAGGTGCTCGAGCGTGGACTTCGGGCCGGTCTCGATCAGCGCGGTCTTCTCACCCGACACGACGAACGCGCCCGTGATGCCGGGGAACCCGTGCATCTTCACGTCGATCGTTACCAGATCCGTCACCGCTTCCAGGAGGATGGCACCGGTCGCCTCGGCGAGCGGTCCAGAAGGATAGGTTGCCGGGATGATAGCCGGGGCCCGCCCTTCCGGCGTATTGATCGTCAACCCCGGCGCGGGACGCTCGAGCGACCACCGGCGCGGCGAGGTCGTCGACGAGATCAGGCGGCGCTTCCGCGTGGACGTGTACGAGACGCCCGCGCGCGACGCGGGCATCGACATCGCCGCGCAGGCCGCGGACGCCGGCGCGAACGTGGTGATCGCGTTCGGCGGCGACGGTCTCGTCAACGAGGTGGCGAACGGTGTGGCCGGCACCGTGACCGCGCTTGCGATCGTCCCCGGCGGCACGATGAACGTGCTCGCCCGAGCCCTCGGCATCCCGACGGATCCCTCGAGGGCGGTCGCGTCGCTGCTGGAGCGGTGGGAGGACCCGCCTCGGACGGTCCCGCTCGGGAGGATGGGCGAGAGATACTTCACGTTCTCCGCCGGGTGCGGCTTCGACGCGGAGGCGGCCGACCGCGTGGAGCGCGACTACCGCTCGAAGCGCACGTTCGGCGAACTGTTCTTCTACTGGAGCGCGTTCCGCGTGCTCGCGAGCACGTACCGGCACCGCAACCCTTCCATGATCCTGACGGGTCCGTTCGGGGAGGTGCCGGTCGCGATGGCGATCGGCTGCAACGCTGGTCCTTACGCCTACCTCGCGGGACGAGCCGTCAACCTCGCCCCCGACGTCTCGCTCGACGGGGGCCTCGACGTCTTCGCGCTGAAGAGCATGCGCATCGAAGCGCTCCCGTTCTACGCGTGGCGATCGGTCGTGTCGGGCGACCTCGTCCATCATCCCGACACGTTCTACGCGAGCGACCTCGCCGGCTTCGAGGTCGCCGCCGACGAGCCGTTCGCGCGGCACGTCGACGGGGAGCCGCTGGAGCCGGCGAGCTCCGCGACGTTCGAGATCGTCCCGGACGTCCTCAGGGTGATCGGCGCGGCGACGTGAGCGTGCTGCTCGCGGGTCTCGACCCGGCGCTCGTCGTCGCCGTGACACGGCGTCTGCTCGCGCAGGGCGACCAGGTCCGGGTCGTCGCTCAGCGAGGAGCGCCCGCGTACGAAGGAGCACACGTAGCGACCGGCGACGCGGGCGACGACGACCTGGTGGAGCGCGCCGCCCAGGGATCCCGCACGATAGTGATCGGCGCCGTTCCGAACGAGGTCCGCGCCGCGGCGCTCGCGGGTGCGGACAGGGCGCGGGTCGAGAGAGCGGTGCTCCTGGAGGGCGGAGGAGCCGACGTCCCGGCGTCGATGTCGTGGGTCGTGCTCGTGACGTCGGGCCGGCGTCTGCTCGTTCGACGGCGCGCGCCGGCCCCCGCTGCGCTCGCGGAGGCGATAGACGCGGCCGACGACTTGGCAGGTGAGCCGCGCCTCGTCGTCGACCTGACGACGGAGGAAGGATGGCGCGCACTGCGCCTGGAGCCTCCGGCCTAGGCGGGGGTCCCTAGATATGCTTTTCGGATCTCCGAGTGGCCGAGGATTTCCTCGCCGGTCCCGCGGTACACGAGCGTTCCCTTCTCCATCACGAACGCGCGCGAGGCGATGCGAAGAACCCCGGCGTTCTGCTCGACGATCAGGACCGTCGTCCCGTCCTGGTTGATCTGACGGACGACGTCGAACACCGTCTGCGTGAGCTTCGGGGACAGCCCGAGCGAGGCCTCGTCGATCAGCAGGAGCTTCGGGCGCGCCATCAACCCGCGTGCTATCGCGAGCATCTGCTGCTCTCCGCCCGAGAGCGTGCCCGCCATCTGCGACCAGCGCTCGCTGAGCCTCGGGAAGTACTCGACCGCGCGCTCGACGACCCGGCGCGTGTTCTTGCGGTCCTTCTTGTACGGCCACGCCCCGAGCCGCAGGTTCTGCGCGACCGTGAGCTGCGGGAAGACGTGGCGGCCCTCCGGAACGAGCACGATGCCGTCTGCGACGAGCTTGCGCGGGTCGACGCCGGTGACGTCGTGGCCCATGAACGTGATCCTTCCGGACCACGGCTTCAGCAACCCGCTCAGCGTCAGGACCGTCGTCGTCTTCCCCGCACCGTTGAGCCCCAGCAGCACCGCGGTCTCGCCCTCCTCGATCGAGAACGAGATCCCGCCGAGCACGGGCAGCGAGCCGTAGCCGCCCTTGAGCTCCTCGACCTCAAGCAGTGGCACCGGAGGCCTCCTCGTCATCTCCTGGCCGCTCGCCGAGCCGACCGGTCTCGTTTTCCGCCGTCTCATCAGTCGTCTCCTCGACCTCGCCGCCGAGGTACGCGGCGATGACCTCGGGGTGCGCCTGGACCTGCTCGGGCTTGCCCTCGGTCAGGATGCGCCCGAAGTTCAGCACGTAGACGTAGTCGCAGACGCCGGCCACGAGCGGGACGTGGTGCTCGATCATCAGGACGGTGAGGTTGAGGGTCTTGCGGAGCTCGAGCAGTCGCTCGCCGAACGAGTGCGCCTCGTCCGGTCCCATCCCCGACGAAGGCTCGTCGAGCAGCACCACGTCGGGGTCGGTCGCGAGGACGGTGCCGATCTCGATGAGCTTCAGCGTCCCGTAGGGGAGACCGTCCAGCTTCGAGTCCTTGAGGTGCGCAAGATCGAGGAAGTCGAGGACCTCGAGCGCGTTCGCCCGCAGCCGCCGTTCCTCCGCGAAGGAGCGGGGCGCGCCGAGCACGGCGCTGAGCGCCCCGTAGCCGATCCTCGGGTGCTGCGCGACGAGGAAGTTCTGGAGCACGGTGAGCTCGCGTACCAACCCGATGTTCTGGAAGGTGCGCCCGAGCCCGAGCGCGACGCGGCGGTGCGTGGGCAGCAACGAGATGTCGCGGCCGCGGTACGTCACCGTGCCGCTGTTCGGCGCATAGAGCCCGGTGACGCAGTTGAACAGCGTCGTCTTGCCGGCGCCGTTGGGGCCGATCAGGCCGACGATCTCCCACTCGGGCACGTCGACGTTGACGTCCTCCAGCGCGACGAGGCCTCCGAAGCGGATCCCCATGTCGCGGATCTCCAGCGCGGCCGTCACGGAACCTTCTCTCCTTCGTCTTCCGGCGGATCGGCCTCCGGCTCCGGCGGCGCGGTCTCCGAACGGTCCAGCCCCAGGCGCTTCATCATCCGCTCCCGGCCCCCGCCGTGGGACTTCTTCTCCTTGTGCCCTCCTCCGCCCTCGGGGTGCATCGAGAACCGCGCGCCGCCGAGCCAGGTCGTCAGCGGGGACAGGCGACCCCCGAGGCCTCCGGGCGCGAACACGATCACCTCGAGCGCGAGCAGCGCCCCGATGATCAGCGTGAAGTGATCCGGCTCGCGGTGGAGCGTCTCCGAGATGAAGTCGTTGAGCCAGCCGATCTCGGCGATCAACGAGGGGAACAGCGCGAAGAACGCGGACGCGATGACCACGCCGGTCCTCCTGCCGAGACCTCCTACCACGACCATGAGGACCCACAGCAGCGCGTTGTCGAACCGGAAGTTGTTCGCCACGACGACGCCGACGCGGTGCGCGAACAGGCTTCCCGCGAGACCGGCGAACGCGCCGGAGAGGATGAACGCAAACGCCTTGTAGAACGTCACGTTGATCGCGTACGACGCGGCGACGTCCTCCGATTGCTTGACCGCGAGGATCGCGCGCCCGACCTTCGAGCGGACGATGCGCCAGTCGACGAATATCGCGACCGCGAGCATCGCCAGACACAGGATCGCGTAGCTCTTGTTCGTCGTGAAGCCTTCCGGGCGCGGCGCCGGCATCCCCTGTCCGCCGCGCGTGAGCGCGGGGATCTCGAAGATCGAGTTCGCCGAGACGTAGCCGAACGTGAGCGTGATCAGCGCGAGGTAGAGGCCCTTGATGCGCAGCGCCACGAGCCCGAGCAGTCCCGCCGTTGCAGCGCCGACCAGGACCGCGGCCACGAGCCCGATCCAGAACGACTGGCCCTGCTCGCTAACCATCGACGCGGAGATGAACGCAGAGAGGCCGACGAAACCGTGATGTCCCAGCGAGACCTGGCCGGTGTAGCCCAGCACGACGTTCAGCGAGAGCCCGATGATCCCGTAGATGGCCGCCTGCGCGATGAGGTTGGCCCAGATCTGCGACACGGTGCCGAGGAGGTACGCGAGGCTCCCGAAGATCAGTGCGAGGACAGCGATCCGCGCCGCCCAGCCGCGCGCGTCGGGGCGCCAGACGCCTTCGGCGCGGGCGTCGGCGACGGGCTGCGCCAGAGTCGCGGCCTCGGACGCGCTCATGCCTCGGACCCGAGGAGCCCCGCGGGCCGCGCGAGGAGGATGACCAGGAGGACGAGCAGGATCGAGATCTGCTCGGACGCGGGTACGACCTCGGTGATGGCCCGCTCGCCGAGGTGGTAGTGGCCGACCGCCCAGGTTGCGACGCTCTGGACGACGCCGATCGTGATGCCGCCCAGGAACGCGCCGGGCAGGCTGTTCATCCCACCGACGACCGCGCCGGTGAACGCGGGGATGAGGATGTTGCTCGTCATCACCCCCGGGACGAGCAGGCCCGCGATCGGGACGTAGATCAACGCCGCGATCCCACCGAGGAGAGCCGCACCTCCCCAGATGAAGCGCGACATTCGTTCGACGCCGATGCCGACGACGCGCGTGGCGAACGCGTCCTGCGACGTCGCCAGAACCGCGAGCCCGAGGTTGGTGCGGGAGAAGAAGTATGCGAGCAGCCCGCCGAACGCGAGCAGCACCGCGATGGCGACCTGGCGCTGTGGGTCGATCGGCAGTCCGCAGACCGTCTTCTCGTCGAAGAGCCCCGCGTTCTCGGACGTGAAGACCCCCCGGAGGTTTTCGGGGGTGATCTCGAAGAACAGGATTTCGATCCCGATGAACAGCAGCGCGACGGCGATCGTCGCGACCAGCACGGTGACCCTGGGGGCGTTGAGCAGGGGACGTGCGACCACGCGCTCGAAGAGGAGGCCCAGCGCCAGCGCCCCCGCTAGGGCTACGAGCACCGCGGCCCAGTAGGGGAGGTCCAGCCCGCCGAAGCGCGTCTGGTGCATCGCCATGAAGGCGAAGTACGCGGCGATCGTGCCAAACTCTCCTTGCGCGAAGTTGAAGACCCTGGTCCCCTTGTAGACGAGGACGAGCCCGAGCGCGACCAGGCCAAAGATCGCACCGGTCGTGAGCCCGAGCACGATGAAGGGAGCCGGGCCTGCCGTCTCGCCACAGGTCGCGACGAGGGCCGCGGCGATCGCCGCGACGATCGAGCCGGTGACGATCCCCGTTCTCATGGCGGGAGTGAACCTATCGTCTTCGGCTCAGCGTCGCGCCCTGTCTGAAGCTAGAAACCGCCGAAGAACGGGATCTCCGTGGTCCATATGTTGCGCGAGCAATCCGCGCGGTTCAGGTGCATCTGAGCACCGCCGAAGTGGTCCGTCGGCGAGAACTGGACGTCGGGAAGGACACCCGTGCTTATCTTCCCCATGCGCTGGACGTGCCACATGAAGCGCTCGCGCGTGAGGTTGCGTCCCGGCTCGAGGAACATCTGGTGCAGGATCTTGCTCATCCCCCAGAGGCCGAACATGATGTCGTCGGTGCCGCCGGCCTTGCGGAAGTTCTGGTCGAAGCGGTTCGAGTCGACGTACGCGGGGAACGGGCTCATGAAGCGCGCGCCGTTGATCGAGGAGCGGTTCCTGCACGCGACGCTCGCCACGGTGTCGATCGTCATCGTCAGGCCCACGCCGACGTACTGGAGCGTGCACTGCCTCTGTGCCTCGTTCGCCAGCTGGATGAAGAACGTGGGCGACGTGAGGACGTTGACGTTCTTGATCTGCTGCTGGCAGAGGTCCGTGGCGACGGTCGCGGCATCGGTCTGGCCCGCGTTCTTCGGGACCGCGCGCATGTAGTCGACGGGTGCACCGGCCTCGTCCATCTCGGCTTCCCATGCGGCGCGGCCGTCGAGGAAGCCCGGCGTGTTGAAGTACACCATGCCGTTCTTCTCGCCCCTGGCGCCGAGCTTCTCGACCAAGTAGTCGACGACGAGTGGGGCCTGCTGCTTGTACGAGGCCCAGATCGCGAAGTACGTCGCGAGGTTGTTGACGCCGGTCTCGGTCACGCCCGCGGAGATGTAGGGGACGCCGACGGAGTTCGCGTACTGCGCGCAGCGGGCGATCTGGTCCGCACCCGCGACGCCGATGATCAGGAAGACCTTCTCCTCCTCGACCATCTCCTGGCACTCCTGCACCGCGACGGACGGATCGAACTCGTCGTTGTGGCCGAACACCTGGACCGATCGCCCGTTGACGGACTTGTCCTGGTCCTCGAGCCACTTCCAGTAGAGGTCCTTGCCCTTGTCGAACGACGATGCGGGAACGGGGGCCGCGCCGGTGATCGGCGCGTGCATGCCGATGCGGATCACCTTGTCCTCGACGCCGGTCGAGTTCCCGCCGGTGGGCTCCCCGGGCGCCACGCTGCCGGGCGGGACGTCACCGCCGGTGTCGTCGCCTCCGTCGTCGCCGGTACCGTTCGACCCTCCGGTCGTGGTCGTCGTGCTCGACCCCGGGCCGGTCGAGCCGGACCCGAAGTCGGTGTCCGAGCCGGCGATCGGGTTCCCGGCTGCGTCGAGGGCTCCGCCCGCTTCGGCCGCGGCCTGTCCGCCCGCCCCTGCAGGCGCGCCGAGCTTGTAGACCTCCGGCTTCTGGCCGCACGCCGCGGCGATCATCAGCGCGATGACGGAGCAGAGCGCGAGAACGTACGTGCGTCGAGTCCTCATGACCCCTTCTTCCTGAAGCTCAGCTTCCCGGCTATCCCACCCGATCTCTCTCCCAAGCTCTTGAGGCCGCCGATGATCGCGGCGAACGCCCCGGCGGGCGCAGCCCCCTCCAGGGCGGCCGCGGCCTCTACCCCGCGCCGCGACGCGTTCACGCGCCTGATCTGGGCGAGGACTCCGTCGGGTCTGATGCCCGCGACCCGGTCGAGCACGACCGAGCGCACCATCGAAAGCCCGACGATCCCGGCGAGGATGCCCAACCAGACGTATCCGGGCCATCCCTCGGGGATCGCCGCGCCGGTCTCCTCGGCGGCCTGCTCGCCGAGGTCGGTCGGGGTCGCAGTGTCGTCACCCGTGTCGGTCGGAGTGTCGATGCCCCCGGTGTCCGTCGGCGTGACGTCGCCGCTGCCGGTCGACGTCGTCACCGACGAGCCGGGGTCGAACGAGGAGCTGCCGGCGTCGGGGGGCGTGGTCGGGTCCGGAGGGTCGACCACCGGGGTCTTCGGCGGGGTGTAGGTGAGGAACGTCTTCAAGCCGCCCTCTTCGATCGCCCCGACGAGGACCGTGCGCCAGTTCGCGTCGGTGGCCGGGTCGAACTGCGCGTCCTTCGGCCTGACCGGCATGAGCATGACGGCGGTCATCGCGGTGCCTTCTTCCAGCCAGGTCCTCGCGAAGGTGGTCAGGTCGAAGGTGTAGCCGAACGTCGGCTCCTCCTGCTCCTGACCGGACTGCGGGTCGCCCCCGCCGTCCTTCTTCGTTTTGATCTCCTTGCGTGCGGCGACAGGGTCGGTCTCGGAGCACGTGTACTTGGGGGCCTCGCGGTAGAGGCTGGCCTCGCCGTCACCGAAGAACTCCTCGACGAAGCACGCCTGGAGCGACTTGCCCTCCGCGTTGAGCGGCTGCGACTGGTCGTCCTTCGCCTCGATGAACGTGGCGGTGAACTTGCCGATCTTCGAGCCCGGGGGGACGAGGGCCAGGTCGAACCCGATCGCCGGGAGCTGGTTCGGCGTCTCGTAGTCGCCCTCGCGGACCTGGACCGGCAGGCGTCCCGGCTTGCAGGACTGCTCCGGCGGCGAACCGGCGAGCGGCGGTGAAGGGCAGAAGGGGTTCGGGAACGAGATCACGGCAACGTCGGTCCCGCTGGTGGGGTCGGTGATGCGCTGGCGGGTCTGGTCCTCCCAGTACCAGGCGGTGACGAGGACCACGGGCTCGTCCCGTACGGCGAGTGCCGGTGCCGCCGGGAGCGCGACGAAGGCCAGGGTCAGCGGGATCGCGAGGATCCTCTGCGCGCGTAGTCTCACCTGTCATCCTCCCCAGGGACGAGCGGCCCGGTCTCAGGGATCCCCTTTCCGTCCCTTCACCCTTGGGTATTGCCAGCCTCGGCCTGCCTCTAACACTAGCAAGTCATGCGCCCAAGTTGTCGAGGCGCCCGTACGCTACGCTCGGGGGCGTGAAGAAGCTCCGTGCCGCATGGCAGTCGCTGTGGGTCGACGTGGACAGGCGGGTCCACGTCGGGAGGATCCTGGGGCTGCTGTTCGTCACCGCCGGCTTCGTCGTGATCGGCAAGGCCTGGGACGGCGCGGCGAGCATCAACTTCACCACGGGCCAGTTCCCGTACCTGCTCTCCGGTGGCTTCATGGGCCTCGGGTTGATCGTGACCGGGTGCACGCTCCTCTTGCTCTCGACCGTGCGCGGCGAGCGGCAGGTGATGACCGACCGGCTCGACGAGGTCACGCGCCTGCTCAGCCGGAGCCTCAACCGCATGCAGATCTCGTCGAACGGCGCCGCCGGCACGGGCGAGCTCGTGGTCGCGGGCGAGAACGCGTACCACCGTCCCGACTGCAGGATCCTCCAGGGGAAGACCGGGCTCACGACGGTTACCCTCGAGCAGGCCGCGGCCGAGGGGCTGGGGCGTTGCCGCGTGTGCGAGCCTCCCGAGCTCCCGAAGGTCGTCGAGGAGAAGGCTGCGGAGGACGCGGCGTCCGGCGACGACGCGCCGAAGGCCGCGCAGGAGGCCTCTTCCAACTAGGCGTTCAGTCGAGCGCGTGGAAGACGAGCCCGGTCGCAGCCTTCGGCCAGAAGTAGCTCGCCTTCTGGGGCATCCGCTCTCCCGACGTAGCGACCCCGACGACGTCCGCCGGTCGCAGCCCGCGCAGGAGCACCCCCGCGGTCCATCCCTCTCCTAGGAGCCCGGCGATCTCGTCCGGGTCCTTCGTGAAGCGCATGTCGCCAGTGCCGGACGGAAGCACCTGGGGAAGGACGACCTCGTGCAGCGCGACGACGTCCAGCGCGCGCCAGGCCGGCGCCCGGTCGCCGACGGCCGCGACGACCTGCTCGTCCGACACCTCGACTGCGAGCCGTTCGCCGGGGAGGACGAAGACGAAAGCGTGGTCGGCCTTCGAGCCGGCGAGGTGCTCCTGCGGGTCGCCCGGGAGATCCCGTGCGTCGAGGTCCGCGCGCAGCCGTGCCGCGAGCTCGGCCGGGGAGGTCTCGGTGCGGAGGACCCGGTTGTACGGGAGCACCACCAGCTCCTCCGAGTCGGCGTCGACGCAGAAGCACATGATCGAGTCGTGGTCTCCGGGCTCGCCGGCGCGCTCCCGATGGTACGCGAGCGCGGTCTCGTAGCGGTGGTGGCCGTCGGCGATCACGAGCGGGCCGGGTGCCGTCACGTCGGTCAGCATCTGCAGCTCCGCCGGCGCCGACACGACCCACAGGCGCTGAAGGATCCCCTGCGCGTCCTGCGCGCGCGCCGCCGGGGGCCGGTTCTCGAGCGAGTCGTAGAAGGGGCCGAGGGCGCCGGCCCCGCGGTAGACGGCGTAGATGGGAGAGATGTTCGCCGGGCACGCGCGCATGAGCGCGAGCCGGTCCTGCTTCGGGCCCGGCATCGTCCGCTCGTGCGGCAGGACGCCCGCGGAGTCGCCGAAGGGCTCGAGGGCCAGGGCTCCGACGACACCGGCCACGCGCCGGCGCAGTCCCTTCGCGTCCACGAAGTCCTGGCGGTACACGTAGAGAGACGGCTTGTCGTCTCGCGCGAGAGTGCCGTCGTCCAGCCAGCGCGCGAACGTCTCGCCGACCTCGGCGTAGCTCGCCCGCCCGCCCTGCGCCAGCTCGAGGTGCACCGCGTTGTCCGGGTGCAGCCGGTGGAGGGCGGCCTGCTCGGCGGGGGAGATGATGTCGTAGGGGGGGCAGATGAGCTTCGGGAGATCGGATGAAGATGAGTAGCGGATCCCGGTGAAGGGTCTTAGCTCGGGCACGGCGCCGATGATAGATGAGCGCCTGCGCGCGCTCGACGGGCTCGTGTCCGACATGGACGGCGTGTTGTACCGGGGAGACGAGCCGATCCCCGGCGCCGCCGAGGCCGTCGCGCGCTGGCGAGGCCGCGGCAAGCGCATCGTCTTCTGCACGAACAACTCGCACTACACCGTGGCCGAGTACGTGGCGAAGCTGGAACGGCTCGGCATACCGGCGACGGAAGACGACGTCGTGTCGTCCGGCGCGGTCCTGGCGAAGGTGCTGCGGGAGCGGGGGGCCGGGGGCAAGAAGGCGATCGCGATCGGGGCGCAGGGTCTCCGAGCCGGATTGGACGCGTCAGGTGTCGTCGTGGTCGACGGCGATCCGGTCGACGGGATCGACTTCGTCGTCGTCGGCTGGGACCGGGGCTTCGACTACTCGAAGATGCGGAGGGCGTGTCTCGCCGTGCGCGCGGGGGCGGAGCTGATCGCGACGAACTCGGACGCGACCTTCCCCGCGCCCGACGGGCTGTGGCCGGGGACGGGCGCGATCCTCGCGTCAATAGAGGTGTCCGGGGGCCGGCGTGCGGAGGTCCTCGGAAAACCGCACCCGCCGATGATGGATGCGGTGGCGCGGCGCCTGGAAGGCTGCCGCCGGATTGGGATCGTCGGCGACCGCGCGGACACCGATTTGGCCGGGGGCATCTCCCGCGGCTGGACGACCATCCTCGTCACCTCGGGAGTGACGACGCCCGACGAGGCTCTCGCCCTTGACCCACCGCCGGACGTGATCCTGCCGAGCCTCGCGGAGCTCTGACGCCGACCCGCGAGGGCCCGGACTAGCGGCCGTAGCCTCCTCGGGGTTGCCACACGGCTGGTGGTCGGTGGGGGCGGCCGCCCATCAGATAGATCGCCACCAGGCCGAACACGAAGCCGCCGACGTGGGCCATCCAGGCCACGCCCGTCGCTACCGTCGCTTCCTGGTACGCGTAGAGGAACTGGTAGACGAACCAGATCCCCAGCACGGCCAGAGCGGACATCTGGATCACCGTGATGAAGAAGAAGATCGGCACGAGCACGTTCACGCGGGCCTTCGGATACAAGAGCAGGTACGCGCCCATGACCGCCGCGACGGCCCCCGACGCCCCGACTCCCGGGGAATGCGACCCCAGGTGCGTGAGCACGTGCGCGAACGTCGCGGCGAGCCCGCCCAGGAGATAGAAGGCCAGGTACTTCACGCGCCCGAGATAGTCCTCGATGTTGTTCCCGAACACCCAGAGGAACAGCATGTTGCCGATGATGTGCAGCCATCCGGCGTGCAGGAACGTCGAGAAGATCGCGGCCCAGAGGAACGACGTGAGCGGCCGTTCGGGAATGGGTATGTCCGGCACGCCGGCTCCGATCCTGAGGAAGTCGGCGCATTCGTCTTCGAGCTGGCAGGGGATCGGGGCTTCCTGCACGAAGTAGATGTTGGCTTCGAGGCTCGTGCCGAAGTCCGGCTGGACGGCCACGAACACGAAGGCATTGATCGCGATCAGGAGCACTGTTACGACGGGGAAGCGGCGCGTCGGGTTCGCGTCCGAGATCGGGATGAGCGACAGCACCGACCGAGTATAGATTCGCCACGTCACGCATCAGGCTCCGCGCACTATCGAGATCGGGGGAACGATGTTCGACGAGTTGCGTCGCATGGCGTTGTTCGGCTCCGGCGTCGCCGAGCTCACGCGCCATCGCGCGGAGCAAGTGGTCAAGGACCTCGTGAAGGCCGGCGACATACGCCGCGAGCAGGCCCAGACCGCGGTGAAGGACATGCTCGAGATGGCGCGCGCGAACCGCAAGGAGCTGCTCGGGTTGGTCCGGGCCGAGATCCAGGACCAGATCGCGAACCTCGGCGTGGCGAGCCGGCGCGACGTCGAACGGCTCGAGCGCCGCGTTGCCCGGCTGGAAGACGAGCTGCGCAAGCCGAAGGGCGGCGCACCGTCCGCGACGCGGAAGAAGACGACCTCGCGGAAGAAGACGAAGGCGCGCAAGAAGACGAGCGCGACGTCGAAGAAGACGCCCGCGGGGCGAAGCCCGGGCGCCGGCAAACCCATCGAGACCGGCGCGGGGGAGTGATAATCGAGCCATGACGATCCCGCCGCAGTCATCCCACGAAGACGTCGTCTCCGCCGCGAGCGCCCGGCTCGAAGCGGCCCAGGACTCGAGCGACCAGGAGCGCCTGCGGGTCCTCGACGAGCTCTACGCCGGCCTCGAGGCCGAGCTCGAGAAGGACTTTGAGCAAGCCGGCCCGGCTGGACGCTGAGCTGGTACGACGCGGTCTCGCCGGATCGAGAGCCGAGGCCAAGAGCGCGATAGAGCAGGGCCAGGTCGTCGTGCGGGGCGTCCCCGCGTCGAGGGCGACCACGCTCGTCTCCCCGGCCGATCCGATAACGCTCGCCGCTCCGGCGGCACGCTTCGTCTCGCGCGGCGGTGACAAGCTCGACGGGGCGCTCGACCGGCTCTCGGTCGAGGTCCGCGGGCGCCGGTGGCTCGACGCGGGCGCGTCGACCGGGGGCTTCACCGACTGCCTGCTGCAGCGAGGCGCGCTAGGGGTCGTCGCTGCCGACGTCGGCTACGGGCAACTCGACTGGCGGCTGCGCAACGACGAGCGCGTCGTGGTGATCGAACGGCTGAACCTGCGGGAGCTGGGGCCGGATCATCTGCCGTGGCGGCCGGAAGGAGTCGTGGCGGATCTCTCGTTCATCTCGCTGCAGTTGGTCCTGCCGGCTCTCGTCGCGGCCTCCGGGAAGGGCGCGGACTTCATCGTGATGGTGAAGCCGCAGTTCGAGGTCGGGCGGGACGCGGTCGGCAAGGGCGGCGTGGTGCGGGATCCCGAGCTGTGGGTCGCGTCGATGAAGGGCGTCGCGGCGGCCGCGCGGGACCTCGGGTTGGGATTGCGCGGCGCGGTTCCGTCGGAGGTCCCGGGTCCGGCGGGTAACCGGGAGTTCTTCCTCCATCTGAGAGTCGGTGGGGACGCGGGGGACGGCCCCATCGTCGCCGCGGCGCGCGTGGTCGCCTGAGTGAGCGTCGCGCGCGTCGCGATCGTGGTGAACGATCTCAAGCCGGAGGCGCGGGCGAGGGGTCTCGAGATCGCGAGCCTGCTGACGGCGGAGGGGATCACGGTCGAGCTCGAGGAGCCGGATCTCGTGATCTCGCTCGGCGGCGACGGGACGATGCTGCGCGCCGCGCAACACGCACACGCCGCGGACGTGCCGCTGCTGGGGGTGAACCTCGGGACGCTCGGCTACCTGACGGAGGTGGACGCTACCTACGAGGCCGAGGCCGTCCGCCAAGTCCTCTCCGGTGACTACGAGATCCAGGACCGCATGATGTTGTCGTGCTCGGTGGAGGGAACGACGGGCGACGGTCCCGGGCCTTTCGTGGGCCTGAACGAGGTGCTGGTCGAGCGGGCCTCGCGGCGGCGCCTCGTCCGGCTGGGGGTGAAGGTCGGCGGCGAGAGCCTCGGGGACTTCAACGCCGACGGGATCATCGTCGCGACGCCTACGGGCTCGACGGCCTACGCGCTGAGCGCGGGGGGGCCGATCGTCTCTCCGCGCGCGGCGTGTCTCGTCGTCGTCCCGGTGAGCCCGCACATGGTCTTCGCACGACCGTTCGTCCTCGCGGACGACGAGGTCGTGGAGGTAACGGTGCGGGACTCGGGACAGGCTGCGTCGCTCTCCCTCGACGGGCACATGGGTTGCGACCTCGCGTCCGGAGCGACCGTGGTCGTGAAGAGACACGAGCGGCCGTTGAAGCTGGTGCGCCTGGGGGGCCCGCGCTTCCTCGAACGCCTGCGGAAGAAGATGAACCTCCCCGGCTGATCTGTCGTACCCGGTCCGGGCCTTCCGTTTCGGTCTCTGCCTCAACTTAGGATGAACGGGATGCTTCAGGACCTCGTGGTCGAAGGCCTCGGCGTCATCGAGCGGGCCGAGATCGCCTTCGAACCCGGCTCCACCGCGCTCACGGGCGAGACGGGGGCCGGGAAAACCCTTCTCGTTGCCGCACTCGGGTTGCTCACCGGCGGGAGGGCCGACCGCGCCCTCGTGCGATCGGGCGCGAGCGGCGCGCGCGTCGAGGGGCGCTGGGTCCTGGCACCCGGCC
>WUUC01123684.1_pt1 | contig 17555 bp, 10 predicted proteins | sample 6278441 | NCBI WGS metagenome assembly WUUC01 (sample SAMN13675441, study PRJNA597444) | soil metagenome | isolation source: soil | place: USA: Washington | collected 2017-10 | reverse complement strand
GGGCCGTGTTATTTCTCAACTCCTCACCGTGTCCCTTCTCTCCCACGCCCCGCGACTCCATCGCGGTCTGACGGGTCGCCAGGTCCTGCACGAGTTGGAGAGTGGTGGCGTTGCCTTCCCTTAGCTCTGACTCGACCACGGCGAAGGAGTCTTTGCTCACGACCCTCTCCAGGCTGCTCCGCAGTTGCTCTATTTCGCGCCGCTGTTCCGCAAAAAGAGCGTTGTTGGAGGCCTTCTGCTCGGTGATGGCCTCCTTGGCCGCTACAAAAGCGGAGTCCACCTGCTCTTTGTTCATCCTCTGGTGCTGCACCATAAGGTCTTTCAGGCCGATTATCTTGAGGTCTAGTTCCCTATCGGCGCCTTCGGCCTTCTCCTTGAGATGCTTCTCGAGATCCCTGAATCGCTTGTCATCGGCTTGGCGCTGGAGCTTGAGCGCCTCTTTATCCTCCGATAGGCGCTCGTTCAACATGTCCTTGACTTGCGGCCAATCCAGTTTGCCGCCGTTGCCTATGCGCCCCTGAGCGTCATTTGACACCCGTTGTCTCCGCCCTACCTGGGATCAAGGATTAAGTTAATGGGATTCTAACAAAATGCTGCTTGCCGCAATACGGTCATGGTTGGTAATTAGGTTTACCCTTGCACACATATTCATAACCGAACTAAGATCGGTGCAAGGGTGATGCTCGAGGTCGAGTGCATGTCCAAGTTCGTGCAGGATGACGGCCTTGCGCTTGCTTCCCTTACACCCCAAATCCACCCACATCAGGGCTTGCGGTCCGTAATCCCAATGCCATCCGATACCAGTTTCGCCGTTAGGTGCAATGGAACCGTTACACCCGAAGTCGTGGGCGAATACGGTGAGCTCTGCCCGCCCCGGGTCACGAACCATCCCGAATTTGACTTGTTGACTGACGTGATTCCACTCGCGTCTAGCATCTCGAAAAGCTCCGTTAAAGTTAGTTCCCGGTATCTTATAAACCTGGATGTTCTCTCCGGGATCAGCTTCGCTCGGTTCATCTGAAGTTCCATTTCCCGCCACATGGGCGTATGCGCCATCGGTGTATATCAGCCAGAGGATGAACATGCCGACCACGGCGTTTAGTGACCATATCAGCCACCAGGATACCGGCTTTCTACGCAGGACGTACCTCGTTGTCGATCTCCGTGGGTATCATGACGTGCCCGGTTGCATCGGTTGGCAAGCGTACTACAGCCGCAATCTCTTGTGTAGAGACAACTTTGCCCACAAGGAGCATAAGGAGCTCGGCGCCCAGCTGGTCCACGCGGTAGAGCACGATTCCATCGGCGCCTGAGAGGGCGAAGACGTCGTACAGGGCGGAGTTGGATGCGCCCGCCAACGTGTACACGTCATGCGTGGTGAGGCCAAGGCTTCCGGCGAGCGCATGGGCATTATACAGAATCTCCCGTTGACGGGAGATGAGGCCGCGCGCATCGAATAAGATCTCACCCATTCCTTCGGCGCGGCCCGAGATATCATAGCCGATCTCTCTCTCGTCCGTGCTGAGGCCATGGTCCTCGAAGAGGATCTGGGCCGCCTTGGTCACCAGCTGCGCGTTGGCTGCTAGGTTGTATAGGATGGCGCCCCCGTCGCCCGCCAATCCAAAGAGAGCGTAGCTTAGAGCGCGTGTGGTCCCCGCGCGGGTGTACAGATCGAAGAGGAGCAGGCGCTGGGCGGTGCTCAGGCCCGAGGTCTCGAAGAGGACCGGGCCGGAGGCTGAGGTATGGCCACGAACATCAAAGGAGATGATGCGTGCACCCCCGGCCCGGGTATACATATCGTAGCCGATCTCCCGCGACCCATCCGCCAGTGCGTGGAGGTCGTGGAGGATATCCCGCCCGCCCGAGGCCAAGGAATAAGTATCGTGGAGCAACTCCCGCGCGGACGAGGACAACCCGTAAGCATCGAAGCGTAGCTGCCCATTGTTCGAGGCGAAGGCTAGCACATCATGGAGCATCTGGCCCTGCTTGCCAGCCATCCCGGCCTGCACCTCTATGTCGAAGAGGATCTGGCGCTGGGCGTCGGCCAGCGCGTATACGTCCTGCAGTAGGTTCCTCGACTGCGTGGCGTACCCGAAGATGTTGAAGCCGAGTAGCCTACTCCCATTGGCGAAGGCGCGTACATCGTGGGAGAGGACTCCCGTGGCGGAAGCCCTGCCCGAGATGTTGAAGCTCAGTGGCCTACTCTGCGTGGCCCGTCCGGAGAGGTCGAAGCGCAGCTGCCCGGTCTTTGTGGCCCAGCCCGCGATGTTGTAGCCGATCCCTCGCGTGGTGCCGGCCAGGATGGTGTCGGAGATCTGAGCATTCCACTCCACGGCCACAAGCTCGGCAAGACCCCCGGAGGCGCCAGTCCCCACAAACCTCAGCACGACATCCGCCGGGTCGAGTATGATCGACTGGTCGAAGGTGCCCGTGAGAAGCTGTCCGCCAGCATCCGACTCTGTAATTGTGGTGTCCGCGATTACAGTACCTAGCAGCGTCCCCGCCGCGTTCCTGACCTCGATACGCCCTTGTGGGTTAGAGCCGTTTCCCTTCTTTCGGACGCGGGCGCGAATCTCCCCCGTGGCCGCGCCCGTGGCCAGGGCGGCTACGGGATCGCCCATCGCCACATCAGCTTGGGTGTTTACGGTCTGCCCAGGCACGCTGTAGAAAGCTTTGATCTTGAGCGTGTCTAGGTTATAGGTCCACGCTTGGGAAGCGGTGCGCCTAATCCTGACGCGAATATTGAAGCCCGAGGATACAAGCTCCGCCCGCGTTGGCACGGCATTCCACACATCCCCGGTCTGACCAAATTGGTTGTTCGTGCCTGATGTGCCAGCCGTGGGGGCGGCGGTTATAAGCGTGGTAAGCGTCTTTTCCGTGGCGATTGGAACGTTCTGTGCGCTCTGTGGTTGGATGCCCACCGTTCCGCGTGAAGCGCTAGACACCCATTGGCGCGGCTCGACCTCCAGCCGATCTATACTCGCACCAGCGGGTATGGCCGCCGCAATCGCGGCTTCAGCGAAGTTGTAGAACGTGCCAAAGTCTAGGTTCTGTGTAGGTGAAACTGTCGGCGAAAGGGTACCTTCCACCGAGCCACAGCCCATTCCTGGCGATGTTAGCTGTCCCGCGAAGCCACTCGGTGTAACCCCCGGCTGGGTGTCGGCGAAATGAAAGCCCGAATCTCCAGAGGACCCCGAAGGATCGGAGCCTAACAGCCCGGCGTCGGTTATCGCACCGTCAGGGTCCTGGTCTATGTCAGTGTGCGAACCCGTGAGGTTCGAGAGGCCCGAGACACTTGTGGGCCTCAAGGTCTCGGTCGTGCCCTCGGTGTAGGTGACTACGAGGCGCGGCTCTTGGTTTACGGTATGTTCAAGAGAAGATACCTCCATCCCATTCGAGCCGAGCGGAGGCTCGCCGCCGCCTGTCTGGAGCCGGATAAATGTGGGGCCCGCCTTGTTTATGTTCTGCAAATTCTCCAGGGTGAATGTGTTTATCTGCCCCTGCGTAAGGCTTGTAATATCAACACCCGAGATGGCCGTCGTGCCTATGTTCGTGTCGTAGTCAGTGGCGCTAGTGCCATCCCAGGTAGCGTAGTCACCGACGATTGAACGGTTATCTGCGTCGAAGGTGCTAATTACATAAAGCTCTACCTCAGCGGAAGTTATCTGGGCACCATCTGGCAGGGCGGAGGTATCAAACCGTAGCAGCATCGTCCAGTTGGCAAAGTGCGGCCCCGAGAACTGGCTGCGGCTGGTATACAGGACTACATCGTTAGAGACCCACAATGGATCTTCGGCGGGTGGGTAGCTCGCACCCTCCCGCCTAACATTCTGGTCGTCAACACCAGCCGCTATTGGAAAGGTGTCCGTGGGCATCTGCTTTAGACTAGTTTCCAGCTAAAGGGTAGATTGCTAGAAGGCGTGCCGCCGGAGACCCTGACCGTGAAGCCGCTCGTGCCGGCCGGCGCGTTCGTTACAACGTCCGTTACGTATAGAAATGGTGAGGCGAGGCCGCCCGTTCCCGTGGCGGTCACTACGGGCCTTATAGCACCAACCGGACCCGAGTATGTCGTGCTTATGGCCAAGCTAGTCTGTCCCGAGGCGATCTGGGCCGTGCCCGAGTGGCCCGCCAACTCACCAGGGATATAGCGAATGGCCCGCGACTCGCCTTCATCGAAGGTGAAATCATCGGCTGGTACAGGCCCGCCCGGTGCCCCCGAGTGGTCTATAAGTACCGGGGCGAATACGCGCCGTACTTTCATGGCTCCCACGGTGCCCTTTTTGAAAGGCCACATCCCGCTCCTTATGATTAAGCCACGCCCACAGTAATCGGCAAGAAACGCATAGTCCTTGGCCCGCGCCGCGATCTTGTAGTCGTCATTCCACGAGAAGCCAACATCCACTAGCTCCACGGCCTGTAAGCCACCCCGGTCCCCGGCGCCAGTCTTTTCAGTAAAGAAGGCACCATTACCACACGACTCGAAGCGGGCGCGGTGGAAAGTGCAGTCGATGAGGAACGGGGTATTCGTAGTCCCCGCTTCCTGGTAGACGCCGTAGGGTGCGTAGCCACAGTGTCCACGGAACATGTGTATCCCATCGACGCCTCGTGCCTCCGTGACGGCTATGTTGGCGAAGGTGTTGCCGTTTATGTCGCAGTTCATGACGAGTTGATCCGCTCCGGCCGCGCCGAGCGCGCTAGAGATGTGGATGCCGTAGTAGTTGTCCGTGATATTGCAGTCAACCCAGGTCGTATGACCTTCGATCGCCTCCTGGCGGCAGCCGCTACCGAACTGCCGGATGCGAACGTTTTTGTAGATGCATGGGGCTTGGTTCAGGACGCCATCCATCTGCGAGGTCTTCACCCCAAGAGAGCGCGCGCCTGGCCCTACAATGTGCATGTCCCTCATTTGGGAGGACCATCTTATTGTAGCCGGGTCCGTGATGGTTACTGCCGCAACACCCGCGCCCCCATCGGCGGCCCATTGTAAGGTCGTGGCCCGAATACCAGCGCCGGCCAGGATAATGCTCTTGACGGTAATAGGGGTGGTCATGGCATACGTGCGTGGGGCCAGCCACACGATGCCCTTGTTAGTTGCGTGGGCATCGTCTATGGCCGCCTGCACTCTGGCGGAGTCGTTGGCACCCGAATAGTCGTCCGCCCATACCCCAGGAAGAGAGGAGGCTCCGCCACCACCTCCGTGCTCCGCGCTATCGGCGAAGTGGGCATTGACGGGGTTGATGATCTCGTTGTCCAGAAAGTTCAGTAACGTAGTAGTCCCCGGAACCTCGTTGGTGTTGTCGAGGGGTGGCGTTGGCATGGCTTCGCTTCACCTAACCTTATTCATGGGGCATCGCTGGATTCGAGTTATTGTGGTATGCGCGCAGTTGTTGAGGGTCAGTTGCTTACACTTCCCCGCGTTGTGGAGGCCCAGATGGGGGAGGGCGGCAACAGCGGCCGCCCCCACGAGAAACCTCTTTCTGGAGAGCTCCATCTAGCTCCGCTCCGGGTCCTTCGGAAAGTCATCAGGCCCGTTTGAAACCCCGTCGCCATCCTTGTCCGGGTCGTCGGCGTTAGGGATGCCGTCCCCGTCTATGTCGGAGGAGCTCGGTTCGCCAGGCGCGGGCTCATCGGGCGCGGGTTCACTAGGCTCACTGAGGCTTCCCGAGCTTCCGCCGTTGTTGTCGCACCGCACCACACTATCGGGGAGTTCGCAGCCCTTGAGCTCGTCGCCGTTTAGGACGTTGTGGTGAATCCAGATGCCCACGAGGTTGAAGCGATCGGAGCGGCCAGAATCGGATGCCCTGACGGCCGTGCCATTACCGCCAAAGATGTTGTCGCGGATCTCGGCCGTGCCCGCGTCGCGCGCCTGCACGCCGGTACGGGTGTTGTCCGTCACCAGGTTGTGCTCTATGAGAGCCTCACCCGGATTCGCTACTCCCGGCTCGTCAAACTCCCAGCGGATGCCATCCTTGGCACTGGCATCCGTCCCGCTACGCTCCACTACGTTAAAGTTGACGTGCCACTTGCCGTTAGAGGTATCCGTGCAGCCCTCGTCGCACCAGATACCGTTGCCCTGCTCGTCGTGTACCCAGCTATGACGGATGACCGACTCCTGGATGCACTTGATCCCCGATCCGGTCACGCCGATGGCATCAGGGTTGTTCGTGTTGTCGAACAACTCGATTCTGTTGTAGTCACCATGGCAGTTGGAGATGCCTACCGAGGCACTCTCTGAGACCACGATGCCGTATGCGGTCCCGGTCGGCGCGTGCTGGCCGTCGGCTATGCCCTGGCCGGAGCCGGTCCCGTTGTAGTTCTGGCCGCCGCGAACGTGGATCCCCTCGATGTGGGTGTCGCCGCGCCGGGCGATCGTCGTCTCCACGGCCGAGGCCGGCTTTATGTCGCAGAACACGGTCGGGTCGTAGGCGCTGTCGGGCGCGTGCGGGTCGCCCTGGCGCTCGGGTATGGGTATCTCCCTGAAGGTCGGCCGCGTGGCGCACACCAGCTGGTCGCCGTCCTTGAGGATGACGGTCGCCGAGGTCTGGTGCTGGCAACCGGCCTCCAGGATGAAGCGCGTGGCCGTGGTGCCCCCGTCGCCGTTTACTACGGCGTCGAGGTCCTGGCCGCAAGCGATCTGGCGATCGGCGGCCAGGGCCACGCCCGCCACGGCGAGAACCGTGGCGAGCGCCAGCACCACCAGTAGGATGACTTTCTTCACTATTCTCCTCTCTTAATTAGGAGCGCTCCTAATTAGGTCTATGCGGGAGTATCGCCCTGTACCTGTATGGTCGCTCCGTCGTTGGATTGGGCGGCTGAGTTCGTTGCGGTCCTCCTTATCCAGAGTGCGAAGGCGCTGCCCGCCGGGACGTTGGCCGGGGCCAGGCCGGTGGCCTTCGAGGTCGGTGCCGAGAAGGTGACGGCTGGCGAGGGGGCCGTGTTCTCATCAGCTATGGTGTCGGCCACGCCGGTCGTGGAGCCGTTGCCCACGCCGGCCAGGTCAAGCCCGATGGCCAGCTCAGCCCCTCCGGCGGTGACCGCCGAAAACCATGCCTTGATGTTCGGTCCCCAGGTGAGGCTCCCGTGCCCGTTCCTTACGTAGATGCACCGATACTCCACCTCGGATGCCGCGTTCTCATCGCCGGAGATCGCGTCGAAGAGGTCGTGCAGAGTCCCTCCGGCCCACGCCGTCGAGGACATGACCCCACCTAGGGAGGCGTTGGGGTCGGAGTTGCCCGACCCGCCCGAGAGCCTGAACTGGATATCTGCGTCAGCTATTGGCATTACTCACTCCTTTCTTAGAATGGCTCAACCGTGAACGTGCCCTTGTCCCTGCCAGGTTTCGCTCCTCCAGTCTCGTATTCAACGTAGTGGATGCCCTCCTCTTCCGGTACCGCGAAGGCGTGGTAGTAGCCGCCGCCAGCGTTGATTACCCCATCCACTAGGGTCTTCTCGGCAAGTACCGTCTCGTCGGGATTGCGGAATCGAATGGTCACGGAAGGTAGGGCGTCCTGCTCGGTCTTTTCCCCCGTAACTGGATCAACTGACTGAACAAACACCACCGCTTCGGCGGCCATGCCGACGTAGAATCGGTCGCGTTCTTGTGTGGCCATCTAGCTCTCTCCTCTCATGCGCTGCCCATGTATCGGCCGGCCCACCAGGTATCTATGGAGTTCCCCGCGACGTCTGGGGTATTCACCCCGTAGTCGTGGAAGAGCATGAGCTCCACGAAATCCGTTGAGCCGTTGAACAGTATGGGCGATGATACGCCCGCCACGCTAGGCGGCTGCGTGCCCGAGCAAAATGCCTGGCCCATGACCTCGTGGAGCGCGTTGTTCTTGAACAGGTTGAGGGTAACGATCTTCCCGCTGGAGCCTGGGTTGAGGCGCACGCAGGCGTGAAACTCGTAGTAGCCGGCCAGTGTGGGCTTGTAGCACCAGCCCTCCGTGCCGTCGTTGACATAGAAGCCGCTGACGTCGAACACCTCGCTGTTCAAAATCAGCTTGGTATTGATGCCGCTCTGCAGGTCGAGTTGGTCCGTGGTTCTGGAGGCTTTGAACGCCCCGCGCGCCTGGGCGGAGAGGGAGTCGATCTTCGTCTTGTCCGTTGAGGAATGGAAGCCATGTGCCGAAGTGGTGGCGACGGCGTGGGCGGACCCCCCCGCGCCGACGTGCGAGGAGGGCGCATACCCGGATCCCGCCACCCCTTGCAGAAAATTGGCATTGAGGCCGGAAGTGTTGGTGTCTACGTTAAGTAGGGCCGCCAGGACCTCCTCGGGGGTATCGTAGCCCCCGCCGCCCCCGGCCGGCAGGTCGCCTTTTACTACTCCGGTGGCGAAGTTAGCCATGGCGAAGACCTCGGCGCCAATCGCGGGCACCTCCCCGAACACGAAGTAGAAGGGCCGCTCGGGGCTACCCGCCGGCTCGTGGGGGAAGCGCCTTACGCGCACCATGCCATCGAAATCCCCACTGCCGTGCTCGGTGACGATGGCCTTGATGGGGACCATCTTGTTGCGCTCCCTGACCTTGGCATCTTCGGCCACCCTATCAAGGAGTATGCGCTGCTCGGTCTGGTTCACTAGAGCATCACCCCTATCTGCACTTCGTGGTGCATGGGGGAGAGGTTCAAATCCGCGCTAACGCTCATCACGGGCCAGGTGTCGCCAGTCCATATCGCCTCTCCTGCGTCGTCAAATACTTCAAGGCCGTAAGCCTGGCGGGGCCTGATCCGGGTATCAAATACCGTATCGAAGTTTAACCTAAGATTCATGCCGGATGCCACCCTCAATGCCTGCCTGGCCACTTCCTGGGCCTCGGCGGGGGAGACGAGGCTGGGTAGCTCGATCGGGCTTTTCTGCACCCAATAGCCGAGCCGCTCAAAGGAGACGCGGGAGTTGGGGTCGTGGTTCTCGGCCACGCCGAAGGACGCGGCTTCGCTAGGATCGCCGGAGTAGACCACTACTCTGTTTGCGAAGTTCTCATCGTCGTAGACGTAGGTTATGGACTCGCTTGCGATCATGCGGTCTGACTCTTGCGTGGTGCCGTAGGTGTGGGAAGGCTCTATGCGGTTGGAGGTCGAGATCTTGCGCGTGTTTAGCCTGCCTTCGTTGTCCGCGAAGAGGGCCAAAAATCCCCCGGCCGCGAGAATCGTGTTGGCTATCCTAAGCCAGCGGGTGTCCGTGCCTGACTGGAAGGGGTCGAAGTGAGTAGTGGTCCCCATGGCCACGTCCTCGGAAGTCGGGGGGAAGACGATCATGGAGGGCGGCACGCCCTGATCGAGGAGTATCTGCCTGACGTTCTCGAGGATGCCCTCGCCGGCGGAGATGGAGTAGCCAAGCTCGGCCGTCGATCCCATCAGCCGCGCTTCGGCGCTCTTGCCGCCCAACTCCCACTGGCGCCTCTCCGGGGCGTCCTGCCCGCCGCGCTCATCGAAGAAGTACAACCCAAACGGGCGGACCACGGTGTAGCTGCCTCCGGCTCCGGCTCCGCCTGCGGACGCCCTCATCTCCACCTCAAGGCGCACCCAATCGCCCCATATGTCGAGGTCCGTGGCAACATCCATCGGCAAAGAGAGCTCCCAGGTGTGATCTCGGAAGTTGTCCAGGGAGAACGAGGCCTCCTCGACCGTGCGTAGCTCAGAGAGCTTCTCGGAGAGGTTATTGGAGCGAAACAAGCGGTATCGCCACTCGATCTGCCCCATGGCGCCTTGGAGCATCGCGATCTCCGCCTCGGCCTCCGTAAGGCGGTAGGGCGTGGAGAGGAGCGCGGGGTCGATCGCGGGGCCGCCGATGGCGTAGTGGATGGGGGCGCTTTTGCCGGCTAGGGTGCTGGTGTGGTAACGAATCTCCCTCGTGGCGGTCGGAGAGGTGAGTACTGCGTAGAGTACCTGGGCCGACTTGATGACCTGGAGGGTCGGCTGGGCTATGTCGTAGCGGATGATACGGCTGCTTGCGGCCATGCCTCTTATGTCGTGACGCGCTTGGCCCGTCTTGGTAGCCCTTCCGGCGACGTTGTATCTGATGGCCCTCGTGGCATCGGCCACAAGCTCGTCCGGGACGGGCCGCACGGTGATGGTGGTGGCTACGTAGGAGCGGCTCGTGCTGAGGGCGAAGGGACCGGGGTTCAACCCGGCCTCGTTCAGTTCCCTCCTTGCGGTGCCCAGCGTTACGCCGTCCGAGGACCCGCCCGAAGTCTCAGCCGTGCCGCCCACGAAATCGGTCGGGAATCCGCTAACCGTCGTCGAGCCGTTGGCGACGCCCGCCACCGCGAACCAGAGCGTGTCGTCCTGTGCCCAGGTGGGCGCGTAGGAGGGCGGGTCCGGGTTGATCGAGCTAGCGAGCACAGGCACGGCGGCCTCAAGGGCCGTTGTGGTATGCGCCCCGGTGATCCTGAAGATGCGGGTGACGGACTTCTCGGCCACGTTCGTGGTGAGGGTGGTGTCTCCCTCGGAGCCCGTGGCCCTCTTCCAGTAGATCAGGGTCTTGAAGTTGGTGCCCCCAGACTGCACATCCAAAAGCGAGGTGTAGCCGGAGGGCAGCGTGACCGTGGGTGCCCCGTCAACGGCCGTCACGCACAGGATTATGTCGTTCGCTTGGAGGCCCGTGAACGCACCAACGGGTAGGTGGTGGGAGAGAGTATCGGTGGGCTCGCTCCAGAACACGCTCTCGGGCACCTGGGGGAAGAGTTCTGGCTCGGTCGGGGCGACGACGTCGAAGCGTATGTTCCGCGCAACCGAGGCTAGCGCCGCCACATTAAAGCCAAGTGCGCGGTTCTGGGTTGCCCGGGATTGGACGTCGTAGCGGACCTGGGCGCTTGCGCCAGCCAGGATGATGGGCGCCGCGAGGGACTCGAGCGTGCAAGTCGACAGCTGCGCCAGGGTGAGGGTCTGCGCCTCTTCGAGCGTGAGGCCCTGTGGGCAACTGAACCCGCTGTCGTAGAGAAGCTGGGCACTCTTTGTGGCACGGCCCCTTACGTCATGGCGCAGCTGGCGAATGCCGGACGCCACTTCCTGGGCGTCCGCGATGTCGTAGCGGATCGTGGAGGCCAAGAGCTCGGCCAAAGTGGCGGCGTTGTAATCGTCCAGCGTCCCCCCATCGACGAGGACCGAGGGCCGGGCGCTCGTGGCCAGCCCCCTTATGTCGTGGCGGACCTCGGCACTCTTGCCCGCGAGCAGCACTTCGGTATAGGTCACGACTAGGCGTGGCTCATCGCCCGCCGCCATGGAATCCTCAACCATGCGGGCTGTGAAACGGTTGAGCCCTGTCGGCGTAGCGCTACCTTGGATATAGACGCGTAAGGCTGTCTGCCCCGTCTTGTTTACGTTCGTTGGCGCGGACAGCGTAAGTGTGCTGTCCGCGCTATTCGCGAGCGAAAGGATCGGCAAGCCACTTAGGGCATCGGAGGTCGAGGGGTCAAACGTGTAGTCGCCAGCGGTAGTTTGGTCCCAGCCGTTGTACCATTGTGCCCCCACGCTGAAGTTGGCACCATCGGCGTTGCTGCGCCCGCTAGTGAACAGGACTAGCTGCGCATCCGTTACCGTCGCCCCGTCCGGTATGGATGACGTATCCCAGGCGAGAAGCAGCAGCCTCACCTGATATGTCGGCGTCCCAACTATCAGGCTCTTGTCGCACAGGGAAGTCAGAGTGCTCAATGCGCCCTGTGCAGTCGCGGTAGGCGGCCAGTTGGTGGGGTCGGCAAACCCCGTATACCCATCGGCCAGAAGCTCGGGCGCCCCGAACGTTACGGTTGGCATCTACAGCTGCTCCGGTACTGCGTTCACGCCTGCCGCCGCAAGCTCGGCCGCCATCTGCTGGGCCGTAAGAAGCGTCGAGCCAGATTCGCCATCCGTGGCGTTGTAGTCCGCTATGCGGTGGTAGTTCACGTCCGCCCACCTGTAGCGGCTCGAGGGGTTCCCGGTCGGAGACTCCGCAACATACACGCCCGATGCGTTCGTGAAGGCGTAGCGGTTGTTTGAGTTGTTGTTGTTCTGGGAGAGGAGCCAAGGGGAAGGCGACGCCCCAACCCCGCCCCACCTGATGGCGTAAGCCGCGTTGGCGGCCTCCGATTGGATGACCACGGAGTTGTTGACGTGGACGTTATTCATGTCGGCCCGATCGGGTCTGTCCTGGGTTGCAAGCTGTATGCCGCCGTTTGAACCCCAAGCTACAACGCAATCTTCTAGTGTCACGTCGTAGGAGCCGGCAACGGAGATGTTGTGGTGGTCTCCCGCGAGCTGCGGGGTGCCAACCCCTATATTGCCGTATCCGTTTTCGTAGCAGACTACACCCGTCGCCACAACGCCGTGTGTATCCTCTATGCGTAAGCCCTGCTGGGCGTTGTGGTGGCACCTATCGCCGTTTATGGAGATGTCCTGGGAGCCAGGCGGCTCGATGTCAAACCAGAGGCCGTTGCCCCAGTTGTGGTGTATGTGGTTCTCTTGCGTGGTCACCTGTTGGACGGTGTTTATCTTCACGCCCCCCGCGCCCCACTGGAACTTGAATAGCTTTACATTGTTGTAGGCGATCTCGTTCTTGGCAAAGACAAAGCTCGTCTCATTGCAATTTGCGCCGAAGTGGCCGTTGTGGTGGGAGTGATTGAAGCTCATGGTCGTGTTTATCCCCTCGTTGCCGGAGAGGCCAACGGTGTGGGCATACGCTGACTCGCACTTAGTTATCGTAACTCCAGTGCATCCCGATGATAGGGAGATGTTCTGGTTGCCCCCATACAAGCAGGAGATACCCTCTATTGTTATGTTGGTGTTCGTGCCCGTAAAGGCGATGCAGTTGTCGCGGACCGTCACCTCTAGGACTTTGCCGGATGGGTTCTGGCCGATGCGCACCTTGCGCGTCGTCGGGTGTACGTGGAAGTCGCCGGCACCGGGGGCGTTCGATGTGCTCCTTCTTAGCGTGTTGCCCCCGGCCCTCTCCGAGGGGCCATTAATATAGACCTGCTCCGGGAAGGAGGCCATCGCGTAGCATACTTCCGAGCTCTCAAGGGGCAAGTCGTGCCAATGGGTCTGAGAGAGGGCCGGGCTGATATCTATGTAGGGGCCGCCCGCATTCGTGCCTTTGGCCATTATCATAACGAGATCCCAGCGGTCCGTGGAGACCTGATCCGATCCGAAGCCGATGTTTACCATCTGTCCGACCGAGAGTTCGCTCGTGGAGACCACGTTGATGCGCGTGTCACCCGCCTGGTAATCGTTGGCCGCAACCCCAAGTGGGGGCGTCAAGGGGGTGATGTCCTGAAACTGCCAACGATCCTCTACCGTAAGCGCCGGGACGGTCTTCGTCGTGGACTCCCACGGCCCCGTGCCATTGCCCGAGAGATCCGTCCAGTCTCCCGTAATCCACTTGTTCGTCCCGCGTATCTCGACCTTGCCCGCGTTTTGGGGTTTGAGGTGCAAATTAGAGCGGCCGTTGAATGTCACCGTCTCCCGATAAACACCATCGGGTATCGTGATTACGGTCGGAGTGCCGGACGTACCGTTGGGCGCGGCGTTTACTAGGGCCTGGATGGTGCCGGACGCATCCGCCTTGCTGGGGTCCCCTCCGGTCGGCCAAGGGTCGACCGTTGGCGGGGCATGGCGCTTCCTGATCGAAGCGCGTCTTGCCAGGAGCCGGACCATCTCAGGCCATGTCCCCTGAGACGACCCATGTGTTCGTGTCGCGCTTTCTCAAAGCCGCCGTGGAGTATTGCGCCCTCAAGGCTCCGGCGTTCCTGACCGTTACCCCCGCTCCAGCGGCAATCGTGGTCGTTCCCGAGGACTGCTGGTAGACCTCTAGCATGGTGCCGATTGGGAAGGCCACGGAGGAGAAAGGCGGCACGGTAAGCGTGTTCGGCGAAGCGTTGTTCATCTCTACCACCTTGCCCGCATCAGAGAGGACGAGCGTATAGGCGGTGCCGGTCTGGTTGCTCTGTTGAATGGTCGTGGGCGGAACGTGTTGGGAGGCGTCGGCGAAGTGCTGGTTGATGAGGGCCACAACGGAATCCAAGTAGGCCAGTATGAGGGTCGTCTGGCCCGGCTCGGCCGTAGTGTCCGCCTCGGGTGTGGGAAATGCCATCTAGGGACCCTCCGTTCTCTCTCTTATATCCTCGGCGTAGCCGTTCTCCTGGTAGTTGAACTCGATGTGGCGCTGCTCGACGCCCGTGAACTGCCGCTGCCACGCCCCCATCACGGAGGCGAAGATCCGCTCCTTATCCGGCTCTTGAGTGAGGATGCAGATGCCGCGCCTTCGGGAGAGGATCGCCTGCATGGTCTGGTAGCGGGTCATCGCGTCCTCAACCGCCACCGCGTCCTTGTGGAATTCAGCGACCACGGTGCCCGAGCGGATGCGCATGTCTGCCCTTGTCATCACCACCGGCCTCGCCTGGCCCCACGGCATGGAGACCTGCTGGATTGCATCCTCTTCGGGCGTGGGCATGGCCGAGAGGGCCGTGTCGAAGGCGACGTAGAGGTTGAACGGATCCTCCGTGTCCTTCACGAAGGAAAACGGGAAGTAGCTGACGTTTACGGGAGCCTTGCCCCACCTTCCCTGCTCCTCATCGGCGCCAACCAACTCCACCACCCTCACCATGTACACGTAGTCGATATCCGAGCGGGGGTAGGGGTCGGTGAAGCGTGTCGCGGTCTTGTTCATCTCCCTGTGGATCACCGTATAGACGCTTGCGGGATCCTCCCTCAGGGCCCTCGCTATCTCGTATCCGGCGAAGCTCTCCAGAGCTAGGTCCGTGGCCTCCCACTCAAGCGTCACCTCAGCCTTTGTGGCATCGGAGGAGATCAGGGTTATCAGGGGCTCGGGCTGGCCGATGTAGTCGGTGTCGGCGATGGTGCCAACGCCCTCTCCGGAGAGGCCCAAGGCGTCCCTGGCTTGCACCCTGAAGCGGTAGCGCTCGTCGTTCTTTAAAACCGCCGGCGGCAATTCCGGGGCGACGATGGCGCCGGTCGTGGCCGCGCTGGCGATGAACCCCGAGTCATGGATCTGCACCCACACGTTGTTGGGATCCGACCAGCGATCAACTAGGAGCCTGTAGTCCTGCTGGACCTGGGAGTGCGTATAGCGGTAGTAGACCTTCGCGGCCGCCGAGGTGAGCCTCGCGTCTCCCTGTGAGGGCGTGACACCCTGCTCACCGTGCCACCAGTACTCGCGCGTCCTCGACGTGTGAGAGGGCGTGTCACCATCGAAGAACCCATACCACTTTTGGACCTCGGCCCACTGTCCCGTAGTCCACGCGATTGCGTCCGTGGGCAGCTGCTCGAAGCTCACGCCATCGAAGAAGACCTCGGCTGCTGAATCGTCTGAGGGCATGATCTCGATCTGCACCCTGGCCGTGTTCGCGGGGAATGCCGGAGACTTGCCCGAGCCGATGGGCCACACGATCCCGCCGTAACGGGTCCAGGTTGAGGGGACGTTTACTCCGTTTGCCACCGCTATGGAGGTTGGCGCGACGTTGGAGATGAAGACTCCCGCCGAAGTGAGGCAGCGCAGACGCAAGCGGGTGATGGAGGTGCCCGAGCGCTTCTTGAACTCCGACTGCAGAAACCAGGGCTTCGTGGCGTCTATGACGTGCCCCTCGCCCCTGAAGGTGAGATCGTTCGTGGCCCCAGTCGTGGCCTTCCAGGAGAAGTCCCCGTACAGAAGCTCCTCGCCCGAGCGCACAATGGTGTTGGAGGCGTTCCCGCTCACCACACTCCAGTAGGGCAAAGGCTCTTGCGCGGCGCCCTCGTACTCAGCGGATGGGTCGCGCACCACGTTCACGCGCTCCCCGATCGCCGGAACCAGCATGTCCACTTGCGGGACGCCCGCGAAGACGAACGGCTCGGTAAAGGAGTCCTGCCCCCAGCCGGTAGCGTCGCGGGCGCGGCAGAACCATTGGTACTCCACGCCTAAAGTGAGCGTCCCGCCAGGGAGCGTCTTTGTGATCGAGTTGCCGGAGACGTCCATGGCGAAAGGCGAGCCCGCGACCGTGGCGCCCGAGTCCACGCGCTTTATGGTCATCTCCGCCCCTGTTATGGCGTCCCCGTCCGGATCGGTCACGGAGGCCGAGAACTCTCCCGTGGAGGAGGGTATGCCGTCCGAGGGCGAGAGGCCCGTGGGCCTGTTGGGGAACGAGTTGGTTACGAGGTCCGCGAACGGACCCCAGCCCGACTCTATCCCGCGCACCCCGGAGTTGGATTCGGCCACGTTCGCGCGGATCTTGTAGGCCGTGGCCCATGCCAGCGCACTCGGGTGTCCAGGGAAGCTCGCCTGCGGAAGCGTCCACACTCCGGCCGTGGCGGTTCTGGCAACCCAGCCCGAATCGTACAGCAGAGCCGTGCCGTCGCCGTTCCATATCTGCACCCTGACGGAGTGCATGATCGTCCCCGAGATGTTGTTGTAGGAGCCGGCATACAGAGCGCCCGTACCGCCGCCCGCCTGGTACTCGGCTTCGTTGCGGAAGTTGACCTTGCCCTTGGGCCTTGAGATCGTCGGCAGGTCCGGGCCCGCCGACATGGTGAAGAAGCGGTAGTCGCTCCAGGGAGACCACGTACCCTTGCGGTCGTGGTGGCGGAAGCGCATCTTGGCATCGGTATTTTGCGCGACGGCCGCCAGGGTGTGGTTAAAGATATCAGCGGCCTGATCGGAGGGCGTCGGCCCAATGATGGTGTCCTGCAAAACGGCGTCGGTAGTCGCGTCCAAAACCTGTATCTGGACTCCGTTGGTGTGGTCGTAGGAGGCGTCCGCGCCGGGATGGGGAGTGGTGCCCCTTATGCTCGGCGTGCTGGAGGTGACCAGCGCCCCCTCGGCCGGGGTCGGCGGGCTCACCCACGCGCCCTTCCCTGGCGGGTCGTCGCGGATGGTGAAGACGCGGGTATCCGACCACTCCGAGTAGTCCTCCCAACTGTCCTGATGGCGCACCCTCACGCTGATCTGGTCGCCCGGGGAGAAGGTGAGGGGCGACCAGGAGAAGTACCCATTGGCGTTGTCCGTTGCGGTTACCGGGCGCAGCCAATGCCAGAAAGCCCCCGTATTGAGAACCGTAAGCTCGATATCCACTTGGATCGAATCGTCCTGGGCGGCGTCGGCCCCGTGGGGCAGGCTGAAGCGGAGCTCCGGCGAGGGGTCGGTGGTGGTGCCGTTGTTCGCGGGCGTCGGGCTCTGCCATGCGGGCTTTAGGGGGATAACCTGCGGCTCGAAGTAATACTCTACATGCGTTCTGCCCGCCAACGCCTGGGTGGAGGGTATGAGATCCAGAGGCACACTCGAAGAGGAGAAAATCGTGCGTGTGTTACTACCGTTCGTCGGGGGGAAATCTATATCATTGAGCACATCGGGGTCATTGTCATCCCACCAAGCCCCGACAAAAAAACTGCTGCCCGCATTGGCGCGCACCGCCAGGCCACTCTCAATAACGTTGTACTCCGGGCCAGTACCACCTGTCCAAGTTGGAATCGCCCTTAGTCCACCCTGGTAAAGGCGATCCCCTGTATTGGCATCATGGAGCCCGAGTCTCATCTGGCGGCCCGCGCCCGTGGCCGCGCGAACTAGAAGTTGCGTGACCCAGCCATCTTCAGGCGCG
>WUUC01099551.1_pt1 | contig 17555 bp, 17 predicted proteins | sample 6278441 | NCBI WGS metagenome assembly WUUC01 (sample SAMN13675441, study PRJNA597444) | soil metagenome | isolation source: soil | place: USA: Washington | collected 2017-10 | reverse complement strand
CGCGCAAACGATCTATCGATCGGCGACGCTCGACGAGCTCGTGCAGAACACTGTTTCCCCGAGACGTTTCGCTTTGGCGGTGGTGATTGGGTTTGCGATCGTGGCGCTACTGCTCGCAGTAGCTGGCGTCTACGGCGTTGTGAGCGCAATCATGACGGCGCGACTGCGTGAAATGGGCCTGCGCGTCGCGCTCGGCGCTACTCGGTCAGACATTGTGCGGTTGGTGCTGGGGCGCGGCATTGCAATGGCCGGGGCCGGGTTAGCCATTGGATTGGCCGGATCACTTGGCGCGGCACACTTGCTAAGGGCGTTCCTGTTTGACACAGCACCGGCGGATCCGCTGGCCATTTCGGCTTCTGGAAGCCTCATGCTGCTTGCAGCGGCGGTCGCATGTTACGTGCCCGCGCGCCGCGCTGCGGCCGCAGATCCTGTTACCGTCCTCAGAAGTGAATAAGCGGCTCAGCGCCGCGTGCACAATTCGATAACGAGCCGTTCGAGCAGGAACTGCGGTTCACCGGCAGATGATTTCAGGGCGAGATCTGTACGAAACACCGCATCCAGTCCGCTCTTGGCGCGATCATCCGGTTTGAGTCGGCCCGCCGCGGCGCGAATTTGCCCGAGAACCATCACGGCTTGTGCCCCACTATCCAACTGCGCACTAATCTCGCGCAGCGCCTCGCGCGCGTTGCTGGCCCAGATCGCTTTGCCAAGCGCGAAGTCTTCACCGGGCTCGGACTGTGGGATGACCAACTCGCGAACATGCCGCGTCGTCACGGTGGACTCACCCGCCGCAAACAACACGAGCTTCTCGACTTCGGCGCGAACGCGCCCGAGACTGAGGCCGGTCGTTTCCAGCAGCAAACGGACCGCCTGCGGCTCCATCGTCAGTTCATCACGTTCCAGACGCTGCTGAATCCATTTGGTGGCGTCGGCCGTGCTTTCAAGCGATCCGCAATCCACCACTACCGCGTGTTTGCGAGCAAGCTTGACCAGACGTCGGTTGGCATCCAGCATATCCGCCACGAACACCATGGTGGTCAGCGGCTCGGGCGATTCGAAGTAGTTCTCGAGTTCCTCCAGCGGCGTCAGCGAACGCTGCTTGCGACGACCAGTCGGTTCTGCCGGGAGGGGCAATTGACCCTCATCGTCTTTGCCCTTCCGCGGCGACAGCAGGCGCTCTGCTTCGTGGACAAGCAGCACGCGTCGGGGAGCCATCATCGGCAAAGTGCGCGCTGCAGATAGGAGATCGCTCAGCAACTGATCGCGCGCCGTCACATTCGTGGCTTCGTTGGCGTAATACGTCTGGACGTTGAACGCTTGAAGTCCTTCGTCTACCAACCCTGCAAACTCGAGGGCGAGATCATGGCGAGATTGCAGATCGCCGCCCTCCAGTAGATAAACCGGCGCGGTGGTGCCGGCCTTGATTTGCTTGCGGACCTCGCCTGTCTTCATGGTTAGAAAGCTTCGAGAATTGCCGACACCACCGAGCGTGCGAAGTCGGTGGACAAGCGATCGACTGCAGCACGTTCCTGGTTGAGGAAGGCTGCATTGTCGAGACCAAGGCTGGTGCGGCTCGCGAGCTCGTATTCGTCGGAAAAGCTCAACGCCGCGTTCTCCCACAGCGTGGTCTTCTGCTGCATATCCTCAAATCGCACGCTCACCACCACGGTAAAGCGAAGGCGCGAGGCGAGCTGCTGGTCGGTGAACCCGACCGGTGCGGCGGAAATACCGATGACCTCGCCGCGCACGACGCCGTCGGCGCCAGCATCGGTCGGTTGGACGTTGTAACGGCCGCGGCTCTGAAACTCGATTCGAACTTTTTCGGTGAATAACTGTTCGACGGTCAGGTACGGTGTGCGATTGAGAAACGTGGGCACGCCGATCGTTCGGATGTAGGCAGGTAGAAACGAGCCACGTCCGGCGAGGGAATAGCCACACGCGAGTGCACCGATTGCCCCCGCGGTGACAGACGCCAACTGCACGAACTGACGGCGCGTCAGGTCACCGGCAAATCGCCGTGCAGTCGAGAAATCAGGCGACGACGACACTTACCAGCCGCCCTTTCGCAATCAGCACTTTCTTCACCGTCTTGCCTTGAGTGTACGCGTGGATGGCAGGATCAGCGAGCGCGAGCCGTTCAAGGTCCGCGTCCGACGTATTCGGGGCAACCGTCAACCGTCCGCGAACCTTGCCGTTAACTTGGATGGGAATCTCAATCTCCTCCTCGCGAGCCGCCTGTTCGTCAAACGCCGGCCACGAGGCCGTCGACAGATCACCGGCGTGCCCAAACTGATGCCATAACTCCTCCGCCGCGTGCGGCGCAAAGGGCGACACCATCACGATCAACGCATCGAGCGCTTCTTTGACGACGACGTGGGCTTGCGGTGTGGGAGCGGTCTCGTGGTGCTTGGTGAATGCATAGAGGTCGTTCACCAGTTCCATCATCGCCGAAATCGCCGTGTTGAACTGCTTCCGCGCGTCGATATCGAGGGTCACGCGTTTGATGGTGTCATGTGTCTTGCGGCGGAGCGCGCGTTCCTCGCTCGTCAGCCGCGCGACGTCGATCGGGCCTCGCCCGTTGGCGCTGACCTGCGGTCGCCACTGTTGCGCAATCTGCCACACCCTGTACAACCACCGCGCACTGGCGTCCAGGCGGCTGTCATCCCATTCGACTTCCTTTTCGGGTGGTGCGACAAACATTACGTAGAGCCGCAATGCGTCGGCGCCGACCTTTTGCAGCATGGTGTCGGGGTCAACGACATTACCTTTTGATTTCGACATCACGGCGCCGTCTTTCAGCACCATCCCTTGCGTCAGCAGGTGTGTAAACGGCTCGGCGTGATCGACCATGCCAAGATCGCGAAACACGCGCGCGAAAAACCGCGAGTAAATCAAATGCAGAATCGCGTGTTCGACGCCGCCGCTGTAGAAATCGACCGGCGCCCAGTACGCCACCTTCGCGGGGTCAAACGGCAGTTTGTCGTTATGCGCGTCGGCGAAACGGTAGAAGTACCACGAGGAATCGACAAAGGTGTCCATCGTGTCGGTTTCCCGCTTTGCCGGGCCGCCGCACGTCGGACACGTTACGTTCACAAATTCTGGCACTTGCGCCAGCGGCGAATCGCCACGCCCCGTGAACTGCGTGATCTTCGGCAATTCAACCGGCAGTTGGTCATCCGGGACGGGCACGATCCCGTGGACCGGGCAATGAACCATCGGAATCGGTGTGCCCCAATACCGCTGCCGCGAAATCCCCCAATCCTTGAGTCGATATTGAGTCGTGCCCTGACCGATGCCGCGTTTGGCGGCCTCATCGGTAAGTTTGCGACGCGCTTCGTCCGATGGCAGCCCGTCCCAGTTGTCAGAATTCACCAGCACGCCGTCGTTCGACACCGCTTCGGTCATCTCGTTAACCGTCGCAGATGATCCGTCTGCCGGGCGCACGACCACACGAATCGGCAAGTCGTATTTGCGGGCGAATTCGTAATCGCGTTGATCGTGTGCCGGAACGCCCATCACGGCACCGGTGCCGTATTCGCCGAGCACGAAGTTGGCCACCCAGACCGGCACTGGCTGATTGGTGAATGGATTCTGCACGTGACGTCCGGTGAAAAATCCTTCCTTCTCCACTTCGCCAGTGATACGCGCGGTGCGATCCTGTCCCCGGAATTTCGACACGTTGGCTCGGAACGCCACCGGGTCGGTCGATTCGTCGGCAAACTTCGCGACCAGCGGATGCTCGGGCGCAAGCAAGACAAAGGTCGCGCCGTAAATCGTGTCGATCCGTGTGGTGAAGACCTCGATGTCGTCAAACTTCACGCGCGCGCCTTCGGATCGCCCGATCCAATTGCGCTGCATCGTCAACACCTTTTCGGGCCAATCCTTGAGATGATCGGCGCCGTCGAGCAAATCATCGGCGTAGGCGGTGATGCGGAAAAACCACTGCTCGAGGTCTTTTTGCGTCACCACCGTGTCGCAACGCCAGCAACGGCCGTCGACCACCTGCTCGTTGGCTAACACCGTATTGCAGCTCGGACACCAATTGACAGTGGAGCGGCGGCGATACGCGAGCCCACGCTCGAACATGCGGATAAACAACCACTGGTTCCAGTGGTAGTAGTCGGGCATGCAAGTCGCGAGCTCGCGCTCCCACGCGTAGCTGATGCCAAGGCGCTGCAACTGCCCTTTCATATGGGCGATGTTGTCGAGGGTGGACTTCTCGGGATGAATGCCGTGCTTGATTGCCGCATTCTCGGCCGGCAATCCAAACGCGTCCCACCCGAACGGATGCAGGACGTTGAAGCCTTGCAACCGCTTCATGCGCGCGACGATGTCGCCAATGATGTAGTTGCGCACATGCCCCACATGCGCATGGCCGGAGGGATAGGCGAACATCTCCAGGCAGTAGAACTTGGGTCTGGATGGATCTTCCGTGACCTCGAACGCACGGGTGTCAGCCCAGTGCCGTTGCCACTTGCGATCCAGTTCTTGGGGACGATAGTCAGACACAGCGGCTCTTTCGGGGGGAAGGAATCTTTACAGGATAACACTCGGCCAGCGGGTGCCGTGCGCGTGCCGCAGTTGTGCGATGGCCGCGCTGCCGCGTCGCGTATCGCCAATTGATGGCGGCGTGTTCCGCTGCGCCAGGCCGTTGTGGGCCGCATCGATGAGCACTTGCAGGCATTGCGCGAGTGCGGCCGTGTTATAGCCGCCCTCGGTGACAAAGACGATGCGTCCCTCGCACAGCTCGTCCGCGGCGGTGATCAACCGCGACGAAATCGCGCGATAGCCCTCCGCCGTCATCCGCATGCCCGCCAGCGGATCATCCTGGTGCGCGTCAAAGCCCGCCGATACGAGTATTAACTCGGGTCGAAACTCTTGCAGGACAGGCACCACCGCATTGGCATACACGAGGTCGTAATCAGCATCCGTTGCGCCGGCTTCGAGCGGTAAATTCACCGTGAAACCAAGGCCGGCGCCCTTGCCCGTCTCGGTGCCCGCGCCGGTGCCGGGATAAAACGGGAACTGGTGCGACGACACGAACAGCACGAACGGATCGTCGTAAAACGACGACTGCGTGCCGTTGCCGTGGTGCACGTCGTAATCCACGATCGCCACGCGCTGTAATCCGCGCGCACGCGCCCATGCGGCAGCGACGGCAATGTTGTTGTAGATGCAAAAGCCCATCGCGCGATCCGCCTCTGCATGGTGGCCCGGGGGCCGCACCATGGCGATCGCGCGCGTGTCACGTGATCCAGTATCCAGCACGTGATCGACGGCCGCGAGCGCGGCCCCAGCACCGATCCGCGCCACATCGTCTGATTCGGGGGAGACGAACGTGTCCGGGTCGAGCATCGCTGCTCGCCCGCGAATGGCCTTGATGCTGTCGATGTAATCGCGTGTGTGGATGCGCGCGAGATCTTCGTCCGTCGCCTGCCGCGGTTCAACCAGGGCGCCGCCGGCTTGCGCCCAGCGCGCAGCCACAACCTGCATCGTCTCGGCTCGTTCGACGCGCTCGGGGTGACCTGGTGGGGTGAGGTGATCGACAAAGCGATCTGAGGTAAAGACGGTAAGAGACACTCGAACGCTCAGGTGGTTGGCGCGGCGCGCGAAACCCGTGCACCGGGGCCCAACGGCACGGGCGCATTTTAACGTATCCCCGTCGACGGAAGCCGCGCCTTTGCGCGAGCTTCGGCGCCCTGCAGGCGAGCCTCGAGTTCCTGATTCGCGGCCCGTAACCCAGCGTCATCAGCGTCGCGCGCCACTTGTAATGGCGGTGCAAAAGCCAGGACGACGCGCGCGAAGGGCTTGGGGATTTGTGTGCGATCCCAACTATTCAGCGTCCAGGCGCGATCGCTTTCGAGATGAAACGGAATGATCGGATTGCCAGTGACCTTGGCCAGCCAGACCGCGCCAGGCTGCGCGACGCGCGCCGGTCCGCGGGGTCCGTCAAGCGTGAACGCGACCGGCTTGTCTTTGATATCGCGAAGCATCTGCAACAGCGCCTTGCGCGCGCCGCGCGACGAGGACCCGCGGGCCGTGCCGTAACCAAACTTGGTGATAATGCGGGCGATCCACTCGCCATCGAAGTTTTCACTGGTGATGACGACGATGCCGCGGCGCTTGAAGTAGATGGTGCCGGGAAGAATGCGGCCGTGCCAAAAGGCGTGAATCGGTCGGCCTAGTCGCTCGGCGACGTGCAGATGCTCGAGGCCATCGACGGTGAAGCGATACGTGGAGCCGAGCGCAGCGAGCAGCGGGTGACCAAGCCCTGAGATGAGACTCAGCTCGGCCCGTTTTCGCCACGACCCACGCCACGCCGGCTCGCTCTCGCTCAACGTCGGCTACTTCGCGTCGGCAACGCTTTACATGCCGTCGTATTGCGGCCCGCCGCCGCCTTCCGGCGGCACCCACGTGATGACGCCGTAGGGGTCCATGATGTCGCAGGTCTTGCAGTGGACGCAGTTGGACGCGTTGATTTGCAGGCGGAGCCCACCGTTCCCGTTGTCCACCATCTCGTAAACGTGAGCGGGGCAGAACTTGACGCACGGATGACCAAACTCCGGGCCGCAGATGGTGTGGCACACCTCGGTGTGCACCAACAAGTGCACCGGCTGATCTTCGTCGTGCGCGGTGCCCGAATAATGGACGCTGGTGACTTTGTCGAACGTGAGTTTTCGATCGGGCAGAACCGCATTCGATCCACGCAGAATGGCGCTCTTTTGAATCCCGTAGTAATCGGCCAGGTACTTGAGGCGAGTGTGACCGGCTTCGCCATGTAAGTCCTCGGGCATGCGGCCGCCGGTGACCATGGCCAATCCCGCAAACAACGACCCTGCGTAAAAGCCCTTGCTGAACGCCTGATGCACATTGCGGACTGGATAGAGCTCCGTCCGAATCGTGCTCTCGTCAACCAGCGTCTTGTAACGACTGAGCGTCGTCGTTGAAAGATCGCCGCTCCGCACGGCATCGAACGCGGCTTCGGCGGCGAGCATGCCGCTACGCATGGCAAGGTGAATGCCCTTCAACCGCATCGAGTTGACGAAGTTTGCCGCGTCCCCGACGATGAGGCCGCCGTTGAAGACTGTGCGCGGCTGCGTATTCCAGCCGCCCTCGGGCAGGGCCTTGGCGCCGAAGCGCACCATTTGCCCGTCCTGCAGAATGTTGCGAATGAATGGATGCAGCTTGAAGCGCTGAAATGCGGCGTGCGGATCGAACAGCGGATCTTTGTAGCTCAAGCCGACGACAAAACCAATCGAGATCCGGCCGTCGGGCATCGCGTACAAGAAGCTACCGCCAAACTCCTCTTCGCGCAGCGGGTAGCCCATCGTGTGGATCACGGTGCCGGGCTTCAGTCGATCGCTCGGCACATCCCACAATTCCTTCAGGCCGATGGCGTATTCGCCGGGATGTCCGGCTTCCCCCAACTGGAACATCCGAAGTAATTCTTTGGTCAGATTGCCGCGCACGCCATCGGCGAAAATCGTCACCTTGGCCAGAACATCGGCACCGGGCTCGTAGTTGGCTTTCTTCTCACCGTGTTTGCCGAGGCCCTTGTCGCCCGTCCGTACGCCAATGACACGGTGACCGTCGGTCAACACCGATTGCGCCGGGAACCCGGTGAAGACGTCCACACCTTCAGCTTCGACTTGCGACGCCAACCAGCGCGTGAATTTGTTGAGCGAGATGATGTAGTTGCCGTGATTGCGGAAAGGCGGCGGCGTGATCGGCAATCGAATCGCGCGCTTCGGAGACAAATAGTAGATGTTGTCTTCGGTGACCGAGGATTCCAGAGGGGCGCCCTTGACTTCGAAGTCGGGAATCAAATCGCGCAGCGCAGATGGGTCGAGCAGCGCGCCCGACAATTGATGCGCGCCCATCTCGCGTGCTTTTTCGAGCACCGCGATTGAAAGGGCTTCGCCGCCTCTGGACTTTTGCAGTTGTGCCAACCGCAGCGCGGCCGAGAGCCCCGCTGGCCCACCGCCGACAATCAGCACGTCAACTTCGAGAGTTTCGCGCTCCATTTACGCTTTCTCGAGTTCGGCGATGAGCGCCGGCCCGATCTCAAAGATGTCCCCGGTAATGCCGTAATCGGCGATTTCAAAAATTGGTGCTTCGGCGTCCTTGTTGATGGCGACAATCGTCCGCGCGCCTTTCATGCCCACCAGGTGTTGAATGGCGCCGGAAATGCCAAGCGCTACGTACAGCTTGGGCGCAACCGTTTGTCCTGAGCTGCCAATCTGTCGCTCCATCGGCAGCCAGCCGTTATCGCAAATCGGTCGTGAGGCCGCGAGCTCAGCACCAAAAGCCCTGGCGAGATTCTGGGCGAGCGAAATGTTCTCCTGTGTCTTGATCCCGCGGCCGACCGCAACGATCCGTTCGGCTTGCGAGAGGTCCACCGCCTGCTTGGCTTCTTGAAACGGCGCATCCGGCTTCTGTCGATTCTTGGCCGCGTCCACGTTGACCGTGGCGGCGGTTACCTTTGCCGCGCTGGCGCCCTTTTTAGCCGCATCCGCGCGGAACGCGCCAATCTGGATCGAGATCAGATGCGGCGTAGGCCCTTCGGCAGCCACGTCGGCTGTCAGTTTTCCCTGGAACATAGGCCGCGAGAACGCTGTCGTGCCCTTGACTTGCTTGATCCCAATCACATCGGTAATAAGCGCACGGTCGAGCGTTGCGGCCAACACGGGCACGTAATCACGTGTCTGGTAGGTATGCGCGAAAAAGACGTGCTGCGGCTTTACCTGCTCGATGATCTGGGTGATCGCCTGGACGAATGCATCCGGCGTATATGTCGCTAGCGCGTCGGCATCGGCGCTGATCACGCTCGAGACGTCGGCGGTCGCCAGTTCATTGGTGACGCCGCCCAGGTCGTGGCCAGCAATCGCGACGGTGACGGGACCGCCCAGTTGTTGCGCCGCGGCGATAGCCTCCCAGCTGGCGCGATTGAGCTTGCCGCCACCCTTTTCGGCAATGACGAGAATCATAGGACGCGCGCCTCTTCGCGGAGTCGTTTCACCAACTCTTTAGCCGCTTCGGCCGACGAGCCGCCAATCATCACGGTCTGTTTCGATTTTTGTGGCGCATAGAGCGCGAGCACTTTCTGGCGCGAGGCCACGGCACCGGGCGCCGCAACTTTCTTAATCTCTTTTTTCTTCGCGGCCATGATCCCCTTCAAGGTGGCATAACGAAGTTGATTGATACCGCTCTGAATGGTCAGCAACGCCGGCAGTGGCATCGCGACGTATTGAAACCAGCCCCCTTCGAGCTCACGCTTGACACGCAAGTCGGTGCCGTTGATCTCGACGGCCATGATGATCGTCGAGTGCGGCATACCCATGCGCGCGGCCAGCACTGGGCCAAACTGCGCGTGGCCTTGATCGTCGGACTGCAGGCCGGTCAGGATTAAATCAAATTTCTCCTCGGCCATCGCCGACGCGAGCGCGGTCGCGGCGGCAAATGCGTCTGCAGCGCCGAGGGCTTGGTCCTCGACATGAATGGCGCGGTCGGCGCCGCGCGCAAGCGCTTCGCGAATCACCTGCTGCACTCGCGTTGGTCCCGCCGAACAGACGACTACTTCGCCCGTATGCTTTTCGCGCAGCCGCAAGCTCTCTTCGAGCGCATAGGCGTCGGGCTCATTCATCTCGTACGAGACATCCTGTTCTCGAATCCAGGTTTTGTCTTCGTTGAGCCGAGGCTGCCACTCGCGGGTGGGTACTTGTTTGATGCAGACGGCAATCTTCATAAAGTCACTTAGTGGCATAGCCACGGAGACACAGAGTCACAGAGAAATCGATTTTCTTTCTTGTCTGAAAAAAACAAAAAGCCCTGTGTCTCCGTGCCTCCGTGGCTTTAGTCCTCAAATTTCTTGAACAACAGCGACCCATTCGTACCACCGAACCCAAACGAATTCGAAAGGGCGTAACGAATCTTCATCGGCCGGGAAGCGTTCGGCACGTAATCCAGGTCGAGGCCCTCGTCTGGATGATCGAGATTGACTGTGGGCGGCACTTTTTGATCGTGCACAGCCAGCACCGTAATGCCCGCTTCGAGCCCGCCAGCGGCGCCCAGCAAGTGGCCGGTCATCGATTTCGTCGAAGACACCGCAAGCTTGTACGAATGATCGCCAAATGCCCGCTTGATGGCGTGCGTTTCAATCCGGTCGTTATGCGGCGTCGAGGTGCCGTGCGCGTTGATGTAATCGACGTCGTCCGCCTTGATGCCCGCAGACTCGAGCGCCACTCGCATAACGCGATACGCCCCGTCCCCATCTTCCGTGGGGGCGGTGATGTGATACGCATCGGCGGACATGCCATAGCCGACCATCTCGGCGTAGATCGGAGCACCCCGACGCTTGGCGAACTCCAGTTCTTCGAGAACGAGGACGCCTGCGCCCTCTCCAAGCACGAAACCGTCGCGGTCGCGGTCAAATGGGCGGCTCGCTTTGAGTGGTTCGTCATTGCGTGTCGACAGCGCGCGCAGCGCGCCAAAGCCGCCAACACCCATCGCGCAGATGGCGGCTTCAGACCCGCCGGCGATCATCGCGTCGGCTGCGCCACGCCGAATGATCTCCCACGCGTCACCTACGGCATGCGCCGACGCGGTGCATGCCGTACATGTGGCGGAATTGGGACCTTTGGCCCCGAAACGGATCGACACTTGCCCGGAGGCGAGGTTGATGATGGCGCTGGGAATAAAGAACGGCGAGATCTTGCGCGGTCCACCCTCGAGCAACGCTTTGTGCTCGCGCTCGATCGTCGTGAACCCGCCGATGCCTGATGCGATGAAGACACCAACGCGCGGCGCAATCTCGGGAGTGACCTCGAGCTTGCAATCGTCCATGGCGAATTGCGCCGCTGCCACGGCAAATTGAATGAAGATGTCCATTTTCTTCAGTTCTTTTTTCTCGATGAACTGAAGAGGGTCGAAGTTTTTGACCTCACCCGCAAAGCGCGTCGAAAACGCCGTCGCGTCGAAGCGGGTGATCGGGCCGATGCCGCTGGTGCCGCTGCAAAGAGCATCCCAATTTGCCTGGGTTCCGATGCCGACCGGTGACACCAGGCCAATACCGGTCACGACGACTCGCCTGCTCAAAATCCCTCCGGGTCCGGCGCGGGTACGACCCACGCCCTCCACGTGTGCGGATGCGCGCGCTTACTTCTTTTTCGCGTGCGCCTCGATGTACTCAATCGCCTCCTTGACGCGGGTGATCTTCTCGGCGTCCTCGTCCGGAATCTCAATTCCGAACTCTTCCTCGAACGCCATGACGAGCTCGACGGTGTCGAGTGAATCTGCGCCCAAGTCGTCGACGAACGAGGCATCCGGCGTCACTTCTTCTTCGTCCACGCCCAGCTGCTCAACGATGATGCTCTTGACCTTATCGGCAACGGCCACTGTCTGCTCCTTCTCAAGGTTCCAAAGTTCCAAGGTTCCATGGTTCCAAAGTTCTATCGTTCCAGAGTTCAAAGTTCCACTGTTCCACAGTTCGACGGTCGAACCCTGGAACCTTGGAACTCTGGAACTTTGGAACCTTACATGAACATGCCGCCATTTACGCCCAAAACCTGCCCTGTAATATACGACGCCTCGTCTGACGCGAGAAAACAGACGGCTGCGGCGACATCGTCGGGTGTACCTAACCGACCAAGCGGAATCTGGTCCGCCCAGTCCTTTTGCGCATCCGCCGTAATCACTCGCGTCATATCGGTGTCGATTAATCCGGGTGCGACGACGTTCACGGTAACGTGCCGCGACGCGACTTCGCGCGCCAGCGATTTGCAAAAACCGATCAGTCCAGCTTTGGACGCGGCGTAATTGGCCTGTCCAGCGTTGCCGACCTGGCCGACCACGGAGCTCACCGCGACGATGCGGCCGGCCCGTTGTTTGATCATCGGCTTCAACGCAGCCTGACACAAAGTGAATGCGGCTGTGAGGTTGGTGGCGATCACGTCGTCCCAGTCGGCGCGCTTCATCCGCAGCATGAGTTGGTCGCGGGTGATGCCTGCATTGCTGACCAGCACGTCGATCTTGCCGTGTCTGGCGACCGTGTCGCTGATCAACGCCGTCAACGACGCGTCATCGGTCATATCAGCGGTCGCGAGAAATGCGTGGCCGCCAGCCGCAGTAATCTCGTCAACAACCGCGCTGGCGTTGTTCGCACGAGCGGCGGCGACGACCTTCGCGCCCCGTTTCGCCAACTGCAAGGCTATGGCTCGGCCAATGCCGCGCGACGCACCAGTGACGATTGCAACCTTACCTTCGAACGACATCACCGAACAACGCCTCGATACCAGCCAATTGCGCCGGCGATTCAATGTTCGCGTAAGTTGCGTCGCGAGAGATTTTCTTTCCGAGTCCAGTCAGCACGGTCCCCGGTCCAACTTCCACGAATCTGGTGACGCCGTCGGCAAGGAGCCGGCGCATTACCGCTTCCCACCGCACTGGCGCCGACACCTGTTTGATTAGCGCATCGATTGAGGCGGAACCATCTGTCTTCGGCTCCGCATCGACATTGGCCACGACGGGCACGCGCGGCGCGTTGACCTGCAATGCACGAAGTTCTGGTGCGAGTCGCTGTTCTGCCGGTTTCATCAGCGCGCAGTGAAACGGCGCGCTGACTTGCAGTGGAATCGCACGTTTTGCGCCTAACGCCTTGGCGCGGTCCATCGCGCGTGTTACTGCGACGGCCGATCCGGCGATCACGATCTGGCCTGGGCCATTCAGGTTGGCGGCGCTGACTACATCACCCTCTGCTGCTTCTGCACACGCCTGATCGACGAGTTCAGGCTCCAATCCCAGAATCGCCGCCATGGCGCCGGTGCCAACGGGGACTGCTTCCTGCATGTACCGGCCGCGATTGCGGACGACGCGCACGGCATCCGCAAACGCGATCGTCCCTGCCGCCACATGGGCAGAGTACTCGCCAAGGCTGTGGCCCGCGACGATCGTGGGCAGCAAGCCGCGCGATTCCAGGGCGCGATAGGCGGCAACGCTCGCCGTCAAAATCGCCGGTTGCGTGTTCTGTGTGAGCGTAAGGGTCTCGGCAGGTCCGTTGAAGATCAGATCACTCAGCTTCTCGCCGAGCGCGGCATCCGCTTCATCGAACACCGCTCGAGACTCGGGGAATTGATCGGCCAGCGCGCGCCCCATCCCAACCCCCTGGGACCCTTGCCCCGGGAACAGAAAGGCAATCACTGCTCGGTCACCGCGGTGCCTTCCCAACGCGGCCGGGGGGTGCCAGCCATCCCAGCCGACGCGATTTCCTGCTCAACGCGCTTGAGAACGTTGCTGGTGACGAAACGCGATGCCATGGCGACGGCGTTTCGGACGGCCTTCGCTGACGAGCGGCCATGACCCACGATGCAGAGTCCCGCAACGCCCATCAGTGGCGCGCCGCCGTATTCGGAATAGTCCACGCGTTTGCGGAATCGACGGAATGCACGGCGCGACAGCAAGTACCCTACCTGCGCCGAAAACGTGCTTTGCAGTTCTTCACCCAACAACTCTTCGACCATCTCGACGAGGCCTTCACTGAGCTTCAAGGCCACGTTTCCGGTGAAGCCATCGCAGACGATGACGTCCGCTTGCCCTGAGAACATGTCGCGCGCTTCGATGTTGCCGATGAAATGGAGTGTCGAGCCCTTGAGCAATTGATGCGCGTCTCGTGTCAATTCGTTGCCTTTGTAGGCTTCCTCGCCGATCGATAACAACCCAACCCGCGGTCGCTCGATGCCCAACCACGCTCTGGCGTATACCGATCCCATCACGCCGAATTGGAGCAGATGCGAAGGCTTGCATTCGACCGTCGCGCCTGCATCAATCAACACGGCCGAACCGACACGCGTGGGCACCGACGGCGCGAGCGCCGGACGATCGACACCGGGCAACATACCGAATGCCGCGTGCGCCGCGACGACGGTTGCTCCGGTGTGACCGGCGCTGACAAGGGCCGCGGCGTCACCGCGTGCCACCAAATCCGCCGCTACCTTGATCGAGGCGCGTGGTTTCCGTCGCAACGCGTGTGCCGGAGATTCCGACATGGCAATCACATCCGGCGCCTCGACCACCCGAATGTCAATGGCGTCCAGATCCTCATGACGCGCGAGTTCGGCTTGAATTGCGTCGGGGTGACCGACCAGGGCAACGCCAATTCCAAGATGTCGAGCAGCGGCCAGGGCGCCGTCCACAATGCGCGCCGGCGCGTGATCACCGCCCATCGCATCTACAGCAATGCGCATTATCGAGGGCCTGTGGCCAGATGTGCGGTCCCGACTATTCTTCGTCGACTGGACGAACCTGGCGTTCTTTATAGAAACCGCAGTACTTGCAGACGGTATGAGGCGCCTTGGGCTCGCCACACTGCGGACACGACCCAGCGGTGGTTACTTTCAAGGCATCGTGGGTACGGCGCTTCCGACCGCGCGTCTTGGAGTGGCGTCGTTTTGGATTAGGCATGATCTTTATCCCGGTTCACTAGCGCTTTGAGCGCCGCCAGCCGGGGATCTTCCCAGCGGACCTGGCAGTCGCATGTCTGCACGTTCAAGTTCGTTCCGCAGTGGACGCACAGCCCTTTGCAGTCGGGGCTGTGGAGCGGCTTCATCGGCAGCGCCAGATAAAGCTGCTCTTCCATCAATTGCCGCAAGTCGATGGCGTCGTCTTTATAAAACGCCTCAGAGAGATCGTCTTCCTCGACCTCACGTTCCTCGCCAGCGTTGTCGGTCAACGGCAAGTAATGGAGGTCGAAAGTGAGGTCGATCGGCACCTGGAAAGGCTCGACGCACCGGCTACACTCGAGTTCCAGTCTGGTGCCCAAGGTCCCAACCAACCGGAACCGTTCCTTGTCCTTGTGGATCTTCATTCGCAGATCCACCGGCGCGACAACGCGGAAATCCTTGCCGCGGCTATCGAAGTCCGCCGGTTGATAACGGCGCGCCAAGTCTGTCTCGGGCTGCCGTATTTGCGAGAGATCCAAAGTCATGGGGCCACTTACGTGCGCGTTTCCGAACGAAACGCGAACCTCCAATTATAGCCCGTGTTCGGACTTTGAAGCGCAACGGGCACGGAACCAGGCGCCAAAACGCTGGATTACCCTTGGATCTCGACCCAGGGCTTCGGGATGAAGAGCTGTTCGTACAGGCTTACGGCGTAGCGGTCGGTCATGCCGGCAATAAAATCCTGCGCCGCCACGTCCAGCCCCTCGGCCGCAACCGTGCGGTGATCGAGGAATTCCTCCGGCCGCTGGCGCACCTTCTCCCACAGTCCTCCGAGAATGCCCTCGGCTTTGCCGAACTCTGCCGTGGCGACATCGTTCTCATACACCGACTCGAAGAGGAAGCTGCGAAGCCTCAAGGTGGCGTCCAGAATGCGGTCGCTCATTCGAATTTCGGTCATTTCGCCGGCCAGGGTCTCGTGCACGACATCGGTCACCATCGTGCCGATTCGTTCGGATGACGATCGACCGAGCGTCTTTGCCAATTCGTCTGGCAGTTGTTCCCTCCGCAGCAAACCTGCCCGCACGGCATCGTCGAAATCATGGTTGACGTAAGCAATGATGTCGGCGACGCGTGCGACCTGACCTTCGATCGTCGACGCGCGATGTTCGGGGGGCGCGCCGACCGGTAACCCGTTCTTGCCTTTGGAATGGCGCGCAATGCCATCCCGTACCTCCCAGGTGAGATTGAGGCCGAGACGGTCGTTCTCGAGCACGTCGACGATGCGCAGGCTTTGTTCGTAGTGATTGAATCCGCCAGGAACGAGCAGACTCAGGACGCGCTCACCGGCGTGACCAAATGGCGTGTGTCCGAGATCGTGCCCGAGCGCAATCGCCTCGGTCAGCTCCTCGTGCAGGTTCAACACCTTGGCAATCGTGCGCGCGATCTGTGACACCTCCAGCGTGTGTGTCAGCCGCGTGCGGTAATGATCGCCGGCGGGCGAAAAGAAGACCTGTGTCTTGTGTTTGAGCCGACGAAACGCCTTGGTGTGAATGACGCGATCGCGGTCGCGTTGAAACGCCGGGCGAATCGAATCTTCAGGCTCGGCGCGAACACGCCCCTTCGAATCCGCACTCTTGGCGGCGGCCGCCGCCAGCGTGGCACGCTCGCGTCGTTCGAGCTCCTCGCGAATGGTCATGAGACGACAGAATTATGTCTCAACCGCGCGTGCGCCATCGACGCACCAAGTCGCGTGCCGCCTCTGGCCACGACGGATAGTCGAAGGTGAATCCCGCACTTTCCAATCGCGCCGGCACGACGCGACGGCTTTTGAGTACCAGTTCCGACTCGGTCCACATCAGTAACGCACCGAGTTCCAACAGCGGCTTCGGCGCCGATAATCCGTATTTGGCGCCCCAGGCTTCACGCAGGACGCGCATGAAATCCGCATTCGACAGGGGCTCTGGCGAGGCAATGTTGACTGCGTCCTGAATGTCGTCATTGGCAATGAGAAAGCGCACCGCGCGTACGAAATCGCGATCGTGCACCCAAGAGACGTATTGGCGCCCGTTGCCGGCGTGACCGCCAAGGCCGTAGCGCACAAGTCTCAGCAGTACATCGAAAATGCCGCCGCGGTCGGGGCTCAGCACGATGGCCGTGCGCATGAGCACCTTGCGTGTCATTGGCGTCTCTGCGACAAACGCCGCGCGCTCCCACTCGGTCGCTACCTGAATACTGAACAGCCATTTGCGCGGCGCATCGGGCTCACTGCCGCCGATGAGGCCGCTCATCTCGTCGTTGGGTTCGTCAAAGCGGTGCGAGTAAATGGTGGCGGTGCTCGCCTGCAGCCACACCCGGGGCGGCCGCTCACTGCGTGCGATGACGTCGCCGATGATGCGCGTTGACAGCAAGCGCGACTCGAGAATCTTGCGCCGGTTCCACGGTGTATAGCGACAATTCACACTGGCGCCGGCCAGATTGATCATGGCGTCCGCGCCGTTCAGTTGCCAGATCCAATCGCCAGGCGTTCGTGCATCCCACGCCACGGTTCGCCACGGTGTCGCGCGCGCGACCCGGCTCAAAACCACGACCTCGTCGCCGCTGGCGTGGAAGTCTCGCGCCAGAATCTGGCCAAGTTGACCGGCGCCGCCGGCAATCACAATTTTCATGGGTTTTAGTGGAGCGTCTCAACGATTCTGCACTGGTCGGCGGCATGCTCGGCGAAGGTTTATCGTCCGTTCCTACGGAACGGCCGCCTTAGAATTCGACCATATATTCCCGTGTGGAGCGTTTCACGATTCTGCAGTGGGTCAGCGGCATGCTTGGCCAATGTTTATCGTCAATGTGCGATCTCTTGATCTCACGATGTCTTGATCTGGGCTGTGCGAATGGCGTGCAGAAAACTGGTGCCGTGCGCGAGGGGGCCGACATCAAATACGTCGGCCAGTGTTTGACCGAGATCCGCGAAGCTCAGTCGTGTGCCGAGATCAACGCCGGTCTTGACGTGGTGGCCGGCGAGCAGGATCGGGACATGTTCCCGCGAGTGGTCGGTGCTTGGCGTCGTCGGGTCGTTGCCGTGATCGGCGGTGATTACGAGAAGATCGTCGCGGCGCAACTGCGCGAGTA
>WUUC01237583.1_pt1 | contig 17557 bp, 17 predicted proteins | sample 6278441 | NCBI WGS metagenome assembly WUUC01 (sample SAMN13675441, study PRJNA597444) | soil metagenome | isolation source: soil | place: USA: Washington | collected 2017-10 | reverse complement strand
CGAAGAAAGCTAGCGCGCAGGGAGCGCAGCGAACGGAGGTCCGCAGGCGGGCTTGTCCCGCCGTTAACGGGACGAAGAAAGGACCTTGATCGATCGCTGCGAACAAGGCGATCAACTTCGCAGGCATGGGCGCGCCAGCCACGAGATCTTGGAGCCTTCCGCTCTTCATCTTCGTGCAGATGTTGCCGGTTACGTTGCTCATTCCCACCGTGCGCCCGCTCTTCGCCGAACGCGGCGACTCCGAATCGGTGATGCACGCGTTCATGAGCTTGAACATGCTCGGCGCCGCGATCGCCGCACCGCTGGTCGGCCGCTTCATCGACGCCGGAAATCTGCGCCGCCGCGCCATCTTCGTGCTGGCGCTCGCCGACGCGCTGCTCATCCTCTCGTTCAGCGCCTCGCTCCCCGCGCCGCTGTTGTTGGTCTTCCGCTTCCTGGAAGGTGCCGCTCATATCTCCGTCCTCACCATGTTGATGGCCGAAGCGGCGGCGCGCGCGCGCGAACAAAATCGCCCGAAATTAGTGGGCCTCGCCGGCGCCGCAATTATGGGTGCGGTCGCGTTCGGCAGCGCCATCGGAGCGGCTATCCTGTCCTTTGGACCAGGTGCCGTGTTGCTCACGGGCGGTCTGCTCTCGTTGTCGATCGCCCTCTTGGCGCCCTCCCAAATGGGAGAACATATTCCCGCGCCGCGCTCGAAATTCTCGGAGCTCTTTCAAGCGGGTCGAGATTTATGGGTTTCGGTCGGTGCTGCGTTCGTGGCGCGATTTGCGATCGGTTGTTTAGTGGTGACTTTCGCGCTCTACGCGCATCACGAGCACAACTTATCCGACCAAGAAATCGGTGTATTATTTTCGGCGATGACCATCACCTGTTTTTTGGCGACGTATCCCGCCGCGCGCCTCTCCGACCGCTGGTCGCCGGCCTGCGTGCTCACGCTGGGCGCCGGGCTTTATGCGGTCTCGCTCGCCTTGTTGGTCTTCGTCGGTGCCGGACAACTCTTCGCGCTGATGGTCGCCGGCGGGCTCGGTTGCGCTGGAATATTCTCCGCAGCTTTGGCGCACGCCGCACAACGTTCCTCCGCACAACGCGGGATGGTGATGGCGCTGTTCAACGGCGCTGGATGTATCGGAATGTTGCTCGGACCGCCGATCGCCGGAATCACCGCCGCGTTCGGAAAAACCGCGGACGATCCGAACCGCGGATATGAAGCCGCACTATTAGTGGCGGCAATTTCCGTGGCGATCTGGTTTTTCGTCAGCCTCATTCATCTCGGAGCGCGGGCACCTCACGGTAATTCGCGCGACGCCAATACGATCCCGTCGGGATCTGCGTAGAGATAGTCTCCTGGTTTGAAAGTCACTCCGGCAAAATAGACCGGAATATCCGCGTCGCCTGTACCGCGTTTCGCGCTCTTTCGCGGCACGGTACCCAGCGCTTTGACGCCGAGATCGAGATCGGAGACGTCTTCCACGTCGCGGATACATCCGTGGACGATCAGTCCCGCCCAACCATTTTGTTCTGCTTCCCGCGCCAGGCGATCGCCGACCAAGGCGGTACGCGTCGAGCCGGCCCCGTCGATCACCAACACTCGGCCTTCACCTTTTTCTTCGAGTTTTTTGCGAACGAGCGCGTTGTCCTCGAATACTTTGACGGTGGCAATTTTGCCGGAGAACGTCGTCAGTCCACCAAAGTCGCCGAGCATGGGTTCGGCGACCTGAATTTCCGACTCGTATTTATCGCAGAGATCCGCGGTTTTCATCGCGCGAAAACTATCCTTTTTGAGCCAGCTTTTCTACGGCTTCGCGCGAAACACCTTCGACCCGCACACGTTTTTTTCGATTCGCATGTCCGGCCACCAAACTGACCGCGCTCTTTTTTACGCCCAATAGTTTGGTCAACAGCTCGAGCAAGGCGGCGTTCGCTTCACCATCCGCCGGCGGGGCAGCGAGCTGTACTTTTAGTCGTTCGTCGTGAATTCCAGCGATGCGTGAGCGCGAGGAGCGCGGTACGGCCAAACAATCTATTTCGACAACGTCACCGGAAAACTCGAACCAACTCATCGCCCGGTGCGAGAGAAACGCGGATCGTCGGGCTTGTTCATATCTTCGTCGCTGCGCGCGCCACCGGTTTCGGCACGGCGCCGCTTCAACAAGCTCACCATATCCGCTTCGGTGCGATGTTCACGTTCGGTCATCGCTTCCAGCAATTTTTGATGCGTGGAGAGGATGGAAGACAAGCTCCCTTCGAACTGTGCTTTTTGGCGGCGCAGCTCATCGATGTCTTCCATGATGCGGACCAAGCGCGTGTGCGCGTTTTGAATGATCTGCTCCGCCTGAGTCTCGGCGGCGGCGATGACGATCTCCGCTTCCTTGCGCGCGTTCTGTTTGATGTCTTCCGTGATCCGCGTGGCGGTGATCATCGTTTCTTTGAGCGTGCGCTCGCGTTCGCGATGTTCTTCGAGCTCCTGCTCTTTGCGTTTCACCTCTTCGCGCAGAGTGTTGTTTTGGCGAATCAGCTCTTCGACGTCGGCCGAGAGCAGATCGAGAAACGCATCGACCTCTTTTTTGTCGAATCCAACGATGCCGGTGCGGAACTGCTGCTGCTGAATATCGAGCGGCGTCAGCTTCATCAGAGAGCCAGCTTAGCCGCGCTCTCGGGAGCCTGCAAACTTATGCCCGGTTGCCGAAAATCGCAGTCCCTACGCGGACTATCGTCGCACCCTCGAGGATCGCCTCCTCGAAGTCTCCGCTCATTCCCATCGACAAAACCGGGAGCGAAACCCCTGTCCTTTTGGCCAGATCATCGCGCAGAGCTCGCAAGGTTGCGAAGTGCGCGCGACCTTCGCTCTCCGGCGGGATACACATCAATCCCGAGAGCGCGAGGCCGGCGATCGCTGAAGCTGCGAGCACCAACGCCTCCGCCGCTTCCGGCAACACACCCGACTTCGAGCTCTCTTTGGCGACGTTCACTTCGAGCAATACCGGCACGGTGCGTCCGGCCTCGGCCGCCGCTTTTCCCACGGCGCGCGCCAACTTTTCCGAATCTACACCGTGGATCATCGCCGCCGAGATCGCCCTCTTTGTTTTGTTCGTCTGCAAGTGTCCGATCATGTGAAATCGTGCATCCGCGGGCAGCGCTGCGATCCGCTGCTCCATTTCTTGGACATAGTTCTCGCCGAAATCCCGATGCCCTGCGTCGTAAACCGCGCGAACTTTTTCCAGCGGTTGTTTTTTGGAAACTGCGAGCAGAGTGACTTCACCGATATTTCGCCCGGCCCGCGTACACGCGGCTTCCACGCGCGATTTGACCGCAAAATAAGCTTCGGTCACGAAACTATCCCCGCCATGGATAATAAGCGGAGAGTTTCTTCGAGCGGCAGCCCGACGACGTTGGTATAACTTCCGCGAATTTCCGCGACCAGCGCGCCGCCGCCCCCTTGAATTCCGTAGGCACCGGCTTTGTCGAGCGGCTCTTTCGAGGCGGCATACGACCTGATCTCTTGGACAGTGAGCTTCCGAAAACGAACCTCCGTGGTGACGATGTCGCTCAAAAACCGTTCCCCGACTTTCAACACCACCGCGGTATGGACCACATGTGTCCTGTCGGACAGGAGCCCGAGCATCGCTTCGGCTTCCGCTTCGTCGGCCGGTTTCGCCAAACTCTGGCCCTCGAGCGCGACCACGGTGTCCGCCGCGAGCACCACCTCACCGGCGATCGCCCGCGCTTTTGCGGTCGCGACGCGAAGCGCGAGCGCCATGGGTTCTTCATTCGCGAGCGGCGTTTCGTCGACCGCCGGCACCTCGATCTTCGGCACGATTCCCACCGACGCGAGCAGGGATTTTCGGCGCGGTGACTGCGATGCGAGCGTCAGCGTCACGGCATTCACTTCATCTTCCCGTGACACAATCCGCGTCGCGATGGTAGCCGATTTTCCGTGCACCAAAGAAAGACGGACTTCACCGTTTCTTTCGAGGGCAAAGACCTTCCCGCCTGTGAAGGCGAGCCGTTGATGGTCACGCTCTTGCGCGGCGGCGTCGAGACCGCTTCGCGCAGCGTGAAATATCACCGGCCGCGCGGCGCATTTTGTATGGCCGGAATCTGCGGCCAGTGTTGGATGCGCATCGACGATCTGCCGAACCGCGCCGCCTGTACCACGCGCGTTCGTCCGGACTTGAGAGCCACGCGGGAGAACGCTTTTCCTTCGGCGGATTTCGACGTATTTCGCGCAGCCGATGTCTTCTTCGCTTCGCTCGATCACCACCGCTTGGGTACAACGCCGCTTCGTCCGCTGAATGCGATCATGCAAGACACCGCGCGGCGGATGGCCGGTTTGGGCACCCTGTCCACAAGGACAGATGAGCCCGGGCCGGCGATCGCCAAAAAAGAGATCGAGGTCGCGGTGATCGGTGGTGGGCCCGCCGGTCTCGCGGCTGCGCTCGCCTGCGCCAAAGAAGGACTTTCGGTGATGATCATCGAGGCGCGTCCCGTGCTCGGAGGCCAACTGCGCACGCGTCTGTACGAAGACGATCGCGAGCTCTCCGGTCTGGTGTCCAAAGCTCAAGACACGGTCAACACCCTCGCGCTCTCTGCGCAGGCGGTGGCGATCTATGCCGAAGGGTTATTGTTGAAACTCGAGGACCGCGTGCAATTGGTCAGCGCCAAGTCGTTGATCATCGCGACCGGTGGATACGAACAATCACCTTTATTCGAACAAAATGATCTGCCCGGACATTACGGCGCACGTGCTCTTGCCGAGCTCTATTTCCAACACGGAATATTACCCGGAAAAAGAGTGGTCATCGCCGACGGCGGTTCGCAGCTGGCCGCGCGTCTGGAAAATAGATTGCGCGAAAATTCGATCGATACTCACCGCGTCACCGAGAAGATAGTTGCCGCGCGCGGCGGAACTCACGTCAAAGGTGTGGAGCTCGAGAGCGGCCGGCGCATCGGCTGCGACACGATCGCTTCGGCGATGAACGTTGCACCTGCGTTCGAGCTGGCGCGCCAAGCGGGTTGTTTGATCGAACACCGGCCGGAGCTTGGTGGATTCTGCGTGGCCGCCGACGCCGAAGGGCATACTTCTCGCCCGGGAATTTACGCGGCTGGCGAGGTGACCGGAGCCGGTGAGCCGGGCGACGCGATGCAGAGCGGCGAACGCGCAGGACGCACCGCAGCCCGCGAATTTCGGAGGAGCTGATGACGAAGATCCTCATCTGCCGCTGCGAAGACGTGTTGCTCGAAGAGATCGAGCACGCGATCGAGGCCGGCCACTCGGACGTCGAGTCCCTGAAACGTTATACCGGTTTCGGTACCGGCGTTTGCCAGGGAAAGAGCTGTGTCGCGGCGGTGGGACGCGTACTATTCGAAAGGACAGGTTGCGCCGCGGACTCAATCTTTCCGTTCACTCCGCGACCGCCGATCACACCGATCCCCATGCGCCTGTTGGCCGCCGAGGATGAAACATGAGTGTGCAGATGGCGCTGCCCGCAGGCTCTCGTGAGCCTCCGCCCGAAGAAGCCGAAGTTTTGGTTATCGGCGGCGGAATCATGGGTTTGTCGTTCGCTTACAATGCGGCGCGGCTCGGCCAAAAAGGGATCGTCGTCGTCGATCGAAGTTATCTCTGTTCGGGCGCGTCGGGCCGCAACGGCGGCGGCGTGCGCATGCAGTGGTCGAGCGAAGACAATGTCCGCTTGATGCAGGAGTCGATCGACATCTGCAAACGTTTCGCCGCGGAGATGGGCGTGAACGTGTGGTTCCGCCAAGGTGGATATTTATTCTTGGTGAAGGACGAAAAATTGATTCCCACCATGGAATCGAACGTCGCCATCCAAAATCGCTGCGGGGTGCCGACCTCCATCCTCTCGCCCAAAGAAGCACAAGACATGGTGCCGGCGCTGAGCTTGGACCGCGTGATCGCCGCGTCCTTTAATCCACGCGACGGTGTTCTCTTTCCCTGGCCGTTTTTATGGGGCTACGCGCACAAAGCGATCGAGCTCGGGGTGAAGCTGCATACTTTCTGCGAGGTCGATGGAATGGAGATGGAGAACGGCCGCATCGCGCGCGTACACGTGGGTGCGGCGCGTCCGAAAAAAGCGCCGTCGAATATCGCCTCCGAAGTCGAACCGGAGGCCGCTTCGCCGCGCGCTTGGACGCGGACGATCCGTGCAAAACACGTGATCAACGCGACCGGTGCCTGGTCCCCTTTGTTGGCGAAAAAGGCCGGCATCGACCTGCCGAATCAACCGTACCGGCATGAAATATTGACCACCGAGCCGTTGAAAGCGTTTTTGAATCCGATGATCACCATCCTCGGAGAGTCGCTGTATTTTTCGCAGTCGATGCGCGGCGAGATCGTCGGAGGTATGGGTGACGAACGCGAGCCCTCGTCTTTCGATCAATCTTCCTCGCTCGCATTTCTGCGGCGTTTTGCGCGCGCTGCGACCCAACTATTGCCGGCGCTCTCCAACGTCCAGGTCGTGCGGCAGTGGGCCGGTCTCTACGATATTTCGCCGGACGGAAATCCGATCCTTGGTGAGCCGGAAGGTGCGTCGAATATGACGTTGCTCTGCGGATTTACCGGGCGCGGATTCATGATGGCTCCGATTATGGGCAAGTTGTGTGCGGAGCGGTTGGTCAAAGGGAAAAAGATCGACTATTTCGACAAAAACAACCCGGACCGTTTCCGCTTCGGCATCGCGAAAGATCGCGAAAGCATGAACATAGGATAATATGGATTTATCGAATAAAAAAGTTGCGATCGTCGGCGCCGGAAATATGGGCGTGGCGCTGATGAAGGGATTGATCGACAGCAACGCCGTCCCGCCCGCGAACATCATCGTCTCCAATAAGCGCAAAGATAAGTCTCAAGGGCTGGCGGACAAATATGGTGTCCGCGTGGCCAGCTCGAATGCAGAGTGTGCCCAAGGTGCGGACGTGGTCTTGGTCTCGGTGAAACCGCAGATCTTCGCGCGGGTCTTGGAAGAGATCCGCGATTTCGTCCAAGGCTCACTGTTGATCTCGGTGGCCGCCGGTATTTCTACGCGCCGCATCGAAACGGTGCTCGGCGGTGAACCGCGCGTCATCCGCGCCATGCCAAATACTCCCGCAGTGATCAAAGAAGGTGCGACCGCGATCTCCGCGGGCCTTCACACTTCGGACGACGACATCGAGCTCGCGCGTTTCGTCTTTCAAAAGGTCGGCCGCGTGGTAGTCGTCGACGAAACTCACCTCGATGCGGTCACTGGTCTTTCGGGCAGTGGACCCGCGTACATCTTCATGATCATCGAAGCGTTCGCCGATGCGGGCGTGAAGGTCGGGCTCACGCGTGAGATCGCTATGGAGCTCGCCGTGCAGACCATCCAAGGTTCCGCGCGCATGTTGCAGCTGACGCAGGAACACCCCGGTAAGCTCAAAGACCAAGTGACTTCCCCCGGCGGCACCGCGATCGTCGGGCTCCACACACTCGAGGCCGGCGGCCTGCGCACGACGATCATGAACGCGGTGGAAGCCGCGACGAATCGCGCGAAAGAGCTCGGCGATTCCTAAAAAATACTTTTAGGTCGTTATCGCGGAACAGCCCGCCTGCGGCCTGTTGGCGACTATGCAGATCGCGCCCGACGTGTTTCGGTGCGCGGGCTGATGAGCGTCCAAGAACCCACGCCGGGTTGGTCCGTTCCCATCACCGATCCCGTGAGCGCGCCGAAGGGACCGCGGTTCATCGATCAATTGATCCTGAAGGTCATCGTCGACGAACGCGATCTGCCGTTCGGCCGGCTCTGGTTACAAGCGTTGTTCTTCGGCGCTCCCGCGGCGCTCGCATTATTTTTGTGGCGCGATTTTCCGATTTGGGCCGGCGTCGCGTATTTGGCGATGATCTTTTTGGTCTTCGTCGACCGCTTCATCCTCGCCGCGCACAACACCAGCCACCGCCGTTTTTGGAGACGGGGTTATGAATGGATGCACGCACCGGTGACCTTCGTGTTCGGCCCGCTCTTCGGACACACGCCGTTCACCTACTATTGCCATCACGTGGGGATGCATCACGTGGAAGAAAATCTCGGCACGGATCTCAGCTCGACGATGCGTTTTCGGCGGGATAGTGCCTTCGATTTTCTCCGCTATTTTCTCCGCTTCTTCATTCTTTCGGTCGTCGAATTACCGATCTATTTCTATAAACGCCGCCGTTTTCGGCTGATGCGCCGAGTATTATTCGGTGAAATCAGCTTCGCGCTGGCGATCATCGCGCTCGGTTCGATCAATTTCCAGGCGACATTGTTCGTGTTGATCCTCCCGGTGACCATCGTGCGTTTCTTGATGATGGCCGGAAATTGGGCGCAACACGCGTTCATCGACCCCGCCGCGCCGCACGATGCTTATAAGAGCTCGATCACCTGCATCAACACGCGTTACAACCGCCGCTGTTACAACGATGGCTATCATATCGGACACCATCTCTCGCCGACTCGGCATTGGACCGAAATGCCGACCGACTATCAGGCGACGATCGCCGAATATGCACGAAATAAGGCGTTCGTCTTCAACGGCGTCGACTATTTCCAGATTTGGCTGATGTTGATGTTGAAGCAGAAGAACCTGCTCGCGAAATATTACGTCCCGCTCGAAGGTTCACCGACGCGCGAAGAGATCGTCTCCATGTTCAACGCGCGTCTGTTGCCGATCGCTGGACAGTCCATGGACAGTCCGCCGGTCCGTGAAGAACAGGCGACGGCCGCCTAAGTATCTTCTGAATCCGACTGGCGCGTGCCTTGTAAGGAGCGCACGCCATGAAGCTCAGGCCCATCTACGCAGCGGTATTCGGCTGCGTCCTCACGGCGCAGACTGCCAGCGCCCACTACAATCTCCGGGTGACCTCGAATTTCGACGATCGCCCTCTCCTTCAAGACACGATCAACAACCTCGCGAGCGGCCACGTCGATATCGACGACATGGCCGTCGGTCCCGGCGGCGAATGGATGATCGTCGCTGCCGGCGTCATCTATCACAGCGCCTCGGTCTCGGCGTCCATGGTCACCAAGGTGCAGCAATATATCGACAGCGGACGAACGATCGACGCGATCGCCATCGCGCCGAACGGCAGCTGGGTCGTCGCCGCCGACGATTGGTTCTTCAGGAGCGCGAGCGTGCCGCTCGGACAGACACTTCAGGACTCGGTAAAAGCGCGGCAAAATTCGGGATTTCAGATCGATGAAATCGTGTTCACGCCGGCGGACGGCTTCGTACTTTTGTCCCAAGGATATTACCACGGGCAAAACGTTCCCTCGACGTTATGGGCCGCGGTTATCGACGCGGACCAGAGCAAACGTCGCTCGCGCCGAATTAGTATCGGCAACGACGGACGCTGGGTATTGCTCGGCGAACAATGGGCCGCTTCCGAGGATCTGAACAGCTCGCAAAAATCGAATTTGAAGAGTTGGCAACGTCTGGAGCGGTCGATCGATCATTTCGTGCTCGGCAGCGATGATGACTATCTCCTCTTTTCGCACAACGTCACCGCGCTGAAACCGCCGGTACCGATGCGCGACCTCGAATATTCTTTGCTCGACGAAAACGGCGTCACCAAAAATATCTGGGAACGGATGGAAGAATTGGGAGTTCCCGGCGTCACCGTCGCCTTGATTCACAATGGCGAGATCGAATGGTCGCGCGGATATGGTGATTTCGCGAACGACGACCAACGTTTTGTGCGTTCGTCCACGCCTTATTCCGTCGCTTCACTCTCGAAATATGTCGCCGCGATGACCGCGATGCGCCGCGTAAAAGCGGGAACTATCGGGCTGACCACCGACGCCAAAGTGATGTCCGACGATGGATATCTGAATATGTCGTGGTGGCAAGCATTCGGCGCCCTGAATACGTATTACGGCACCAACTTTCCCTACGGCATGACGCTGGAACGCCTGCTCGCCCACAACGCGTCGATGAACCACAACGACGGCGATCCTCAAGGTTGGGGCGGAATGATCGACGGACCGGAAGCGTCCACGCTCGCCATTCTGCTCGGCTATGGGTGCGACGGCGCTCCTTGTGCCTTTCTCAATAAGAGAGTTTGGCACGACCCGGCGCTCGGCGCTCCGAATTCGACCCATAAATATTCCAACGCGGGTTACGAGGTCGTCCGAGGCATGTTGGAAGATATTGAAGGCGCACAATTCGAAGATATTGCGCAGACCGAAGTATTCACTCCGCTCGGGATGACCAATAGTACGTTCGAACAACCGCTGACGGCGAGCTTCAATTCACGTTCAGCGCCACCAGTGAACGGCAGCGGCAACGCGATGACCCGTGAGAGTTATCAGTGGAGCGCGGGCGGTGGTTTGTATGCGTCGGCCCAAGACTATGCAAAAGCGATGATGGTGTTGATCAACCTCTCGGAGACACATTCGAGCGGATTTCTGAATTCCACGCAGACCTCGGACATGTTGGAGGATCGCGCGATCGGAAACGCGCGCTACGGCTTCGGCATCGGTTTGAGCCGAAGCCAAGTCACCTCGACCGGCGGATACTTCGAACACGGCGGATATATTCCGTACTATTCGCGCTCGCGGATGATCGGTTGGCCGGTCGACGGCAGCGGCGTCGTGGCCATCACCAATGACGGCTCCAACGCGGGCCAACGTCTGGTGTGCGAAATCGAGAAAGCCTACCGCGCAAACAAGGGTTTGGGTGGCGGCTGCTGGTAACGCAAAGGCCCTGAAAATGCGCTCGTTCAGATGCGTGCGTTCAAACCTTGAAAGAGCCCGTCCAAGAGATCGAGATCACCTTCGAGGCGCACCCGATTTTGATCGAACAACTCGTTGCCCGCTTCACCGCGCAACATGGCGACGAAATCATCCGCGTGAGAGCTCCACACCGCGTTCGGTTTTGGATGTTCTCCACCTTTGACGACGCCGCCTGTTTCACCGAGCTCCACGAACCACGCGGGGAGCGATGAGCCTTCGATCCGAAATTGGCAGATACCGGGACGTTTTCTCCCGAATACTTCCCAATATCGCCGGCGCAGCGTGAACGCGTGATACATATGTCCGATCAACGCCGTCGGATCCGTCGGCCGAGCAACTTTCGCTCGATTTTTTTCAGTCCGCTGCCAAGGTTTCATCGCTCACCCCCGAGAATATTTATTGCGGCGCTTGTGCGGTGTCGGTCGGCGGCACCGGATTATTCGGCGTCGTCGAGAAATTGCTCGAATTCACTTGCACGTTGCGCGCACGCGCCACCATTTCGGTGAACGCCGCGAGATCGACGACCACTTCGCCGCTCTTCTGGAGGGAGAACGGGATCTCGAGCAATACGGTCGTGCTCCGGTTCGCTTCACAGGTCGCGATATCGGAGAGCGCGTTGACCACGCGGATATCGCCGAAATCGATCTGCTGATTCGCGTTTCGGATGCTGACGTCGCGCACTTCGACGCGATCCTGCTCCGTAATTTCGATCCCCACCGTGCCGGTCAAATTTCCGGAAACGTTGGCCGACTTCTGTGCGGAACCCGGTCGCGAGACCTGATCTTCCGGACACTCGTCCGCGCAAATACCTTCCGGGCAATTTTGCGCCGGTGCTGCGATGACCCGTTGCTGACCGTTGATACCCATTCTGTCCGCCATGATTTCTCTCCTCGAAGAGACTTATCGCGGGTGGTTCAAGGTAGGTGCGCCGAGAACGATTACACGGTCCGTGAAATAGGATCGCGATAGACAGGAGGAAATCGCCGAGCTCCACCGAGCTCGAGATAAACGCCGCGTTCCTCCTCCCCGACGAGCGGCTCGAGCTGGTGTTGAACGGCGCGCGTGAAGGAGGCGGCCATCTTTCCACCGCGGGCGTCGCAGTAGAGGACGCCGCGTTCATCTTGTCGAAGCGTGCCCGCGTCGAGCTCTTCTTCGGTGCCGTCCGAAAGTGTGGCGACCACGCGCGCAGGTTCGATAGAGAGGGCGGTGACGAACAGCGGCGCCCCCTCGATCTCCACGTAAGCCCAATTCACCGAATTTTTGAGGATGTATCGGCCGTCTTCCGCAATATCGATCCAGCGATCGAACGCCCGTGCGATCGCTTCGGTATCGATCAGCTCACCGTCGTGAAACCAGCGGCCTTCCGCGTCTCGGCGGATCGTCGATTCGGGCGTGAACATCAGGACACATAGTATATGCTCCGGTCGGTTGTGACGCCCGGGGAAGTCATCGCGCGACGCTTCGAGATCGAGCGTCAGATCGGTGCCGGCGGCATGGGGACCGTGTATCGCGCGCGCGATCTCGATGCGGGCGGACGGCTGGTCGCCGTCAAACGCCTCGATATCAAGAGTAAGAACGATCAGGAGCGCTTTTTACGCGAGGCCGCAGTGCTCGCCGAGCTGCGGCACCCGGGGATCGTCCGCTACATCGCGCACGGTAAAACCGAGGGCGGTGAAAATTACATCGCCATGGAGTGGCTGGACGGCTGCACCTTGGGCGACAAAACGCAGCACGGCGCGCTCTCTTTATTCGACACGGTGCAGCTCGGTATTCATGTGGCCACCGCGCTCCAAGAAGCGCACCGGCGCGGGATAGTTCATCGCGATATCAAACCGGCGAACTTATTTTTAGTGCAGAGCGAAATCGATCGCGTGAAATTGCTCGATTTCGGCGTCGCACGCCTGACTGGTCTTTCGGCCACCGGACCGACGATGACCCGCACCGGCGCATTGATCGGCACGCCGGGATATATGGCGCCCGAACAAGCGCGCGGAGAAAAAGAGCTCGATGCGACGGCCGACGTCTTCGCACTCGGCAGTGTGCTTTATGAGTGCCTCACCGGAAAGCCGCCTTTTTCGGGGGCGAACGTGATGGCCGTGCTCGCGAAAATTCTCCTCGAAGACGCGCCGAACGTCCGCGAAAAGCGGCCCGAGACGCCTGAGCCTTTGGCCACCTTGATCGCTTCGATGTTGGCAAAAGATCCCTCGCTCCGGCCGCGCGATGGGGAAAGTGTCGCCGAGAAACTATCTTCGCTCACGATTCGCGACTTCGATCTCGACGCGCGCGCACCGACGTTGCGCGACGACGAGCCACCGACCAAACCACCTGCGCTGACCACGAACGAACAACGCGTGTTGTGCGTGGTGGTCGCGGGGCAAGTCGACGATGGCACCGCAAAAACGTGGGCTCCCGGGGAATCGCACGTTCACACGCGCGAGCTGGAAAAATTGGTCACCTCCTTCGAGGGCCAGCTCGACGAGCTGATGGACGGCTCGCTGGTGATCAGTTTGTCAGCGCAAGGGGCCGCGACGGATCTCGTCGCGCGGGCGGCACGGTGCGCGCTCGCGTTGCGTGCGCACTTGCCCGAGGTGCCGATCGTGCTCGCGACCGGCCGCGGAATGTTGGCCTCGAAGATGCCCGTCGGTGAGGTGATCGATCGGGCGGCGCGACTTCTGGCCCGCGCGGAGCACGGGACGATCCAGTTGGATGCAGCGACGGCCAACCTGATCGAAAGTACAGGTTTCGAGATCGCGCACAATCCGCGGGGGCCGATCCTGGTACGCGAATCCGCCAAATTGCCGGCGCGGCGCAGCTTGCTCGGCAAAACGACCGCCTGCGTGGGTCGCGATCGCGAGCTGCTGAATTTGGAGTCGCTTTTTACGGAATGTGTGAACGAGCCGATCGCCCGCGCAGTGTTGGTGACGGGCGCGCCGGGTATTGGAAAGTCGCGCATTCGTTTCGAGCTACTCAATCGCGTCAAAGCGCGCTGCGAAGATTTGGTGGTGTTGTTCGCGCGTGGAGATGCCTTGAAAGCAGGCTCGCCCTTCTCGATGATCGCCGATGCGATTTTGGCGAGCGCCGGCATCGCCGAAGGTGAGCCGCTGGAAACACGCCGCGAAAAATTGCGCGAGCGGATCGCGCTTCACGTCGAACAGCCGAAGGCGAAACGCACGGCACTTTTTCTCGGTGAATTGGCGGGTGTCCCTTTCGACGACGCCGAAGACGAAAGCCTGCACGCGGCGCGTGGTGATCCGCTGTTGATGGGCGACGCGATGCGTACAGCTTGGGATGACTGGCTCTCGGCCGAGTGTCGCGCGCAACCGGTGTTGTTTGTGCTCGAAGATCTCCACTACGGCGATCAGCCCACGGTGAAGCTCATCGATGTGACGCTGCGGAACCTGTCCGATCAGCCATTCATGGTTTTGGCGCTCGCGCGGACCGAGGTCGACGCGCAATTTCCCAATTTATGGAGTGAACGCGGACTTCAGGAAATTCGGCTGGGTCCGCTCACGAAAAAGGCGAGCGAAAAATTAATTCGCGAAGTATTGGCGGCGGGAGTTACCGAAGAAAAACTCCGGCTGATCGCAGATCGCGCCGACGGAAATCCATTCTATCTCGAAGAATTGATCCGCGCGGTGGCGGCGAATCGCGAAGACGCGTTGCCGGAGACCATCCTTGGAATGGTGCAGGCGCGCCTCGATGCGCTCGGTACCGAAGCGAAACGTGTCTTGCGCGCGGCGAGCCTCTTCGGCGGAACGTTTTGGCGCGGCGGCGTGCTCAGCTTGCTCGGCGGTGCGGATTCCACGTCGCGTGTGTCGGAGCAGCTCGATGAATTGGTCGATCGCGAAGTGATCGCGCAGAGCCCGAGCAGCAAATTTCCCGGCGAAAGAGAGCTCACTTTCCGCCAAACCTTGGTGCGCGACGCGGCCTACGCGATGTTGACCGAAGGTGACCAACGGCTCGGCCACCGGCTCGCAGGTGAATGGTTGGTCGCGGCCGGTGAACGCGACGTGAACGTCATCGCGCAACATTTCGAAGTCGGGGGAGATCACGAAAAAGCGATCATCTATTTGAAACGTGCGGCCGAGGCTGCGCTCGAAGCTTCAGATTTCACCGGCGCACTATCACGGGTGAAACGAGCCATCGATTGCGGCGCGGCCGCGGATCTTTTGGGTGCGCTGGAATTGCTCGCCGGCGAAGCACACGTCTGGCAAGGCAAACCGGCGGAAGCGGTGGAACACTTGGAACGCGCCGCGGCCCTGCTCCCGCAAGGCTCTGTACTTTGGTACAGGTCGGCGGCGGAGATGATCGCTTCGATCACCCGACTCGGGCAAGCGGACAAGATCGAGCCCTGGGTCGAACGGGTGGCGACAGCGGTACCGCTGGTGGGCGCGATGAACGCGCAGCTGGTGTGTCTCGCGCGTGCGGCGGAGAACACGGTCGTCGTCGCAAAATACAAGCTCGCCGATGCGCTCTCCAAACAGATCGGTGAATTGGTGGCGAACGCCAAAGACATCGAGCCGCTGGCGCTCGCGCGCGTGCACCGATTTCGCGCGCGAAGGGCATTGAACCTCGGCGATCCGGGCGCCTATGTCGATGGACTGTTGCTCGCGCAGCGCGCCTTCGAGGGTGCGGGCGACGTTCGCAACGCGACCAATGAACGCATGAATCTCGGCTTCGCATACGCGGAGCTCGGCGCTTACGAAAAAGCCGAGGAAGCTTTGCGCGAAGCGTATGGCGGCGCGAAAAAAATGGGCCTGCGCACGGTGATGGCGTGGGCGGAGAACAATCTCGGTAACGTGCTCGGCTTGCTCGGACGCTACGAGGAAGCAAAAGAGATCGAGTCCCGCGCGATCACCGCCGGCGTGGCGCAGGGAGATCCGCGCCTCGAAGGAAACTCGCGCATCTATCTGTCCGCGATCCTCTATCGCGCGGGTGATCGAGATGGCGCGTTGCTCGAGGCGCGGCGTGCGGTCCATTTGCTCGGATCGATCCCTTCCTTGCGTGCGCTCGCTTTGGCTTCGGAGGCCCGCGCGGCGCTCGCGCTCGATCGACCTTTGGAAGCGCAATTGCCCGCGAAGGAAGCGATGGATCAGCTCGAAGAGCTCGGTGCGCTCGAGGAAGGTGAGTCGCTGGTGCGGCTCGCGTATGCAGAGTCCTTGTTCGCTTCCGGCCAAAGTGAGCGGGCGATCACGGCGTTGTCGCGAGCGCGCGACCGCCTCTACATTCGCGCCGCACGCATCGTCGATGCGGAGTTTCGGTCGAGCTTTGTTTCTGCAGTCCCGGAGAACGCGCGCACTTTGATGCTCGCGGAGGAGCATAAATGCGACGAGAGCGTCACGCTGCGAGACTGATCGCGGCCCTCACCCTGAGCACACAGCTCGTTGCGTGTTCGGGCGGCGAGACGACCGCAAATTATTGCGGGCTCGATCTCGACATCACTTGGGTGCGCGCGCTCGAGCTGGTGAACATGCCGCTCTCGGGAAAATTCGACGACGGCAGCGAAGCGTTTTCGCCGACGGTGCTCGAGGTGGAAGCCTCGACCTCTACCTCGGTGATCGCCCGCCGCAACCTGCCGCTGTTTTTGGACGATGAGCTCGCGCTGAAACGGATGGTGGTCACTGTCGAGGGACGAAACGCCGCCGGCGGGCTCGTCGCGGTCGGCAGCAGCACGGTGTCCCTTTTTGTAGGCTCGTTCGTGGCGCTGACCGTCGATCTGTTTGCGCCGGGAGTTTGCGGGAACGGGTCGATCGAAGGCACTGAAACTTGCGACGACAATAACACCGCGGCCGGAGATGGCTGCGCGGACACCTGTACTTTGGAACAGGATTGGTTGTGTATCAACACGCCGAGCGTGTGTTTTCCAGAAGACAACACGGCGGTGGTGGGGCCGGCTTCGCTGGCCGGGGCTTTGGCGGACACTTCGAAAGCGGTGCTGTTTTTGGGTGCGGGGCGATATAATATGTCGCTTCAACTGTCCGCGCGGTCAGTGACTATCATTGGTGTGCCGGGAACAATCTTCGAAGTTTCCGCCGGTGTGGCGATCAATATTTCTAGTGGTGCCGTGGTCACCTTGAGCGGATTGACGGTGCGCGGCGGCGGCATCCAGATCGAAGGTGCAGGAACTTCGGCGCAGATGAGCAAGATGACGATCGGTCCGAGCGACGGCACCGGCATCACGCTGTCCGATGGCGCTGCGTTGCGTTTGAGTGAGTCGCGCGTCTTCAATCACGAGCTCGGCGGCCTCTTGCTCGATGGCGGCAACTATCGCGTGGAAAACGTCATCGTGCAGGCGAACGGCGGCGCGGGCTCGTCGATCGGGGGCGTGCGCATTGTTTCCACGACCGGGACCTCGCGTTTCGTGAACAACACAGTCGCGGAGAACTTGGTCGGGACCGCGTCGACTGCGGCGGGGGTTCATTGTGTGGAGGCCGCGGGCCTGAAGAACAACTTAGTCTGGGCCAACTTCGGAGGCGCTCCCATCTCTGCCTTGTGCGATGCGGAGCACTCGAACCTCGGGCCGTACGAAGAGGACCCGGGCCCGCTCGGCACGAACCTCTCGATGGACCCACGGCTCTCGCCGGACCTGCACCTTTTGCCAGGGTCGCCGTGTATCGATGCCGGCGACGACACGGACGGGACGGCGCCCGGGATCGACATCGACGGCGAGCCCCGTCCCCAAGGCGATGCCATCGACATCGGAGCGGACGAAGTCTCCGCGCAGTAACTCGCTCGCGTCTTTGCAAAAAGCGGCAGGTCAGCTCGCCGAAAGGAGCGGACCGAAGCACCGAAAAGGAAAGAATTTGGGGGGAGCAACT
>WUUC01184383.1_pt1 | contig 17560 bp, 15 predicted proteins | sample 6278441 | NCBI WGS metagenome assembly WUUC01 (sample SAMN13675441, study PRJNA597444) | soil metagenome | isolation source: soil | place: USA: Washington | collected 2017-10 | reverse complement strand
GCGGCCTCAAGGTCGCGGCCGTGAAAGCTCCGGGCTTCGGCGATCGCCGCAAGGCGATGCTCGAGGACATGGCCATCCTGACGAGTGGCCAGGTCATCACCGAGGATCTCGGAATCAAGCTTGAGACGGTGACCCTCGACATGCTCGGCACCGCGAAGCGGGTGAGCATCGACAAGGACAAGACGACCGTCGTCGACGGCGCCGGAACCTCGGAAGCGATCAAGGCGCGAGTCGATGCGATCCGCGGCCAGATCGAGCGCTCCGACAGCGAATATGACATGGAGAAGCTCCAGGAGCGCCTTGCCAAGCTGGCGGGCGGAGTCGCGATCATCAAGGTCGGCGGCTCCTCCGAGCTGGAGGTGAAGGAGCGCAAGGACCGGGTCGACGATGCCCTCAGCGCCACCCGCGCCGCCGTCGAAGAGGGGATCGTCCCCGGTGGCGGCACCGCGCTTCTCTATGCTTCCAAGGCCCTGGACGGGCTGACGGGCGCCAATGACGAGCAGACTCGCGGAATCGACATCGTCCGCCGTGCGCTCCAGGCGCCTTTGCGCCAGATCGCGGAAAATGCGGGCTTCGACGGAGCCGTGGTCGCAGGAAAGCTGATGGACCAGGCGAGCGGGACCTTCGGCTTCAACGCCCAGACCGACGTCTACGAGGATCTCGTCGCCGCCGGAGTCATCGATCCCACCAAGGTCGTCCGCTCCGCGCTTCAGGATGCGGCGTCGGTTGCGGGGCTGCTCATCACGACCGAAGCGGCGGTTGCCGAATTGCAGGAGGACGAGCCCTCGGGCTCCCCGGCGTCCGGCGGCGGAATGGGCGGCATGAACTTCTAAAGGAACGTCCAATGGGCGAGAAAATGACCATCGTCGCGGCAGCAGATGCGCTTGCGGAGGAGGAGCGGCCTGCTGCCGCCCCGGGCCTCCTTCTCCACAAGTTCGTCAAGTCGGACAGCTGGCGGGGCGCCCTGACGACTGACGCCAGCGGCGAAAACCTGCCGCGGCACGGGTCCGCGTGGATCTACGCGAATGAGGTTGTGGTGTCGCCCGCCGACCGGCGGGTCGGCGCTACGTCCCTCGAGATCACGCGCAGCGTCTCGGAGCGCGGATATTTCCTGTTCCCGATAAGCGATGATGCCTGACGGGGACTTGCCAACATGGCGGTGGCAAGGATCCGCAAAGGCCCCGTAGTTGCGGGCTCGGGGGCAGCCGCGGCAGCCAATTGCGTCCTAACATATGACCCTACATAAATTGGACTTTTCCCCTCATTTCGTGTAGGCGGTTCAAATCGCCGGCCCCTTTCTTGGCTGCCAGCGCCTGAGAGTTTTGTGCTCCCGCCGTGCCGGGAGACCTCTATGTCCGATCCATCTGCACTGGCCCCGATGCTTCGCAAGCTGGAATATTGGGGACCACTCGACCCGAGCGACCGCGACGCCCTTCTCGGGCTCCCGCACTCCCTCCGGACGATCGAGCCGCGTCAGCACATCGTCCGGGAAGGTGAGCGGAGCGCGAATGTGTGCCTGCTTCGCTCGGGCTTCGCCTTCCGCCACAAGATCCTCGGTAACGGCGGCCGGCAGATACTTTCGATCCACATGACCGGCGACGTGGTCGATCTCCACAATTCGTTACTCGATGTCGCCGACCACAGCGTCCAGACGCTGGCGACGACGGAGGTCGCGCTGATTCCCCGAGAGGCCGTCGTGAAACTGGCGTTCGACCGACGCGCCGTCGGCGTAGCGCTCTGGAAGGACACTTTGGTCGACGGCTCCATTTTCCGCGAGTGGATCGCGAACGTGGGACGGCGCGATGCGCGGGCCAGGCTGTCCCACCTGCTCTGCGAATTCGCCCTCAGGCTGGAGGCGGCAGGCGAAGGCGAGCTTACGCGATGGGAGCTGCCGATGACTCAGGAGCACCTTGGCGATTGCACCGGCCTGACATCGGTGCACATCAACCGTACCCTGAAAGGGCTGGAGCGCGACGCGCTTATCAGCCGCTCGAGCCGCTCGGTGACGATCGAGGACTGGAAGGGCCTGGCCGAAGCAGGGGACTTCGAAAGCAGCTACCTGCACCTCGGCGACGCCCAGCTTACAATCATCCAGTGATGCCATGGCGGGTCGCCACTCCATTTCGGTTGTAATTTTTCGCAGCCTGACCAGCGGAGCCCGGTCCCGTTGGCGTTGCAGCTATGAGCGACCCTCTTCTCTCAAAATAATTTGGCGTAGGCGAAACAACCGGACGGGGTTTGTCAAACCTATGTTATGCCAGCGCATCGCCGGACGACTTTGGCTTCCGGCGGCTGAGAGACACATGCGCTCCCGCCTATGCGAGGAGCCATTATGGAAAAATACCATTTCGACATCGACGACGGCGAGTTCTCTTCGGACGCGGAGGGCACGGACCTGAAGGACCTCGCCTCCGCGAAGTGCGAAGCCGTGAGGATGGCCGGGCAGGTAATCTGCGATGCAGCTGGGTCCTTCTGGGACCGGGCGGAGTGGGAAATGACCGTCCGTTCCGGGGCCGGACTCGTCCTCTTTCAGCTTCACGTCCAGGGCACGGAAGCGCCCGCGGGCAGATCCGCCGTCGCCGCGTGAGGACCCCACGCTGCGGACGGAAACAGCATAACCTGTGTTTCGGTAGCGCAACCATGGGTCCGCAAGGCCGTTCTGTCCGAATGCCGCAATTCTATCTCCACATCTACAACGATCACGGCGACGCCGAAGAAGACGAAGGCCTGGAGGTCCCGAGCCTCGCCGTCGCGCGTGAGAAGGCGGTGCAAGGCATTAGATCGCTCCTTTCCGCGGAGGTGGAGAACGGCGGCATCAATCTGAAGGGCAGGATCGACATCAAGGATGCCCGCGGTGATGTCCTGCTCACCGTGCCGTTCAAGGAGGCGGTCACGGTCAAGGGCGCGTGACGGCGGAAAAATCCATTAGCGAGAATGATTTAATTAGTTTCGCCGACTGAATCGTGTAAGGTCGCAGGCATCACCGGGCCTGCCTGGCGCGCTGGTGACTGAGAGATTCGACATGCTCCCGCCCGCTGGAGCATCGTCATGAAACAGTTCGACAATCTGGCCGACGCTCAGACCCTCGCTTTGGCGATCGTCGACACCCTGCCCGAGCCCTTCGTCGTCCTGGACGACAGCCTGCGGGTGCTGGCCGCGAGCCGCTGCTTCTACGAGCATTTCAAGGAAGATCCGGCAAAGACCCGCGGCCGTCCTTTCTTCGAGCTGGGCGACGGGCAATGGGACATGCCCGCGTTGCGGATGCTGATCGAGACGATCGTCCCCGAGCACACATCCATGGACAATTTCGAGGTCGAGCACGATTTCCTCCATCTCGGCCGGCGGACGATGCTGCTCAATGCGCGTCTGGTCCGCTACGAGGACCGTTCCAGCCCGACCATCCTCATCGCCTTCAAGGACATCACCGCCCGGCGCGCCGACGAGCGGGAGAAGCAGGAGCTGCTCGAGCATACGGAGCGGCTGCTCGTCCAGCAGCAGACGCTGCTTCGCGAGATGGAGCACCGGATCGCGAACAGCCTCCAGATCATCGCCAGCATCCTGCTTCTCATGGCCGGCGCGGTCGGCTCCGAGGAGACCCGGCTGGAGCTGCGCGACGCCCACAAGCGGGTCATGTCGGTGGCGGCGGTGCAGAGTCACCTCCACTCCGTCGACGGGATCGAGCGGATCGACATCGCCGCCTATCTGGCCAAGCTTAGCGCCGGGCTCGCCGCGTCGATGATCGGCCCGCATCACGGGATCGAGATCGAGGTCGTGTCCGACGAGGGCACCCTTCAGTCCAGCGAAGCGGTGAGCCTCGGCCTGATCGTCACCGAGCTCGTCATCAACGCCATCAAATACGCCTTCCCGACGGCGCGCGCCGGGGCTCGGATCGTCGTCACGTTCGAGTTCGAGGCCGCGGCCTGGAAGCTGTCCGTCGCCGACAACGGGGCGGGTCGCAGTCCCATCCCGTCGACGAAATCGGGCGGGCTCGGCACCGCTATCGTGGCGGCGCTGGCGAAGCAGCTCAAGGCGGAGATCCGCGAGGTTTCGAGCACGAGCGGCCTTCGGGTCGAGATCGCTCAAACGACCTTCGCCTCTCATCTGCCGCTCGCGGCCTGAAAGGATCACGCCATGTCCAGCACCTCATTAGAAGCCGCTCAGGCCCCGCTGCCGGTTTTCGCGGCCTCGTCCTGGGAATGGACGGTGGCCTGCGGCGCACTGAAGATCGCCATCGCTGCCTTCGCCCTCGGCCTGCCGCTGGCGGCGGGGCGGCCGCTCGCGGAGTCGGTGGGCTGGATGCTCCTCGCCGGCGGAACCGCGGAGTTTGCCTTGGGGTGGGGCGCACATCGTGCCCTGCTCGGCAAGCTGACGCTGGGATCGGGCCTGCTCACTATCTTGGCCGGGCTCCTCTTCATCAACAGCGGCTGGATAGGCCTGTTCCCGCTGACGACCGTGACCATGATCTGGCTCCTGCTGAGAGGAATGATCTCGCTGGACGTGGGCATACAGGCCCGCGCCGCCTACGCGGCCGAGTGGTTCTGGCTGCTGCTCCGGGGCATCACCGACGTCGGTTTGGGGCTTACCCTGCTGGTTGGCCTGCCGATGGCGACGATCGCCATCCTGATGTTCAACGAGACGCGGGAGATGGTGTCCAGCTTCGGGGTCCTTCTGGCGATCAGCTTCGCGGTCGCGGGGGTCGGGCTGGTCGTGATGGGTCTCACGCAGCGCCGCCGCGAATCGGCGGCGATCAGATCTCTCGCCGACATGCCCGCACAGGCCGCCTGATGCCAAAAAGGACTAACCGATGAGGCAGCAGGGCATTACCGAATCCGCGCTGGACGTCCTGGCGGCGCCGCCCTTCGCCAGGGGCGGTTGAAAGTGAAGTCGATCGCACGCGGCCTTGTTGGGCTCCTGCTGCTTTGCGGACCCTGGACCCTGGCGGCCCAGACTCCGCCGACGGCGACGGACGGTGCGATCGAACAGCTGAAACCCGGAGAATATCTCTGGGCTCCGCAGATAGCTCCGGAGGGGCCCGTCACCGTCATCATCAGCCTGAAGACGCAGCGCGCCTACGCCTATCGAAACGGAGTGCCGATCGGGGTCTCGACCGTTTCCACGGGCAAGCCCGGGCACGATACCCCCACCGGCATCTTCACGATCCTCCAGAAGCACATCGCCCACAAATCCAACCTCTACAGCGATGCTCCGATGCCCTTCATGCAGCGGCTGACCTGGGACGGGATCGCCATTCATGCGGGAAATCTGCCGGGCTACCCCGCCTCGCACGGCTGCGTACGGCTGCCCCTCGAATTTGCGAAGCTGCTGTACGGAATCACCAAATTGGGACTGACCGTCGTCATTACCGACGATCCCCTGGTGCCCGAGATCGCCTCTGCGCCCGCGATGCTCGCCCCCGCGGCGGGCGACGGCCACCAAGCGCCCCAGAGCTACCGCTGGCAGCCCGAAAAATCGCCCACCGGGCCCGTATCGATCGTCGTGAGCGGTCGCGATCAGCGAATGGTGGTGCTCAGAAACGGCGTCGAGATCGGGTCGAGCGGCATCCGCATCGATGGCCGGGTCACCGCCACGACAGCCTTCACGTTGAGCGGCATCGACGCCGCCGGATTCCATTGGCTGCGCCTGCAGCTGCCGGGGCAGGCAACCGACGCCGCGAAAGACCTGACCTCGGCGGAACGCGCACGCGGTCATCTGCCGGAGCCTTTCAGGCGCGCCGTCGCATCCGTGTTGAAGCCGGGCGCGACGCTTCTGGTCACGCGAGATTCCATCCGGAGCGGCGGAACGGGCAAACGCATGACTGTCATCACGGCCGAGCCGCGGTAGCGGCAGCGGGCGGCTATGAAGCTACTGATTTCGGCCAACTTTCTGAAAAGCCTTAGCTTTTCAACGCCGTGGTGACCCCAACGGGAGGGGCCGCTTTAGGCGATTGATGCCGTATTTGCAGTAGCTTAGCCGCTTTACTGAGGCCGCCATTCGTGGCTGTTTGTACTAGCGTTTTGTACCAGTTGGTGCAAGCTCTCGCACTGCGTATCGCGGGTGGAGGCGGTGAAGCGAGATTCACAGCCTCGGGGACTGTTGAGCGGTTGCCGACACGCGGCAGCGGCGGAAGCGGCAATATCGGCGGCCGGTTCAAGTCCGTTCTAGCGGCATCGTCGTCACCACCGGAACGAGGCCGTCGGCGTTCACGCCCAGTCGCTGGGCGGCGGCGGGGGGACCGACGGGTTGGAGACATTGGCTGAACGCCTGGGCCTCAGCATCCGGATTGGAAAGTGCAGATTAACCTTTCTGAAAATGCCCCGGGCGGCCGGTCCCCATAGGTGACCACTTGCTTTTAATCTCGCTTGAATCTGGATCTTCAACAGCGGATTTCATCACTTGATCAACTGCCACTAGTTCCAAAAATCATTTCAAGCGGTGAATATGCTCTTTTCACGCTGGTATCACGCCTCGCCGACGTGCTCGTCACGGCGACAGCCCCTTGTGCGCCTGCTCGGGCCGAAACGCCCTACGCAGGAACAAGAGGGAGATCGAAATGGCACGCCACCAATTGCTGACCGCGCTTCTCGTCGGATCGTCTGTTTTCGTCGCTGCCCCGGGTGAGGCGGCGCGGCGGAGCTATGAGCTCGGCTATTTCCTCCCTGCCGGGGTGGCCAACGCCAAGGTCGCGCAGCGGCTGGTAAGCTGCCCCAGGATGGACCCCGGCAACCGCTTCGTGGCGCCCGTGTTCGACTACAGGGTGGTCATCGACGCCAAGACCTTGCCGGAACCGAGATTGATCAAGGTCGATGCCAATAACGGCTTTCTGGCGAAGCGGAGCACGGAGCTGAAGCTGCGCCCGGACGGGACACTCGAATCCTTCAACGCGACCAATGAGGGCCAGGCCGCTGCGGTTATCTCCGCCGTGATCAAGACTGTCGCCTCGGTCGCCTCTACCGCCATGATGGGGATTGGCCCCGCAAGCGAGGCGCTGCCCTACGACTGCACCCAGAAGGTGAAGGACGATCTCGAGGCGCGCGAGCGTATCGAGGGGGTGATCGCGCGCCTCGAGGATCAGATAGCCGAAGGCGACGCCAGCCCGGGCGCCGTGGCCGAGCTCGCCCGGCAGCGCGCGGCGCTCCAGACGATCGAGGATCGGCTGACCGTGACGACCAGCGGCGACCGGATCTACCCGGCCCACGGCCAAACCGGCGGGACATCGTACATCAAGCCGACCGACGCCTCGCGCTTTTTCGAGCCGGCGACGAGTGCCCGGAGCGCTGCCTTCCTTGCGGCCCAGCCGGGAGCCAACGGCTATCTCCTGACCTGGACTGCCAACGCACCGCTCCAGCAGGCCCTTGGAGCCGGGCAGGTCGGGGCATTGCCGACGAAGGCAACGCCGTTCCTCTATTATCGGCGGCCGGTGCCGGCGAGGATCGAGGTCGCGCCGTGCAAAGCTCCGCCCTCCGCGGCCAAGTCACCCTGCGCGAAGGACGAAAGCCCCGAAGCGGAAGCTCTGCAGTCAAGCGGCAACGTTTCCTTTCCGCAGCTCTCCGGTTTCTATTACATTCCGATCGGCCGTGGCGGCCTGTTCGGAAGCGAAGAGGCCATCGCCGAGTTTGATGCGACGGGAGCGCCCACCCGGCTGAAATACGGTTCCGACCCGGGGGCCGCCGGACTGACCAGCGTCATCGATGCCGCCCGCGAGGGTTATACCACGCTCGACGGCGCCAAGGCTGCGGCCAGCCAGGCCCATCTCGACGATCTGAAGCGGCGCAAGGAGATACGCGAGCTCGAGGACGAGCTTTCCAAGCCGCTTCCCGCCTCCGCTCCTGCAGCCACCCAGGATTGAAGGGAATCGCCGTGACCGTCTGCCACATCATCCCGCGCGACGCGCTTCTCGAGCTCGCCGCCGACCCCGCGCTGCCCGGGGGTTCCAGGGTCGCGCTGCGGCAGACGGCGCGGATCGATCGCGCCGCCAGGTCGGTTCGCAACCAGACGAACAGGCTCAACCGAATTCTGGCGAGCGCGGCCCTTGACGCCTCCCCGCCGCTCGCGGGGGCTCCGGCGATATCGATCTACGATTGCTCCCAAGCCTCGACGCTGCCCGGGATATTGGTGGCCGATCCTGCAAGCTCCACCGATCCCGCCGTTCGCCGAATTTTCAGGGGGCTCGGCGAGGCACTCCGCTTCTTCCGGCAGGAGTTCGGCCGCAACTCGATCGACAATCGCGGCGTGTCGGTGATCGCTTCGGTCCATGCCGCTGGGGAGGTCCAGGCGCTCTGGACCGGCAGCCAGCTGGCTTTTGGCGACGGCGAGGGGCAGGGGCTGCTCGACTTCACCCGCAGTAACGACACGCTTGCCCACGAGCTCACGCACGGGGTCACCCAGCATGCGCTCGGACTGAACTATTCGGGTGAGGCCGGTGCGCTGCACGAGAGCATCTCCGACGTCTTCGGATCGATGTTCCGGCAGTGGCAGGCGAACCAGACGGCCGGCCAGGGCGATTGGCTGATCGGCAGTGACGTCATCGGCCCGGCGCTGCAGGCGCGGGGCTTCACCTGCCTGCGGGATCTCACCGATCCCGACGCCGCCAACTGCTTCTGGCCGCAAATACGACATTACGACAATTATCCGACGAACAGGGACCCACACAAGGCCAGCGGGATCGCCAACCTCGCCTTCCAACGCGCCGCGAGCACGATCGGAGGAAGGAGTTGGGAACGGGCCGGCGCCATCTGGTACGAGGCGGTATGCGCAGGACGGAACAGCACGCTTCGGATGGGAGCCTTCGCCGACCGGACCCGCGCTGCGGCCATACGGCGTCACGGCGCCGCTTCCCCCGAAGCGGCCGCCGTGCAGCAAGGCTGGGCGAGCGTCGGCCTGTGAAGCGGGACTCGGCGACGGCTCTTCGCAACCGGGATGCGGACGCGCGTTTCTGGACGGGGCCGCGCATGATAAAGACGGTGGGAAGCCCGTTGCGGCAGGAGACCGAAACATGTTGAGCCGAATCCTCGCCTGTCTGGGACTTTGCCTGCTTTCGGCCTGCGCGACTTCGGGCGCAGTCGAGCTCGATTGCAACGGGTTCGACCGCCCAACCCCGGCGGGCCTGGAATTGCGCCATCGGCTTCCCCCCTCGAAATACGAAGCCGAGATTCACTCCGACACCGGAACCGATGTCGAACCCGATTCATATCTCCAGCCGGTCCTCACTAGGTCGTTCGCCGCGCGGGCAGCGAAAGGATTCGTCGAAGGCGAGGGACCCGCGGCCATGCTGCTTTCGGGCGGCGGACAATGGGGGGCGTTTGGCGCCGGCTTCCTGAAGAAGCTGGATGAGCTCGACCGGACCAACCCCCTCGAAGAGCCGCGCCTTCCCGACTTCTCCGTCGTCACCGGAGTCAGCACGGGCGGTTTGCAGGCGCTGTTCGTGGCTCTGGATTCCGAGGAAGATTATGCCAAACTTTCGAAGCATTACCTTCCCGCTTCGGAACGGGACGTGGTGGCCCGCCATGCCATGTGGCAGGCGGCGGTGCGAGGCTCCGTGGCGGGACTGAAGCCGCTCCGGCGGAGGATTGAGGAGGGGCTCTGTCCGGCCGGGCCCGAGGCCGGCTGTCCCTTGATTCAAAAGCTGGCAAGACTCGAGAACAAGCAGGTGCTGGTCGGTTTCGTCGAGGCCGCAAGCGGCGACTTCTTCTATGTAGATGCGGTGGAGATAGCGAAGCGCTATGAAGACGATCACCGCGAGGCGCAGCAATGCCTGACCGCCGCGGCCCTCGCGTCTGCTGCGATGCCGGTCTTCTTCCAGCAGGTGCGGATCAACGACAGGACCTATTATGACGGCGGCGTACGCCAGTCGGTGTTCGACGCGCGCCTTGCGGCTCAGGTCGAGATGGCCGCGGCGGCGCTGACCGGCGCTCCTCCGGCGAGCTTGTACGTGATCCGCAACGGCCCGACGCACGTGCTTCCCGCCACGCCGGTTCCGGGATCGCGGTACATGACCAAGCCGGACGTCAAGGCGGATGCGCTGGAAAACGCGACCCGCGCCGAGTCGATCGTCGTCAACCAGCTTGAGGTGGGCTCTATTGCAGCGCTCCGCCTCGAGCACCCGTACGGTAAAATCCGCTTCGTGACGGCGGACGGTTATGGGAATCCCCGCCCAAGCGGAGGGGGGTGCCATAAATTGCCGGAGGTCATGTTCGACCCCGATTTCATGGAATGCCTGCAATATTATGGCGCGCGCAAAGCCGAGCGGAAGGAGCCGTGGCGACGTCTGAGCGCGATACCCGGCATTCCGCCGAAAAAGCGGCCGTAACGATGTCTTCCTGAACTCGGCGTGTGGTTTGGGCCAGCCGGCGGAATCCCAGCTTTCACAGTTCAGGCGGTCCGATTATGCTTGTCCCCGGGAGGAGGATGGCTACGCCAGGCGCCTACAGTCTGAAGCTTCTGGGTACTTTCGCGCTTTACAGCCCGGATGGCCGCCGTATCTCCATCACAAGCAAGAAGGGCATGGCTCTAATCGCGCTAGTAGCCATGGCCCGCGGCGGAGAACGCGCCCGCGCTTGGCTCCAGGACCAATTATGGGGCTCAAGAGACTTGGAACAGGGTCAGGCGAGTCTTCGTCGCGAGCTCGCCAATCTGCGAGCGGTCGCCAATCCCGCGTCCGGCGAGCCCCTGCTTACCGCCGACATGACCCGGGTGCGGCTCGACCTGAGCCGACTCGAGGTCGATGTCCGGGCGCTGGATTCCGGAGCCGCGTGCGGGGCGCTGGACCAGGGCGAGTTTCTTGAAGGCCTCGACATCGCCGGCGAGGAAGCGTTCGAGGATTGGCTGCGCGAGCAGCGAGCCGTCGTCACCGGCTTGGTCGAACAGGCCAAATCGCGGGACTGGGAGCGACGCATGCTGCGCTCCGTGCACGAGGAGCCTGAACGCTCCGCCGTGCCGCCCGGCAGCCTCGCGGTGCATATCGCGTCGGGAGAGCAGCCCTTTCTCCCCGATCGCCCGTCGATCGCGGTCCGGCCCATCGTCGCCGTTCCCTACAACGTCGAAAATGCGGCGGTCGCCGCCGGCTTGGCCGAGGAAATCGGAATCGGCCTAGCGCGCTTTTCGACGCTATTCGTGGTTCAGGAAGGCGGCGCGGTCGCCGCGGGAGAGCGCGAGGAAGATCGGGCGCGAATTGGGCGCGAGCTGGGCGTCCGTTATCTTCTCGAAGGCAGTCTGAGACGGATCGGCGGCAAGTTGCGAATTGCCATCCGCCTGGTCGATTCGGTCGTCCGCGAGCAGCTGTGGGCCGAGGCCTATGGAGCGCGGGATGAAGATTTGTTCGCTCTGCAGGAACGGATCGCCGAGTCGGTGGCGCCCATGATCGACTCCTCGATCGAGATCGCGGAGCGGCGACGGGCCCTGTCCGAACCCGCCCAGACCGCGAACGCCTATCAGCTATACTGGCGCGCCAATGCGCTGTTCCGGCGCTGGGAAAAGGCTCCGATGCTGGAAGCGATTGGTCTTGCCGAGCAGATCCTGGAAATCGAGCCCCGCAACGCGTGGGCAGCGGCGATGGCGGCCTTCTGCCATTCGGTCGTTTTCAGCTTCGGCTGGTCCGCGGATCCGCAGGCCACGCGCGCAGCGGCGGCAAACCTCTACGAGCGCGCCATGCGCGACGGCGGCGACGACCCCTTCGTCCTGGGCTATGCGGCCGGGACCCTGCTCGGCATCGGCGGTGATCTCGATGTGGCGGAAGCACTGGTGGAGCGCGCGCTCGTGATCCACCCCGACATGTCCGCTACGCTGTTCTGGGGCGGCTGGGTGGACATCGTCACCGGCCGGTTCGCCCGCGCGCTCGAACGCTTCGAGCGCGTGCTTCGGATCAACCCGCGGTCGGCGGTTCGGCCCCACACAATGACGGGGGTCGGCATCTGTCTGCTCGCGCTGGGACGAATGGAAGAGGCGGCGACCGTGCTGACCGACGCCGCGCAGCAACTGTCGCACTATCCGATCACGCTGGCGGCTCTGGTGACCGTGTTGACGCGCCTCGGTAAGACAGAGGAAGCGGCCCAATATGCGCGGCGACTCCAGGAGGCGGGCGGCGCGGCCTCGGTCAGGAATCTCCTGCGCGGCGAAGCGCTGCGGACGCTGTTCGAGACCGGCTCCGGTCCGGCAGTCTGAATCGCTAGGCGAGCCCCCATTTGACCAGATCGGCATTGCGGATGACCTGCTGCATGACGGGAGAGAGCAGTCGTCGGCGCGCCGCGAGCCACTTGCCGGCTCGCGAGGATTGCGTGGTGGGCTCGCCGTAGCAGGCGACGAAGCGTCGGGGGGTGATTTCCCCTTGCTTTCCCCAATGCTGGCAAAATGGCAGATGCGCCGTCTCCAGCGCCAGCGCGACGTCGGCGGCAGCGCTCGCGCACAGCTGGAAAGCCTTGTCCCTGATCCCGTCGATGTTGACGACGACATTCTCGGGGAAAGCGGTGAACGCCAGATGCCCGGCAGAGGCGCTCACGAAGCGCAACGTGAAGACGCCCGGCGCCAGCCCGGTCCTGGTGAAGGCCCGCAACATGATCGGAAGCGCCGTGAGAAGCCGGTCGCGAGGCATGGCATAAGCGGCGTTGTACAATTCGATCGTGAAGGGCCCCAGCTTCTCCTTCTTGTGTTCGCCATGGGCCTGACCCCAACTCATTAAGAGGGGATTGATCGTCTCCTGGAATTTGCCGGCCACGTGTTTGAACACCTGCTCGCCGAGAGAGAGAAACTCGACCGGATCGGTGGGTGCCTGCTCGAGCAGGTTGAGCACGTCCTCGGCGGGAGGATAGGGGCCGCGTGGAGGGACCCGGTCGATCTTGAAGTAGATCGTGACGAGTGCGTTCGCCTCTCCGACGCCCCCGGTCTCGGAGTAGGAGTGGTACGGGTTCAAGGTGACTTCGACATAATGCGGATCCTTCGCCGTGGCTGGCCAGACCCTTTCGGCGAAGGCGCGGAACTGGCCGGTTTCCAAAAGTCGCAGATCCTCCAGACCAAGCCTGCGCTTCTTCCGGACGACCTCCAGCGTGTAGCCTTTCGCGACCTCGAGCAGAACGGCGTTGAGCACGCCGAGGCCGCCCAGATGGACGAGCACGGCCTCGAACAGCTCGGGATCGAGCTCTATCGAAGTCGCGAACTGCCCGGTGAAGGCGGGCGCGAGGACGTGTCGAGGCCCCCTCTCGATCCACACGGATTCCTGCGGGCCGACGACGAGATGGACTCCGCGGACCTGGTTCTGGAAGGCGCCGTAGCCGATCACCGAGCCGTGAGTGCCGGTGCCGAGCAGGCCGGCGACTGTCTGCCCGTCATGGGCCCCCGAGGTCCTCAGCGCCATGTCCCGCTCGATCGCCTTGTTGAGATTTGCCAAAATGGTGCCCGCGGCGACGAGGACCAGCGGATCAGTCCCGGCTCCCGGACCTTTCTCTGACGGCGCTATTACATGGATGCGGTTCGTGCTTTCCGTCTCGAACAAGGTCCGTCCACCGCGCAGGATGTTGCTGAAGGACCAGGCGGCGCCGACCGGTCGCAAGCCAATTCCGTCGTGCCCCGCCTGTGCCATCAACTGACCGGTCTCGATCGCCGCATCGCGGAAATAGTCCAAGTCGCTGCCGGGCGAGCCGGAGTCGAAGCGCCACGCGTCCAAAGCCTCATTCACGATCGTACGATGATAATTGGCCCAGCGAACCGAACCCTCATGCTTCAGATGCGTCACCCGGGCTCTCCTTGTCCTGCAGCGTAGGCGTGACGCAACGGAGTTCCAATGCCGTGAAAGCGCCGTCCAATCGGCGCGAAAAAAGGTCGCGAGCGAAGGCCCGCTAACTCATTCAAACGGTTCGCCGGACTGGAGCGATGAGTACGCGTGACTCAGCGCCCGTCGTTGTTCGCGTTTTGACCAGCAAGAGCAAGAATCGTGGAAAGACGAGTCGCAAACCTACGGCACCAGCAGTGTCAAGCGCAGCATTGATTTCGTCGGCTCACCAAAAGAGGTGCGATCGATGTGCAGGTTAGTGCGCCGGTGGAAGCGGCCGACGGGGCCAGACGGACAATGTGAAGGGTCAGCCGAGGATACCAGGTTCGAGCCGATGCTCCAATTCGCTGATGCTCAATTCGTCCGGCAGCAGGAAGATCTTGGTCGAACCTCGCAAAGGTTCGGGCCGGCTCAGCCGCTGTGGCCTGGCCAGGACGAAGCCGAAGGCGCCGAACGGAAACGGTCCCGGACTTAGGTGACGGTCGCGCCAGCGCGTCCAGCGCGTCTCGTCGAAAGGCACGATGTCGACGAGCTCGACCTGGCCCACCAGCGCCCCTCGGGGAAGCTCCTCCGGCCGGGGCAGCGACGGCAGCGCGTGGTCATCCAGCCTCAGCGCGGCATGGATCCACAAGGGCCCGCGATAGCGGTCGGACCAGCCCCGGATTTCGACGCTTTTCGTTCCCGCGACAATCAGCTCAGCCCAAGGCTGGCGGACGCTAATCGCGCGTGGTCGGTCCGACATTGAAACCTCGCGGGTCAGGGGCGCGGGAAGGTGGCTCGAAGCTCCTTGGCGAAACGCTTGTAAAGCGCAAGAGCCTGCGCGGTGGTAAGGCCGGCCTCGCCATGCAGCAGGGCCCGCGCCGTCACCCGTGGTGCGTCGTCGAGCAACTGGCCGGCGCCGTAGCCCGGCGCCAGCACCCGGTCCGCGAAATCGAGATAGGCATCGACATTGAATCGTTCGACGGGGTCCGACCGGGGATGCCGCGCATCGGTGAAATCGACCGCAGCCGGGGCATCGTCGCCTTTCAGCGCGGTCGCTCGAACGAGGCAGGGGATGCAGGCGCCGCAGGCTTGGTTGATCTGCTTGGGAGCGCCCCCTATCACCCGAGTCGCCTTCGGATACCAGCAGCTTTCCGTCTGGGCCACGATGGAGCGGAAACGCTTTCCGGTGAGCTTGCGAAGCTCCGCGACCGCCTCGGCCTTGGTCTCCTGCAGGAACGGATTGCCGATCCTGATCGGGGCGCCGAGGAGTGCGGAAAAGAGCTCGGCGGCGCGTTGCTGGACGAGCGGATGGGCGTGCCGAGTCACTCGAAACAGCGGCGCGGGCGGTACGGCGAGCGCCAGCGGCCCGTTCTCGAACTGAACGACCTCGGGGATGCCCGCCGCGGCGGCTTCGATCGCCGCCAACGAAAGGAAGAGAAAGGATCGATGGTTGAAGGCGCCCCCCGTGCGGCTGCGCTTGCCGGGCGTCTTGAAGGCGCCGTAGCTTTGGATATGCCGCCGAAAGCCCAGCGCCTGTAGGATCCTCTGCTGCTTGCCGAACAGCCACTGATTGTAGAATGAGAAAGCGAGCGTCCGATCGGCGCTCGCGGCAAGGGTCGCCAGTCCGGCGGTGCTGTCGAGGCCGCCGGAAAACAGAACCAGTTTCTCCGCCGGAGCCGACCGGTCGGGCGGTGGGATGGAAGCCGTCGCGGAATCGAGCGGGGTCGGCGACCGCGAAGGGTCCCGGCCGCGGAAGTCGAAGCTCCATTCGACATTGCCCTGGACCTGGAGGATCTCGGCGAGCGCGGCACTGGCCGACGGGGTCCAGAGCGTCGGATCGCGCAACGGCACCGCGACATCGATCCTGCCGATCCGGTCCGCGATCGGCCGCTTGGGAAGTCGGCGCTCGATCTCGAAGACGAGTAGCGCCAACTCGGCCAGATCGCGCGCGGCGGCCGTCGTCGCTCCGCTGCCGGGGCCGTGCCGGCGCCATTTCTGGTGGGCGAGATCGAGCTGGAACTCCTGGATTCCGCCCGATAGCGAGCGAACCAGCCGGATTTTGGCGATCGTGCCCGAGGCGCTCATTTGGCGCCCGAGAATTGCGGCCAGTTCCCGGCGATGACTCCGAGCATGTCGCGCTGGGTGAGCGAGCCGCGGCGGTGATTAGCCCGGAACCGGTCCACCCAGGCCGTCGAAATCTCGTCGATGGCCGTGGTCAGGCTGGGCACGACCGTAACATCGACCGAGCGAACTTCCCTTTGGATCACGCCATTCAGCATTCCGGCGAGGAAGCGGCCCGCGAGATTGTCCAGCGCCGCGGGGTGAAACTGGTCGCCGAGCTGGGCCAGGGTCCGGTCCATATAGAGATCGGGCCGATCGTCCTCCACGCATCGGTGGAATATTCCGGTGACGGTCGTTTGGACGATGTCGACGAAGCGCTCGTCGGTACCCGTTTGCTTTTTCGCATCGACGATCGCGTAGGCGAGCGACTGGAGGGTCGCTCCCGACGGATCGATGCCGGCGGCGGTCGACACCGCGTCCGCGCGTTTCTCGCGCTGCCACGCCTCGCCCCAGTCCAGCAGCTCCCGATACACGGCCTGGACGAACGGATCGTCCAGCAGCCGCACGACATATTTGCCGCGATTGCGATTCTGGAGGATGTCGAAAACGGCGACCCTGGCGGCGGCGAGGTTGGGATCGCGATTGAGGTTGCGGGTCAAGTCGATCAGGTTCTTCAGCCGTTTGAACAGGGAATCGCCGCCGCCGCCGGCGCCGCTTCCCCCCGCGCCGCTGCCGCCGCCGAAGCTGCCGCTTCCACCTCCGAGCGCCGCGCTTCCCATTTGGCTAGTTCCTCCAGATCGTCTCCGGCGCAATGCCGCCACGTGCTTGCAGCCAGGCCGCGATCGGCGGCGTCGCGGCGAAAGCCAGCCAGCCCGAGGGCCTGTTCAGCCGCCCGGCCATGACATGTTGACCGGCCGCGGTGATCACGCGCTTCTCCAGGTCGCTCGCCGCCGACAATCTCGGCCCCCTGTCATATTCGAGCGAGAGCGTTTCGAGAAGCTCGAACGCGGCGGCGATATGATTGTCCGCCTCGAGACACCGCGCCGCCCAGATTCGCGACTGGAACGCGTAGCGCGCGGCCCAGGCGTGGTCGACGAAGCTCTCCAGCGGCAGCTGCAGCGACCGGAAGCGGCCCGCGTCGAAAGCCTCGCCTTTCCTGCGCACGCCGACCCAGAACTTTCGAAGCTCGGCGAGGCGGAAGAGGAGGCCATATTGCCCTTGCCTCGCCAGCTCGGCGCATGCGCCGAGCGACTCGAGCGCGGGCCCGAGCCGGCCTTCCACTTCGTGGAGCTTGGCCAGCGAGTAGGCGGCCTCCGCCGCGACGTCGAGCGCGGCCGCGGCCTTCGCCTCCGCAATCGCATTTTCGAGGAGAAGGCGAGCCTCCTCCTTCTGGTCGGGCTGGGCCGCGAAGGGCATGAACTCGAACAGGCACTCGGCGAGATTCCGGCGCGTGGCGGCGAGGTCGCGCCGGGCCACCCGGTCCGAAGGCGCCGAGTCGACGAATGCCTGGAGGCGCTCGGCGACCTGGCGCATCTCGCTTTCGGCGGCGGAAGCGTTATGCTCGAAATAAAGATGCAGGCGCGCCAGATTGCCTCTGGCCGCCGTCCACAGCGGGAGCAGATCGGGATCTTCGTCGATCTGCTCGTCGAGCAACTTCGCCGCGGCCCGGGCGTGCCCCCACATGCGCTCCTTATCGGCAAGCGCCTTGAACGCTTCCGACAACAGCATGTGCCGCCGCGCTTCCGCCCCAACGCCGGCCGG
>WUUC01105466.1_pt1 | contig 17562 bp, 12 predicted proteins | sample 6278441 | NCBI WGS metagenome assembly WUUC01 (sample SAMN13675441, study PRJNA597444) | soil metagenome | isolation source: soil | place: USA: Washington | collected 2017-10 | reverse complement strand
GCCTGGCAGGAGTGGTCGCGGTAAGTGCAGCTGTGTCCCAGCTGCTAACTGAAGTCGAGAGTTGACAGGGGCGGAGATAACAGTTGTCAGATCACCAACTGACTTGACAACTGACACTTCTTCCCCCGACAGCTCTCGACTTCAGTTTGTAGTCTGAACTGGGCAATCCGCATCCGCGTAAGACAGCAACGCGGCGATGGCTTACGCCAGTTGCTCCATTTGGTCCACCAGATATTCGGAAAAGGGAAGCGAGCACGTGAAGGCGGGTGAAACGGCATTCAGCACGTGGAACGACCGGTCGTCTCCCTCGAACTTGAAGTCCATCTCGAGTTTTCCCGCCTTCACGTCGAGAAGTTGCGCCCGAATTCCGGGTGGCCCCCACTTCATGAAGTCCTCGCGGCGAAGCCCGGTCGCCAGCGCCGCCGCTGCCTCCACGAGGTGGCGCCGCCGATACTTCTTGAGCTCCGACATCGCGTGGTCCCGGAAACCGAAATCATTCCCGAGAAAGAGACGAGCCTCCCGCGTGACAATGCTCGCTGATTCGGTCAGACTGAAGTTCTTCAATCCGCCGTAGTGTTCTCGCCAGAACGCTGGCGTCGCCGTGGGGCCGATTTTTACGGCGCCGGCGGCCGTCAGCGTGACGTGAACGTCGAGAAATGGACGTCCGAGGTCGGGAACGGGGTAGATGTGCGTGCGGAACGGCGCACTCCCGGAGTCAGCCTTGAGATACAACCCTTTGAATGGAAGAATCTCGTAGCGTTCCGAGAAGCCGTACCCCCGTGCGATACGATCGGCATACAATCCGGCCGCGTTGACGACGTACCCGGCGGTAATCGTACCAATCGATGTGCGCACCTGGTCTTCCCTGTGGCCGAGGTAGGCGGCGTTGGTGACGATAGAGATTCCGGCGGTCTCGGCATCGCGCACGAGCGATGTCAGCACTTCCGTCGGATCGACCGAGGAGGTCGTCGCTGAGAAAAGGGCGCGCTCGAAGGTCTTCGCCCGCGGCTCGATCTCGCGGGCGTCCTCCGCCGATATTTGCTCGAGGGTGACGCCGTTGGCGCGCCCGCGGCGATAGAGCTCATCGAGGCCGGCGAGGTCGGCAGCGTTCCGAGCGACGACGAGCTTCCCGCAGCGACGGATGCCGAGACCGCGCTCGACGCAATACTCCGTCATCCGGCGGTTCCCCTCGCGGGTGAATCGCGCCTTGAGACTGTCCGCCGTGTAGTAGAACCCGGCGTGGAGGACCCCGCTATTCCGCCCGCTCGCGTGGAGGCCGCACGCCGCCTCCTTTTCGACGAGCGTCACGCGGCTACGCGGGCGTCGCCGCTTGAGTTCCAGCGCGAGCGTGACCCCGACTACCCCGCCACCTACGACGAGGAAGTCGGTGGACTGCGACAGCGCGCTCAGACGCCTGCTGGGATGCTTGTTGCCGGCACGTCGTCACCCCGCCGACGACGAGGTGTCGTCAGGGACTGCTTCAATGCCTGAACGTTGTGATACAGCGGATTCTGATGCTGCTGGAGGTGCGCATGGGCCCGCACGGCCGCGGCAACTTCGCGGATGCCCATCGCCACAGAGTACTCGGGCACGAATCCCATCGTCTTCTGAATCTTCGCGAAATCCACGCGGTAGTTCCGCGGGTCGGGAATCTCGCTCCGATTGTCGACAGCCACGCCACCGACGATGTCGGCAACCATGCTCCCGAGCTCGGCGATCCGATGGTTCTGGGCGTTGCCACCGACATTGAAGATCTCACCGGCGACCGCCGTGGCTGGCGCTTCGAGCGCCAGCGTGAAGGCGCGCGCGACATCACGGCAATGAACGTTCGGCCGCCACTGATCGCCACCGAACACCGCAATCTTCCCGTCGACCACTGCGCGCGCGGTAAGGGTGTTGACCACCAGATCGAACCGCATCCGCGGCGACAACCCAAAGACCGTGGCGAGCCGCAGCACCACCGGCTCCACATCCGCCGCACGGTCGAAGACAATGCTCTCGCTCAGCACGCGCGTCCTGGCGTACAACGAGACTGGATTGAGGCGCGACCGCTCCGTCAGCAGGTCGTTCTCGCTGGCGCCGTACACGCTGCAGCTCGACGCAAAGACGAGCCGGCGAACACCGTAGAAGTTGCACGCCTCGACGAGGATCTTCGTCGACGTGTAATTGAGGTTGATCGTCTCTTCTGGATCGAGGTTGCACGCCGGATCACCAACGATCGCGGCGAGCGCCAGGACACCGTCCACATCACGCACGGCTCGGCTGACATCGCGGCTGTTGCAGATGTCGCCCTGCTGGATCTCGAGGCGGGGATGCATCAGTCCGTCGATACCGGCGCGACCATAATCGAAACGCTCGAGCACCCGAACGTGATAGCCTCGGTCGAGAAGCATGCGGGTCAGATGCGACCCGATGAACCCTGCACCGCCGGTGACCAGCACGCGGCGCGGACGATCGCCACCACCGCCGTGGTGCTTCCCGTTTCCGTTCCCGTTCCCGTTCGCGTGGCCGTTGCCATTCCCGTTCGCGTGGCCGTTACCACTCCCATTCGCGTGGCCGTTTCCATTCCCATTCCCATTCCCATTCCCATTCCCATGCGCGCGCGGGAGCAAGTCGTCTGCCGTCGTATTTCCCGGACGGTAGAGATCGCGGCCACTCACGAACCGCTCGATGCCTGGCACCGACCGAACCCGGAGCCCGGAATCTTCGATTCGCCGCACGAACGCACGAACCACCTCGGGCTCGACCGAGGGCATCGCGACGACGATTTCGCTCACGTGGTGCCGGTCGGCGAGATCGAGCACGTCAGCCAGCGGACCGAGCACCCGTGCCCCGTCGAGGGCAGCACCGATCTTCGCTGGATCGTCATCCACGAAGCCAACCAGCTCGACGCTGGAGGAATCCGACGAGCGGATATCGCGCCCGATCGCAAGGCCGTGGGCGCCGGCGCCGGCGATCAGGACGCGACGTGTCACCCGATGCGCGCCGCTCGTTCGCGCTAGCCGCCGGCGCTTCTGGTCAGCCATGTGTAGCCGCCGATAGCCGCGAGCCGCGACGCAAAAGAAGAGCATCAGCAGCGTCGTCATCAGGATCGTCGAGGCCGACACGGCTGCGAATCCAAGCACATGGCAGGCGAGCAGGGCCACGAGGACGAATGCGCTGGAGAGCGCGATGGCGACCGCCTCGCGGAGGCTCGTGTACCGCCAGATCGTTCGGTAGCTGCCCTGCGCTCCGTGCGCCGTGACGAGCAGGAGCCCGGCGCCGGCGGCGAGCCAGAATGTCCGAGCCGAGAACAGCGCCGAAGGCCCATAGTCGAGCGCGATGGCGATGAACGCGGCGAGCGACGCGAGTGAGAAGTCGAAGGCGGCCTTGGCCGCACTGCGGATGCTGAAGTCGGTGAGCGGTGTGCGCGACGGGGCGTTGTCCGCGACCTGCACGGAGTCGCTCTCGCGAAGCGCAATCTCGAAGGGGGCAAGAGTGGCCATGTCAGTGCCCGAGGTCACGTTCCGTGCCGATCCGGCGGCGGTGCCGCCGCGCGGAGGCAGTGTGTAACTCTCGTGGTCACAACTTGTTACACCACACCCCCGATCACCCTCGCCCAGCCGTATACATGTCGACTGACGCGTCTACGCCACAATGTTGCCGCGCGGCCGCGCCGAATCCTCGCGCTCACGTCACATTGAACTGGCGCATCCACATCTCGAGCGACAACACGCGGAAGAGTCCAAGATACGACTCATCATTCGCGCGGTCGGCCTCGGGCGAGCGGTACCAGCGGCGCAGCGCGTCGGGGTCAACGTAGCGCTCACAGCGAAGCTCGCCGTTCAACAGTTCCGTGACCTGTGGCCGAAGATCCTTGGTGAGCCAGTGACGGTCGGGCGCGGCGAAGCCGAGCTTCGTCTTGCGCCACCGTACGTCTTCCGGGACGAGACCAGCCATGGCGCGCCGGACAGCAACCTTGCTCCAGCCGTTCCGAACCTTGAGGTGATCAGGCAACGACAGGCCGTATTCCACCACACGATGATCGAGGAGGGGGACACGAGCTTCGAGCGAGAACGCCATCGACGATCGGTCCTCCATACGGAGGAGCTGCGGCAGGGTGTCGGTGACGATGTCATCGATCTGCATCCGCTGCATGAACGTGCCGGCGAAGTCAGTCGTGTTGCCGGCGGCCGCGTAGCGCCACCAGCGGGTTGCCGGGGAGCTCTCCGATGCGACGGCATTGCCCCAATCGCCATGGACGACGGTTTGTAGCATCGAGTCGACACCGAGCAGCCGCCGCATCCCTTTCGGGAGGTAGCGATACCCACGGCGGAGATCCAGCACGTACTTGTCCCGCTGGAGGATCGTTGCGCCGAGCTCGCGGGTGAGCGTCGGCAGACGCCCTGAGCGAATGAGGGACGCCAGATAGGCGTACCGGAACTTGGCGTATCCGCCGAACACTTCGTCGCCGCCCTGCCCGTCCAGCAGCACCTTGACTCCCGCTTCCTTCGCGGCGCGCATCACTCGCCACTGCGCGTAATAGCTCAATGAGCCGAACGGCATGTCCTGATGCCAGGCGATTTGTGGAAACGCGTCCCAGAAATCGCCGGCGCTCGGGAAGACGAGGTGCGACGTCGCACCGCTGGCGTCGGCGGCGGCCTGCGCATACTGACGCTCGTCGATTTCCTTGTGTTCGTAGCACGAGGTAAAGGTGTAGAGCCGGTCACCCACTGCCGTCGCCGCCTCGGGCTGCTCGCGCCATACCTTTCCAATGAGCGCGACGATGCTCGACGAGTCGAGTCCGCCGCTCAGGCAGCTGCCCGCGCGCACATCGCTGATGAGGTGACTGCAGGTCGTGTCGACCAGCAGATCGTGCAGGTGCTTGATGTGCTCACGATCCCCCGTTCCATTGGTGGGTCGGGGCGCGAGTTCCCAGTATCGCTTCGTCGTCCAGCGACCGGTCGCGAGGTCGACCGTCAGCGAGTGTGCGGCGGGAAGGGAAGTGATCTCCCGCAACACCGTACGCTCGCCGTAGTCGCAGTTCGCGTGGATGAGGAAGCCGAGCACCGCCGCATCGTCCGGGACGGGCTCGACGCCCGGGAAGGCGAGCAGCGCCTTCATCTCCGACCCGAAGATCAGATATCCCTTCGGGGTTGCGTAGTAGAACGGCTTGATGCCCAGTCGGTCGCGCGCGCAGAACAGCTCGCCGCGATCGCCGTCCCAGATCGCGAACGCATACATTCCGGTGAGACGCGGGAGGCAGTCCGCGCCCCAGTGACGGTAGGCCTGAAGCAGCACCTCGGTATCGGTCGTCGTGGTGAATCGATAGCCATGTCCGGTGAGCTCATCCCGGAGCTCACGATGGTTGTAGATCTCGCCGTTGAAGACGATCCACGTGCGTCCGTCCCCGACCGCCATCGGCTGCGCGCCGCGATCGGATAGATCGAGGATCGACAGCCGGCGATGTCCGAGGCCGACGCTAACCGGAGCTGACGCTCCCCACTCGCCCGTATGCCGCATCCGGGCGTGCTCGAATCGATCAGCGCCCCGCGACGCGAACACGAATCCTTCGCCATCCGGGCCGCGATGCGCCTGGATGTCGTTCATCTTCTGCAATACGGCAGGGTCGACCCGACCGCCATTCAGGGCGACGATGCCCGTAATCCCACACATGATCTTGACTCCTACTCGGTGCGAAGCTGCCGGTGCGACTCCCGTGACCGCGCGAGACACGCCTCGGTCGCGAGAGCGAACGCCATGAACATCCAGAATGGCTTGTGCGCGATCTGATTCAGGCTGATGTTCGCCATTAAGAACACCCCCATCAGCGCCAGTGGTACGATGCCGTAGTCTCCTCGTCGCGCTCGCCACGCGGCGCGGAAGCACAGCGCCATCGCCATGAGGAACGGAACGGTCCCAAGCAGACCGGTGGACGTGAGCAGCTCGAGGAAGAGGTTGTGCGGATCCTTGGTCACCTGCTCCTGGCGCAGCACCAGGTCGGTGGCGCGGGTCACGACCTCGAAATGATTGTTGGTCGGGCCCCACCCGACGAACGGTCTTTCGAGGAACATCCCCCACAGCGCGGGGAACAGAACTTCGCGCCCCGCCATCGCTCCCCCCTGTGCCGTCGTCTCGATTCGCTTTCGCATTACGTACGAGTTCATGACGACGTAGGTCAAACCCAAGATGCTGACCAGCACGATGAGTGTGCTGCGCATCCGATCGAGCGGGGTGCGAGCCCGGGCGAGGGCAAACGTCACGAGCCCGACCACAAGGGCGAGAAGACCGCCCCGGGACCCGGTGTTGACGATCGCCATCGCGAAGAAGGCGATCAGTCCCCACGCGACGATGCGCATCCGCCAGGATGTGGGCCGGCTTCCGTGTGTAAGGCCGAGAGTGATCACCAGCGCGGCAGACAGGAGCATCGCGCTGTAGTTGGGATCCTGGCCGAATGCGGTCACACGCTGGCTGCCCGTGCTGCTCTCCACGTAGGCCGACGCCTCGACCAGTCCCGTCATCGGAAGCACCGTGCGAACAACGCACGCGGCGACGTACCACCAGAGTGCTTTTCGCGCGAGCCCGTCATTCTGCATGAGGTTGAAGGTCGCCCACGCCATCAGCAGCGCCTGCACGATGAAGAGGAACATCTGCATCATGTCCATCGTGTCCAGCCAGTCATGCCCGACTGCCGACCCGGCATAGACAAACACAAACGCCGTCAGCCATAGGATTCCCGGGTGCGTGCGCCCGAAGCAGGCCCCCGGCTGGAGAAAGGTCGTCAGCAGAAACAGGGACGTCGTGATCGTTGGCACTTCCCACCGGAACGAGCGCTGGGGCAGTTCGATCGGAAATGAAGCGATCATCACGCAGAACATGAACGCGACGATCGGCCGGATCCTGACCGCTCCACCCTCACTACTGATGGCGGCGGCGATCGCCGCGCGCGCCGCACGCGGCGAGATGTAGCTCCCCGAGAACGTCGGCGTGACGACGCGGCTATCCACGGGCGACGCGCCCCATGGAGGTGAACCGCTTGATGACGGTGCGGCGCTCGTCATCGGAGAGCCCGGCGACCAGCGCCACCGCGACCAGAAGGCCGACCGATATCGTACCGGCGCCGGCTGCCGCAAACCAGTCGCGCGCGAGCACTCGCTGACCGAGCCACGTAGCGCCGCCGAAAATTCCGACCGTGACTGCAGCGCGGCGCGAGAGCCAGAGAAGCAGCGACAACACATTGAGGAACACAACTCGGTGTTCACCAGATGTCCGTGCCGTCGACTGCCGGAGGCACGATGCAACAAGCCTCGGGTAGGCGATCGTCTGCGGCAGACGCCCGATGAGAATGCCGGCGCACAATCCAATGATCCCGAATGCCGGGGTCAGCGCCAGCGTCGCCGCGAGCGTGAGCGCGGCGGCGATGGCGGTCACAATGACGCGCGGCCGCGGGCGCAATGCGGCGTCGATGACGAAAGCGTCACCGCGAATGAACGCCGTCTGAACCATCACGCAGACGATCAGCAGGTTTTCCGTGATCCCGGCGAAGTAATCCGCACCCACCCACAGCGACACGAAGGTACGATTCCACAACAGGATCGTCGCACCGCCCACCGTCACGAAGAGCCAGGTGAGGGTTACCAGATCGGTGCGGATTCGCGCGACTCGCTCGAACTGCTGCTCGCCAATCAGGCCGCCGAGACCCGGTGTCGTCGCGCCAACGGTGAAGTTGAACAGCGTGACTGCCATGCGCGCCGCTGCACCCGTCAGCACGTACATCGAGACGACCGCCGGCGACACAACCATGCCGAGGATCAACACATCGCTGGCGAGCAGTGCGTTGGTGAGCACGAGCCCGCCGGTGAGCCACGCGCTCATTCGAAGCAGCGACAGAATCTCGAACTTTGACGGTCGGCTGACCGCCAGCGCCGGAACGTACTTCCTGGCCAGCACGAGAAAGCAGACGCCGGTCAGCAGGATCACCGCGAGCTGCGCCGCGCCGAGTCCGAGGACGCCGAGGCCGAGAAAAACGGCGCCGACGGTGAGCAATCCTCCGCTCACGCTCAGCGCGGCCTGCCAGCCCATCCGCTTGTATCCGAGATTCATCCCGCGAAGCACCGCTTCGGGAATGGAGGCCAGTGCACCGACAATGAAGCTCAGCACCAGCAACGCGCACGCAATGCGAACCTCGCCGGCGAGATCGGGTCCGACCTTCGTGATGCTCGGCGCGAGCCAGACGAGTGCCGTGCCGGCGACCAAAACGATTGGGAGAAAGACGAGCCAGACCACCAACGCGGCGCCAACTTGCCGACGCAACTGGCCCGCGTCGGGATTCGCCTGCTGACTCGCGACGACGAGGCGCAAGGCATCCATCGGACGTCCGTCCGCGGCGGTCATGTATCCAACCGCCTGACGAAGCATCTCCCACACGCCGAACAGCGTTTTTCCCAGGCTACCAACGACGATCGGCGTCACCAGCAGGGTGACGGCGATCTGCGCCGCGTAATCGACGAGTGACGCAACCGCAGTGAGCGCAGCGCGGCGGCTCAGCGACCCGGATGTGGGAGTGAGCGGCGCGCGCGCCGCTGGCTCCCCACCGACGGATATACTCACCGACTCAGCGGCCATTTCGCGTCCGCGCGATCGCCGCGAGCACCTGCTGGGCGATCTGCGCCGTTGTCTGCTGGTCCGTCCGGAACGTCATCACCGAGGGCCCACCGTATGCGGTGAGACCCATCAGCACGCGCTCGCACGCGCTTCGATACCGGCGAAGGGTGTCGAACATTTCCACGTCGCCGCTTTGCTGGAGTGGATGAAAGCGCGGACGCTCGCGAATCCGGCGAGCGAGAACCGTATCGGGCGCGTCGAGATGCACGACGATATCCACGCTTTCGGCCCACTGTCGGAGCGTGCGCGGCCACCACGCCGCGAGCCCGCCATTCCCGACCGCCCGATGCCCGGAGAGGTGCAACCCGCTCAACGCGAACACCGGGCCTTCATCGAGCACGATCGCTGAATGTGCGACAAGTCGCGGATCGCGAAGCTGTCGCTGGATGGCGCGCAGCTTGATGATCAGTTTCGCCTCGTTCCACAGGAGCTTTCGCGCGTTCGCGAACAAACCAGCGATCGTTCGTCCAGCTTCGAGCGCGCCACGCACGAGCAACGGCCTCGGAAGGTGCCACACATCGATGTCGATCCGCAGCGACGGGTCGGCAGCGCTGAGGCAATGGAGCAACGTTCCCTTTCCGGCGCCCCACGCCCCGACGATCTCGACCACCAGCGGTCGATCTTTCACTGGATGATCTGCTCCCCCCCGCTCGAGATGAATGCCCGCCGACGCCGCGCCGAGTGGCGGCGCCCCGGGTCGACTCCCCGCGCGCAGCGTAGCGAAGCTCGTTTTCGGAATAGAGCCGGCTCGTGGCCAACTCATGGTCGCCCGGCGCGGCACTCCGGCGGCACCGGGCTCTCTGACGTTATCAATCATTGCGGTGTGAGGAGCTGGCGCGCCGCCGACATCTCCGGCGGATCGGCGAACTGGCGCCAACCGAGCAGTAGTGCGCCGAGAACGCGAACGGTTCGTGCGATGAGGGCGACGTCGTACCACACAGAGATACCGCGAACGTATACCAGGTCCAGCGCCAGCTTCAGCGGCAGCACACGCTCGACGTAATGACGCTCCGGGTCATCCGCGGTGAGCTCCGCCTCGGCGGACGCATAGTACCACACCGACCCCGGACTGGTGAGTCCGGGGGGAACGTCGAGCGTCGCAAGATGTGCAGGCGTGTAATGCTCCGCCACGAAACGCGGATCCTCTGGTCGCGGGCCGACGAGCGACATTTCGCCACGCAGCACGTTGAAGAGCTGCGGAAGCTCGTCCAGCTTGGTGCTGCGCAGCACTGCGCCCACGCGAAACACGCGAGGGTCATTCTTCGCCGTGATGGCGCTGTCGGCAATCTTGCCGCTGCCCTGGCTCCGGTGCACGTGCATCGTCCGGAGCTTGAACATCGTGAACGGTCGGTTGCCGCGGCCCACGCGGGTGGCCCGATAGAGTACCGGGCCAGGACTCGTGAGGCGAATCGCCACCGCGGCCAGCGCAATCAAAGGGATCGCGACGGCCATCGCCGGAACGGCGAGGGCCAGGTCGAACGCGCGCTTGGACACGGTTATCGGCGGTAGGTGCGCACGATGTCCAGGACCGCTTCGATCACATCAGTCACATCCTGATCGGAGAGTCTCGGATTCAGTGGGATGCTGAGCATCCGCTCGTAATTCTCGAAGGCCACCGGGAACGCGTCGGGCGCGAAGCCATACTTGTCGCGGTAGTACGGGTGTAGATGAATCGGAATGAAATGAACCGACGTCCCGATGTTCCGCTTCCTCATCTCATCGATGAACTGATCGCGACCGATCTTCAGCACGTCCGGCTGGAGGCGCAAGACGTAGAGGTGCCACGCGTGATCGACGTCTGGGCGCACGGCGGGCAGCTCGAGCGAATCCTCGAGCGCGAACGCGACGGTGTACTGGCGAACCACTTCCTCACGGCGAGCCTGGAACGCGGCTAGCTTCCGCAGCTGACAAAGGCCGAGCGCCGCTTGAATGTCCGTCATGTTGTACTTGAACCCGGGAAGCATCACTTCATAGAACCAGCTGCCGCCCTTGTCATAGCGCTTCCAGCCGTCGCGGCTCATGCCATGGAGGCTCACCGGTCGCGCCCGATCGAGAAACGCGGGAGCGCCGGTGAGCATGCCGCCTTCAGCGGTGGTCAGGTTCTTGGTCGCATAAAAGCTGAAGGCAACGGGGTTCGATCCCGAACCGATGAACCGTCCCTTGTATCTCGCGGGCATCGCATGGGCGGCATCCTCGATCATCGTGAGCTGGTACGCTTCCGCCAGTTCGATTAACGGATCGAGGTCCACCGGATGTCCGGCGAAGTGAACCGGAATGATCCCCTTCGTGCGTGGCGTGATGGCGGCGGCTACCCGGGCCGGGTCGATGTTCAAGGTGTCGGGCTCGACGTCGACGAGGATCGGACGCGCACCAACGTGTTCGATGACATTCACCGACGCGGCGAAGGTCACTGGCGTGGTGATGACCTCGTCCCCTGGGCCAATGCCAGCGGTGACCAGGGCGGTGTGCAGCGCGGCCGTGCACGAGTGCAACGCCAGTGCACCCGGAGCCCCGACGTAAGCGGTGAAGTCCGCTTCGAAGCGCTTGGTCTTGGGACCCGTGGTGATCCAGCTCGACCGCAGCGTATCAACCACCTCGGCAATCTCTTCTTCACCGATGGAGGGAGGATTGAACGGCAGGAAGTCCTGCCGTGGCATAGGCGGCGTGAACGGAAGGAATTCCCTGGGCGCCGGGGCGTGGGTGATGGTCATTCGTGGAGTCTGCCGGGTGGAGAGTGAAGCGCCGCGTGACTGCGGATGAGCGGTTCGGGGCGTCGCGGTGGGGCACGCACGTCCCATGCACGTATCGGTTTCATCGGCTATCGGTTGAAATAACAACAACTTAGATCTGCAGCTGCGAAATGCTGCCGTCCGCTGGGCTGATGCGACCGCGCCACAACGCCACGGTTTAGGAGTGTCGGCGAGCACCGGCACCGCCGCCTCCGGCCGACGTCACCGGCACCGCGCTTTGGCTCGAAGCTACCGGCCGCTTCGGCCGCGCGACGGGTCGGTTTGCGCCTTGAGTGTGGCATCCGTGCCGTGTTGTTGCGTAGGCACAACTGCCGAACGGTCCGTTGTCGCGAGGCCTGCAGGCGCAACCTTGGGGTCACGGGGTGACCCGGTCGCCCCTTGCGCCAAGTCGCGTTGAGCATGAGCCGAACAACTTTTTTCCCGGCCCCCAAAAACGCGGCTATCCGTCATCCCACGCGAGCGTACTCACCGTCTATCGGCGGGTGGCATGAGTCTTACACCCGCCCGCCAGCTTGGCCCGTTCAAATGGGGCCGTTCTTACCGTATCCCTCAACGAGGTCTTGTACCGGTGACCGCTTCGTCCTGGAAAAGTGAACCCTCCGATGCGAACAACGAGGAGCTGGTCGGCAACATCCGCGCGATCTTCGCCACGAAATGGGCGATCCAAGTGGAGTCGCCACTATTGGATCTGCTCGACACGGGCTTGGTCGACTCGGTGACGTTGGTGGAGCTACTCCTCGAGCTCGAGGACCGCTTCGGTGTGAGCTTGCCGCTGGAGGAGCTCGAGCTCGAAGATTTTCGCACGGTCGCTCGAATCGCCGCTCTGGTAACGCGAACCCGTCCGGCGCCCCCGCCGGCTGTCGTCCTCCCGCCGGGGCACGTCGGCCCAATGGCGGTACAGGAAGCCGCGTCCACCGCCGCCGCGTGAACGCCGCGAGTATGTGGCGGCGCTGCTACACTCCGTCCATCCGAGCCGTTTAACCCCAGGTTTGGAAATCTCGCAAGTCTAACGTACACATAGAGTTTCGCACGCCACCCATACGGCACCGGGCTTGCTCCTTCGCCCAGTTTCGTGTGCGGACGAAGTTCTCCATTTCGCATTCGGTCTCCCGGATCTCCAATAACCACCATGTCGAGCCAGCTTCCCACTCCGCCTGATTCTTCACCAACGCGAGCCCCGCTGTTTAATGCGGTAGGCCAGCGAGGGGCAGGGCTCGTCCACGACCACGCTGCGATGGAATGGCGGGTCTACGTGAGTTCCGTGATTCGCCACAAACGAATGGTCGGCGTGATCGTGCTCTTGGGGCTTGCAGCCGGCTTCGGAGTTGCCCGCATGCTGAAGCCGACGTATTCAGGCCAAGCCGAGCTATGGGTCGAAGTCCCCAAGGAAGGTGGCGGGAACCCGGGCCCCACTTGGTCCAGCCAGCTGCTCGGGAACGCCGGATGGCTGGATCTGCTCCGGTCCGACGTCATCGTCGTCGACGCCATCCGGAAGCAAAAGCTGTATCTGCATCCCAAGCGGTCCGACGCCGCCGCGTTCAGCGGTTTCGACGTGAGGGAAGTGTACCGCCCCGGGTCGTACCGGCTCCAAGTCGACGCGAAGGGGGAGAAGTACGCGCTCACGAGCAAGCAGGGGACCGCTTTGGAAGGCGTGGTGGGCGACTCGGTTGGCGCCAGCCTCGGATTCCTCTGGGCCCCGGGAGCGGCCACGCTGACCCCGGGCCGCAAGATCGATTTCGAGGTCGCTTCAATCTACGAATCGACCCAGAAATTGCTCGACAACCTGGTTGTCCGCCCCGGCCGTGAGCGAAGCTTCATCAATCTGGAGTTGCGCGGAACTGATCCCGAGGTGGTGACCGCTACGGTCAACCGGATGGCCACCCATCTCATCGAGGTGGCCACCGACATCAAGCGCGAGAAGCTCACTGAGCTCACCAAGATTCTTGGCGACCAGCTCGGCGAGTCGGAAGCGCGACTCAGGAAGGCAGAGGCTGAGCTCAAGGGGTTCCGGACGCGAACCGCGACGCAGCGTGTTCAGGAACGTGATCCGTCAGCGTCGGGGTACCTGACCTCGCTCGTCGAGCAAGAGCTGGTTCGCACCGATCGCGAGGCGATCGAGCGGGTCTTGGCTGCGGCCGACGCCGGCGGGTCGATCCACGCACTCGAACCAATCGGAGCTGTGCAGCGCGCGCCGGATCTCACCCGCAAGCTGCTGGAGCTCACATCGCTCGAAGCGGAGTTGCGCGCCTACACGCGCCGGTATACCGAGGCCGTCCCGGACGTTCAGAAACTGTCTGCGGAAGTCCAGAATCTCGACCGGTCCACGATCCGCCCGCTGGCGCGGTCGCTCGCCAGTGAGCTCGCGAGCCGCGAGCGCCGATTGGCCGATCGGGCGACGAGCGCGTCCCAGGGCCTCCGCTCGATGTCTTCGCTGCCGATCGAAGACGCGCGCCTGAGTCGCGACGTCCGCGTGGCGGAGGACCTGTTCATCAATCTGCAGCAGCGGTATCAGGAGGCGAGACTCGCCGAGGTCAGCGTGACCTCTGATGTTCGCCTGCTCAATGACGCGACAGTTCCTGAAAAGCCGCTGTACAACCGCGCGCCGCTGGCCATTTTCCTCGCCCTCGTCGGGAGTCTCGGTGTCGGGGTGATGGGCGCCGTGCTGACCGACGCCATCGATCCCAAGCTGCGCTACCCCACGAAGATTTCGCGCGAGCTCGGTTTGCCTGTGCTCGGCGTGGTTCCACACGTGGGCAAGTCCGATGGCAGCGAAGATCATGGCGTCGCCCCCGTGATCGAGGCCCTGCGCGGAGTGCGTCTCAACCTCCTGCACGCACACGGCTCAGTTGGTCCAGTGATGCTCACCGTCAGCAGCCCGGGGATGGGGGATGGGAAATCGTTCGTCTCATCCAATCTCGCGCTCACGTTTGCCGATGCCGGGTATCGAACGCTGCTCATCGATGGTGACATCCGCCGTGGGGCGCTGCATCGAGTTCTGAATGCCGCGCGCAAGCCGGGCCTCACCGATTTTCTTGCCGGTGAAGTCGGCGCCGAGGCCGTCTTCCAGACAACCGCGTTTTCGAACCTCACCTTCATTGGATCCGGGGCACGGCGTCATGCGGGTCCGGAGCTCCTCAGCTCGGCCGTGATGGCGAAGTTCATCAATGGCCTGCGCTCGTCGTACGAAGTCGTGATCGTGGACAGCTCGCCGCTGGCGGCCGGAATCGATCCCTACGCACTCTCGACGCTGACGGGGAACCTCCTGCTCGTTCTGCGATCCGGCGTGACCAATCGCCAGGTGGCTGAAGCGAAGCTCGAGATTCTGGGGCGCCTTCCAGTCCGTGTGCTCGGGACCGTCGTCAACGATGTACCGCCGGGCGCGGATTACGAGGAATACTCGTACTACCTCGCGGGCTACGAGCTGGCCGAGGAGATCACCACGCCCGCTGGGGCCGGCCGGCGCATCCTGCCGCAATCGGGAGCGTACACGGCGAGTGCACGACGGTGGGGGAACTAGTGGCCCCGTTTCGTCTCGCCGTCTTTACCAACCAGTTTCCCGGAAAGGTCAGCACGTTCTTCGCGCGCGACATGCGGGCGCTGATCGAGGCTGGCATTGAGGTAGACGTCTTTGCGCTCTATCCGCACGAGGCCGCGCTCTGGGCGTACGTGCCTGATATCCTGAACGAGCAGGTGCTGCCTCGCGAGCGCGTGCACCACCTGTCCTTCGGGGCCGCTGCCGCGTCACTGATCTCGAGCCGCCTTCTGCGGTCACCTGGCTTCGTGCGCGATGTCGCGGCGATCACCGCCTCCGCGGTTCGCTTCGGCCCGCGGCCGGTTGCGAAGAGCTTGTATGTCGCACCGTTGGCATGGGCGTGGTCGCAGGAGCTTGCCGGCCGGTACGACCACGTGCTCGCCTACTGGGGAAACTACCCCGGCACCTGCGCCTATCTGTTTCACCGTCTCGCCGGCGGCGATGTGCCCTTCACTCTGATGGTGCACGCGCAGATTGACCTGTATGAAGATCCGGTGTATCTCGCGCAGAAGCTGCTGCATGCGGACAACATCGTCACGATCTGTGAGTACAACCGTGCCTATTTAAAGGAGCATTACTCCGCGATCTACGATCGTATTGCCGATCGCATCCACGTCAACTATCGCGGGCTCGATCTCGCGGAGTTCCCGTTTCGTCTCGAGGGCCGGGCAGCGCGGCGCGTACTTGCCGTTGGCCGCCTGAGCCCCGAGAAGGGCTATGACGACCTGCTTCGCGCGGTTGCCGAGCTGCGCCGACGCGGGGTTGCGGTGGAGCTCGAGCTGGCCGGCGACGGACCGGAGCGCGATTCCCTGACCGCGCTCGCCACCCGGCTGCGGATCAGCGATCTGGTTCACTTCCGCGGTTGGCTTCACTCCGACCAGGTCCGCCAAGCCATGCTCGAGGCGACTGTCCTGGCGCAGCCGTCGCGAATCGAAGGTCTGCCGACGGTCGTCGAAGAAGCGATGGCGCTGGGTATTCCGGTCGTCGGCTCGCGAGTTGGCGGAATCCCGGAGCTGCTGGATTACGGCCGTTGCGGAGTGGTCATCCCGCCCCGCGACGTTGGTGCGCTCGCCGACGCGCTCGAGTCGCTTCTCAGCGACCCGACCCTGCGGCGGACCTTCGCCACCCGGGCGCGCGACCGCGCCGAGGAAATGTTGGATCTGTGGAGCAACGGCGCTCAACTCGCCGACCTGCTCCGGGGGAAGGTTGGACCTGCTTCACCGATGCGGGCCGCGTCGTACGCGGCTCATGTTTGATCGCGTTGAACGTCGAGGAGAGATGATGCAACACGCAATGCTTCGCGCCGCTGTTCTCACCGCCTGCGCCCTGCTCGCGCCGAGCGGTCTCGTGGCGCAGTCCATCGTCGAGTCGGGTGGCTTTCATGCCACGCGCGGCAACCTCGAGACGCGGGCGCGCCAGCTGGAGGGTCTCGCACAGTCCGAAACAGTCCGGGCGGAGCTCGCCGCGATCCGCATACGCCTGACGGACGGCGACTTCCGTCCCGGAGACCTGATTGCGGTGGCCATGGACGATCACGCTGCGGCGCGCGCCGCGGTCGGTGCGTTTGGTCGGACGCTGGAAGAGCAGCTCTCCGACACCTTCGCCGTCGGCGACGCCGGACAGTTGAGTCTCCCGGTCGTCGGAACGATCTCGCTTCGCGGCGTGCTGCGGTCCGAGTTGGAGGGTCATCTCACCAAGGAGATCGGCCGCTACATCCGCCAGCCGAGCCTCCACGCCAGCTCGCTGATCCGCGTGTCGATCCAGGGAAGTGTCGCACGCCCTGGATATTACTCGTTGCCTACCCGCTCGATGCTGTCCGACGCACTCATGGCGGCTGGGGGAACCGCGCCGACCGCCAAGATCACCAAGCTGCGGATCGATCGGGACGGCAAGCCCTTTATGGAAGGGGATCCCCTCCAGCGCGCCATCGCCCAGGGCCGCACGTTCGAGGAGCTGAACCTGCGGGGCGGCGATCAATTCATCGTACCCGACCGGCGTGGCACGGCAGAGTCGACCCTCAAGACGATCGGCGTCGCGCTCAGCATTCCGGTCACCATCTTCACGCTCATCAAGATCCTGTGAACGACGCTCAGCGCATGGCCGACTCAGCGTCGGTGAGCATCATCATGCCGATTCGCAATGAGGAGCACTTCATTGTGCGCAGTCTCGGCGCGGTGCTGCAGCAGGACTATCCGGCCGGATCGATGGAGGTCCTCATCGCCGACGGGATGTCGACCGACCGCACGCGTGATGTCATTAGGGAGCTTGCTGCTGCGCACCCGGACGTTCGCGTCATCATCGTCGACAATCCGGGCCGGATCGTTCCCACGGGATTCAACGCGGCCCTTGCGCGCGCGACCGGAGAAATCATCGTGCGGGTGGACGGTCACACGATCATCGAGCCGGGCTACGTTCGCGAGTGTGTCGCTGCGCTTGCACGCTCGGGGGCTGACAACGTGGGTGGACGCATGGATGCCGTTGCGGCTGGCCGGTTCGGGCGGGCCGCGGCACTGGCGACCGGATCGCGCTTCGGGGTCGGTGGCGCGCGTTTCCACTACTCGGAAGTCGAGGAATGGGTGGACACCGTCTACATGGGCGCGTGGCCGCGCAGCGTCTTCCAGCGCATTGGGCTCTTCG
>WUUC01136071.1_pt1 | contig 17563 bp, 38 predicted proteins | sample 6278441 | NCBI WGS metagenome assembly WUUC01 (sample SAMN13675441, study PRJNA597444) | soil metagenome | isolation source: soil | place: USA: Washington | collected 2017-10 | reverse complement strand
CGGCGCAATTCATTCCAATTACTCTCCGTTTTATAATTGCTTCGATAAAGTGGCACGAGAAATGCCCCGACCTAATGGCCGGGGCATACTCGAATCCGCTAAGAAAGTGGGAGTTGCAATTCCTGCAATTGATCCTCGTTAACGTGACGTCCAGAAGAATTGGACTCAGCGAAATGATCCTGTGTTCTGCCGTGTGCAATGTCCGCGTTACGGTGCGCGAATACCAAACCGCACGCACAGAAGAACGCATGGAATTGCGAATACGTCGGACCCAGAACCGTATACACAGAAACGAAATGCGTCATCGCATTTTATCCATCCACGATTTGTGCTGCTTAGCCTGTGCCTTATTAGCCTCGCGATTAACCTTCCTCAGAGTCTCCTTACGCTTCTCGGCACTACCCTTAAACTTAGGATCATCGTGCGCTGTCATCCTACCTCCGTGTATCGCGTACCTGAGTCCGTTGACATGCAATGCGCCTACAAACGCGATCCTCGAAAGGAAACGACTTGCGAGCCCAAGCGGACCATGAGTGAAACCAGTATTTACCCGCACACGGTTTCATCGCTCAATTTCCAACGTGTCCTCTGGCTGATTAAAACAGAGCGAATGGTTAATGTGGATTCCGCACAACCGCCGCTCAATGCGCTCAACCTTTGTGACCTGAACTTTGCCGCCATCTACGGGGCGGTGAATGATCTTATCTCCGAGCCGCACCATTAGAAACACGATCCGCAACGCGGTCCCTGCGGAGCTGCATTAGCAGTCTCGCAGTCGCTACGCGCGTCAATGGTGGCGAATACCAGAATCGTTGCGATAACGGCAACCGCGAGACGGTACATTTACTTACCCTCCGAGATAGTGCGACCAGTGTTATTGATCTTGCGCTGAACGGCATCCGGAATCGGCTTACCATCCGAAAGGAATTCGCGAGCGATAGCGCGCATTGCAGTGTTTTCGCGCTTAGCCCTGCGGACCTGACTTGAGTGGCGAGAGAATGCCATGTTACCTAGTACCCCAATCAGTGTGAACGGAAGAAAGAGAAGCGACGCGGGGCAGCCTAGAGCCTTCCAGAACTGCCCCGCGTCAGCAGGTTCTTCACTCAAAACCGAGCCCGTTTCGGTTAGCCATGCGCCCCGTGTTGAGCGGGTTAGGCGCAGGATCAGGCGGAACGGTAATACCTGTCAGTAGCTCCTTCACGTCTGCTGCGACGTTGTCCGGAACCTGTGCTGTGCGCACCCACGTATCCCAGTTGGTCAGGAATTCCGCGAGTCGTTCCACTTCCCGTTCGCGGATACTTACCGTGTAGAGAGCGTCTGGCGGACGGTTTTGGCCGATCTGCATTTGCGATCCAATCAGTCAGTGTGAGTATGAGATTAACGGCAAGGAAGAATGAAAGCCATATTGCGGGAAGAAGTGCGGTTCCTTCCATGCCTGCTCCCAATGTGTTTGTCTGCTGCGAATACCGCCGCGTTGAATGTTCGTAGTGTGGTGTCCTTATCGCAGCAATAACACGACACGGACCAATAGCCAGTCGTTTTGTTTTTGCAGATGCGTACCTTTGTGTTCACCATTACTCCTAGAACGGGGGCGCGTCCGGAGCGGTAGAGATCGGGGAAGGAATGATTTCCCCTTTGCAGAACCGCGTTACGTTGCCAGCTTCGTCGTGCATAGTCGCAGAAACGACTTCACGGTTAAGGCTGGCCGCAATTGCGATTTGACGAGTCAACTCAGCGGGTGGGTTAGTAAGTCTGATTACCTGCCCGCGTCGAGAATCGTTGTAATCAAGAATGATCATCAACTCTGGAACGTTACCCCCTGACTAGAGTGGACGGTAGCCGCGTTATTCGCTTCTAACAGTCCGAGCGTAGATGGCGACGTGTAGAAGAACTTCTTACAGTGCGCGCAGTGCATACGGCACGTACTGTCAGCCTCTCCAACAATGGAGATGAGTTTAAGGTGATCGGTTAAACCAATGTGCGGAGTCATCGTGGCATCCTGACGTTTGTACCAACTTGGTCTATCTCCCGCTTCTCGAAAAGGTACGCAAGATCGTGCGGGTAAACAAAACCCCCATCCACTTGCATCATGTCTCCACCCATTGCGCCAGTGCGAACAATAGAAAGGTACCGGCGCGAACAAACGAAGGTCACATTACCTATGGCCCATTCAACTACCTCCGCTTCTGAGTCCGAGATGACTCGCCTACACTGTTCCTCAGTGAGGGGCGCGAGTGCTCTATTAGACTGCCAGGGCAGCGCTTCCGTCACAGTCTGATTCCTCTCCAAATGTAGCTGCCTTATCAATGCACATTGTCAGGACTCCGTGACGAGTCATGAATTGTGCATCCCCCTTAGTTACTGCAATCAGAGCGCGTCTCAGTTCCCGTGCAGTCATGTTGTGCTCACCGTTACAGGGAGCGCAGTACGTAAGCATGAATTCCTTTCCTTAGACATGAGACGACCGGGCACCCTTTAGCAGGGTGCCCGGTCGGAACCTCATTACCGCTCCCACACGGTAACGGTTCTGCGAGAGGTACTTAGGAAGTTACAACCGTGTTGTAACCGCGCTTGTTACGTCCCATGAAACGGACCGTCCACTTGTTACCGTTAGCGGCACTCGGCGCGTCAACGTGAACGCGGTGCCCAATGTCAAGCTGCTTAGCGTCGCCGCGAATCAGGGTCACATACTGCTTGGCAGTGCTCTCATCGGGCGCAGTGACCTGAAAGGTCTTACCACTGCTCTTGGACTCAGTGAGCTTAGCCGCGAACGGGGAAAGCTCCCGCGCCTTACGCTTACGCGTGATCTTAATGTCAGGCGCCTCAGTGAAACTGAGAGCTGCAAGGTTAACGGCGGGAGCGGTCTTCTCTGCCGTCTTCTCGGCAGGCTTAACGTTGGTCTTGACAGCGCTGGTCATGGTGGAACCTTTCGGGGTTAATGGTGTCCGGCCGATCCGGTCAACACTTAGGAGTCTAGCAATGCCTTGCGCATATCGCTAATCGTTCGCCACTGATCAGAAGCGGTCCCAATCAGTGTTTCGGTTGCCCATGCCGTGTCTCCCGCTTCTAGGGCAATCAGTGCGTTCTCAATGCGGAAGTAGTTGTCAGTCAGTGCGGCGAGTGCATCAATCTGCGCTTTGGTCATGATCGCGGACCGGGGTCGCCAGGGCGGGGCGGGCGCGGGTAAGGGGGTCGCGGACAGGCAGGGTCACGCGGGCCGGACGGGCGTCTCATGGCATCCTCTTCTCAGTGGCGTAAACCTCGCAGCAATCCTGCTCGGTACGGTAATGCGTGTCGTCGGGAAATGCGGTTGTGCTACGGCATTCAGTGTCGCAATCGACGTAGTGGCCTAGGCCAGGATTCCAGTCCTTCTCTTCGCTCTCTTCGTTGGCGTAAACCAACTCCGGACCCTTAGACAGTCGGAGAATTTCGGCGGTAACAGCGTTACCCAGTTCCGCGTGCTGCCTAGCCTGATCCTTGAACTTTGCCGCATCTGCCTCGCTGAGAGAAGAAGCTAGCTGCAATTCAAACCACTGCTGTTGCGCGTCCAGCGCTGAGTGAATCATGTTGGCGTCACTGAGTTCTGAGATGTGCAAACGTGGGATCATGTGGGAGGCCCTTTCGGTTTGGGCTGAGGCTTTCCGCCATCGGCCGGTGAAGTGGGGCGTGGTTTCGGTCGCCAATCTTGCGCCATGTTAGAACCCCCTTAGTGGGATCGGTCCGACTTGAACGGACTGTAGGCTTGCAGGCTTAATCGGGTGGAAAATGCCTGCCCGGTAGCGATCCCTTGCGGTATCTCTGTGTAGTTATTAAAGAACGCGTGCGCCCGGTTGCTGTACCCGGTGCCGTTCGCCGTGCCTTACATCACAAACACTAGCGGAGTACCACACCGTGTCAATAGCTATGTCGGATACCCGACAGAACTATTGACTTTTCGCAAGTGCTGTGCTACGCGGGCGCGTTCCTTTTACCGTGCGCCAGTCATCGCACCTTTGACAGAACACCAGAGACCAGGGAGCGGGCGGGGGCGTCGGGTATTCCACATCGTGTGAGCAGTCGTGAAAGGTGACCATACGTCGATGTTGAGTCATGCAAGTACGCCTTTCTCTGCGAAGAATTCTCGCTTAGATTCCTCTTCGGTTGTGTACCTGTCGCCTAGCCACTCAGCTTTACGACTGGCGGATATCATCGCTAGCGGCGATTTCGAGACTAGCGGGTGCATCGTTTGCGCAGGCGATATTCCTGCCTGGCATGGCATACACGATGCAGCATCATGAAACCTTTTGAGTTGAGGTTTGGACGGAGTGACCAGACGTTCAGCTTTTACCCATGTGAGCCATTGCGCATAGAAATCGCCAGGACGGTCGAAACGAATTCCTGACATGCTTGCTGTGTTGAAAACTGTGTTTCTTCCGGTGAGCGGTGCCCATTCACTTGCCGATGTATCGACCGATGCAAAGTAGTCAGCAACTTTGCTTGCAGTGAGCGAATCTCTATCAAGCCCTCGGAAGTGAAACGTCCAGTCATCGCCAACCTTAGTGAAGTAGATTCCGGATTGCACATAGATCAGCCCATCAAAATCAATGCGTTTGAAATGCCCGAGATCATCTCCACAAAACCTTTCGGCGTAGGGTATTGGGGCGGTAGTGAATAGTGCGTCAGTCTCACAAGAGACAAGCGATTCTTGAGCGAATGCTCTGCAAGCCAGATCCCAAATTCTGGCGCGGCAGTAATCCGTAATGTGTGCCGCCCATTCCATTTGGTGATATGGGGGTAGATTATCTCCCCACTTAGTGCCGACAGTTTGTGCAAGTTTCCCGTAGCCAGAATTAAGAGTGATCTTGAGGACGTACTTAAGGTCAGGTCTCCCCGCTTTAGCGTAGGCATTCCGCTGAGAGTACATGAACGGCACATCGACGCACTCCGCACTGGCGAAAGGTTTAAAGTCGCTATTAGGTTCCCATACCCACGCTTCCAAATAACGAGCGGAGGGAATCATTTTCCAGACAGCAGAGGCAGTCCAGAACGGTGACCATCCTAGATAGTCCTGTGGAAAGCTCACGGACATATCAGCGGCTCGGTGCGCGAATGGGTGAGGCGGAAACTTTCGGAAAGCAAGAAACATGCCGAGAGCTTTTACGTCGTCTTCAAATCGGTACCATACCCGGTAGAATCCGAACTGTGATTCACTTCCAGGTATATCGGAACCCCTAGCGCGCAGAGCGTCAAGCTCGCTTTTATCATAATGTCTCCAATTGCCATCCGACAGTTGTGGCAAATGCTGCATTGCTGCTGGGTAGGCAGAGTTAATGTCATATTCATAAGCCGGTGCATCATGCACTCCGAGTTGGAACAATTCAAATCTGCCGCCAAAGAACGAATCCAGGGCAGCTCTGTTGACAACATCGGGGAGTGAGTAGTCAAAGGATGCGTCCGGCTTGATCTGTTGCCCATGCTTTTTCCCTCTATATCTCGTCAGGTCAGAAACAGGACGACTCATATGTTTCTTGAGTCCACGCTTGCGATACAACGTGGACACAACCGCCGACGGTCCGTACCATTCGCCCGGAACCAAATCCACTTCGACCAAAGCATTCCGTAGGTTGCTAATAAGCTCTTTGTAGAGCTGCATCTCAACCTGAAAATACGGGATGACTTTGGACTCCATCTCCGCAAATGTGAATGTTCCTCGATCATCCTTAGTTGGCGCAATGAATTTGACGCGTGCATCATCCGGACCAATCTTGGGGTCTTGAATACAAGCGTCTACCGCTTTCATACTCCAAAACGAAAGCATGTCATACATCTTGAGTGTGATCTTTTGTTCAATATCAGTCACCTGAAAATACTTACCGGCACGGTAAGAAATGCGCCAACCTTTGAACGTAACCGTTCCGGTAGAGAACAGACGCTTAAGCAAAGGAAAAGGAACGGTCCGCAGGAACATGTTAGCGTCATATTTGATCGCATAGCCCGTGTGAATGTGATTGGGCAGGCGCAACCGCTCGCTAATCATGAACGTTAGGCATTCCTCAGTGGTGAGGTAGGAGAACGTTGTTCCCCGGATAATCCCACCCTCTGAATTGCCGAGTAGACAATATGCCTGCGGACCGTTCCCCTCGTTTACTCCTTCTCCGTCCCACACACAAAACTCTCGCATTCCTTGCAGGGAGTACGTTCGATGATTCTTGTTGTGAGACTTGCGCCCGTAATCGCGTGAGCGTGGAGCAGCCTCGATAGGAGGAACCTCATCGAACGAAATAGCGTCAGCTGGTAGCTGAATACGCTTCCCGGAAGTCATGCCAGAATTCTCCCATGTCTATATCCCAGTCGTGTTGATCCGCCATGTAATCAGCCCAAGCGTTGTATTCGCCGTTTGCGAAGAGAGCATTAGCCCAATTATCTTCGAGACCTACGGGCATAAAGTCGCTGTAAAGCTGATTCAGAGCCGCATCAAAATCTTCGTAGGAATCCCATTCTGTCATTGTGCAGTCCACTCATAGAAGTTAATGAGAATTTGAGAAACCCCGCCCCAATGGGACGGGGTCGCTCAAACCGGCCAGGAAAGAAAGCCGTAGACAGAATGGGAGTTAGACAGCAGACGTGTCGATGTAGTAGGTAGTGCTCTGACCGTGCTTTTCGTGCGTGTAGTGGGACGCGCTGAGACCCTTCTTAGCAAGGATCGGCTTAAAGCCGTCCTTCTCAAACATCGACTTGAGCTGGGAGTAGACGCCGGTTCCGCCATCGTTGAACCGAACCTTATTCACCAGATCGCCAGAGATAGCAATGGGAGTCTGGAGAATCGCGGTAGCGGAAACGAATTCCGTAACCTCGCCGTCCTGCACGCTCTCATAGAATGAGTAGCTGTTGAGGATCATCGCCTTACCGACCAACTCCGCTTTGTTCACGATGGCGTAACCGTCGCCGAGAACAACACCAGCGGAAACAAGATCAGCACCCGCGAGGTTAGCCAACTCAGCGAAGTTACCCGCGCTGAGAAGCGACTCCGCATAAACGTTGACGTCCTGCGTTTTGGCTTTTGTGGCACTGGTCATCTAGGTACACTCCAAGTGATGAGAACGGGAATTACATTCGTACCGAGTGAGCGGCGGTAAAAGTCGAGTTTCTGACTGTCTCCTTTCCGGCCAGGAGTTATAGGAGACTCCTTTTACCGCCGCTCATTTGGTACGAGTGAAGCTTATCATTAGGGATAAGCACAATCAATAGACGGCCTTATTTCGTCATTAACCGCCGGATGTTAATAAAGGAGACGAGTTGACTACCGTAGTCATTGAGGATGATGGAAACGAGGATTCTTCTGCGGTTGTGGCTGCAAGCGAGGCTAATGCTCATATCGCTGAGGTTGCAGAGGAAAGCGCAGAGGAAGCGGCAGAGGAAGCTAGCGAGGCGTCAGAAGTCTCTGAGGAAGCGGCAGAACTTTCGGTAGAAGCTGCCGGTGTCGCTGTTGAAGCGGCAGTCGAATCCGCGCAGGCAGCAAGCGAGGCAACGTCCAGTGTTGATGACTTGCGCTCCGCTCTCTCCGAATTCCGGAGTGGTCTTATCGCGGATATTGCTGGACTCATGTCCACTCATCAGGCGATTACGGAGAGTGACGCCGGCCAGGACTCAGAGTCAGTTGGCGTTTCAATCGAATTGGAGCGCGAACCGGATATCGAGCCTGATTCTGCGCCTACCGAATCGCACTGGTATTACAAGAAGCGGGGCCGGAAGTCATGAGCGCGACACAGGTAGAAACGCCGATTCTCGATCTCGCGTTTGAGGAAGCGGTTCCGTTCGCTGAGGACGTTGCGCCTAAGACTGCAAAGCGCGGACGCGCTGCAAGCGTCAAGGCAGAGCCGCAGACGCCCGCGTATCGAGCTGGTGTTATCGCCAAGGGTTTCGAGAACATCTACGCCACTGTTGGAATGACCGTGTTCGCTTTTGACCAGCATTGCGGTCAGACGATCATTGAGAATTCCGAGAAGATGGCAGCGTCGCTAGACGTTCTCGCTAAGAACAATCCTGCCGTTCGGCGCGTTCTCTCCAAGATGCTGACTACGTCCGCATGGTCCGAAGTCATCATTGCGCACGCCCCGCTGGTGATGGCTATTGCCGGTCATCACGTTCCCGCTGTTCGTTCGATGCTCGGCATGGATGCGGAGGAAGCTGCCGAATGACTGACGAGACGACTCCCGCAACCCCTATCCGTCAACAGGTGATGGATAGGGAAACTGCGCGCGGAATCGTCCAGTCACGCCGTGACGAGGAAGCCAACAGACTTGCACCCGTACTCACATGGGAACAGTTCACGGAATATGTCTTTCGTTGGCGGCAGGGTGAGCACTGCGCGTTGATCGGTCCGACAGGATCGGGCAAGACCACTCTTGCTCTGGCACTCTTGCAATTCCGTAAATACGTCGTGGCTCTCGGTACTAAACCGCGTGACTCCACTCTTTCGCAATTGATCGCGCGGGGCGGGTTCAAGCGCATGAGTAAGTGGGAGCGCGAGTCTCCCACGATGAGCCCTAAGCGTGTTCTCTGGCCTGACGCGTCACAGATGAATTCTGCCGTTGTCCAGCGGAATCAATTCCAGAACGCGCTAGACCACATTTACCGCGAGGGTGGATGGTGCGTTTACATTGACGAACTTTGGTTCATCATTCACCACCTGAAACTAGAGCTAGCGGTAAAGACTTATTTGCAGCAAGCGCGCGCTCTGCAAATTTCACTAGTAGTCGCTACTCAGCGGCCCGCACACGTTCCGCTGGAAGTCTACGACCAGAGTACGCACCTGTTCTTCTGGCTAGACAATGACGAGAGAAACCTTAAGCGTATTTCTGGTATCTCTTGGCTTTCAGCGGATTTGGTCCGGCACTTAGTGTCGAGGCTAGAGCATCACCAGGTGTTGTATATCAACACTAGAACCGGGCGCATGTTCCGGACCAAAGCACCTAGTCCTACCGGGGAGGTGAATAAATGACCGTCTCGACTCGCGTTTCTGCCGTGGGATTCCTTGTGGTGGCTTGCTACATCATCATTTTCGGTTTCCTCTGGAGAGCTGCCGCTACTAAGCTCGCAGACCACCCGCTCGGTAAGGCTATGTCCGTCATTTTCTAAAGGAGAATTCACATGGTTAGCGCTGCCACTCTCGGCGGTACGGGTGCAACGGGAAACCCCAAGGGGAAGACTGACGCGCCTATCGCTCTGGTTCCTTTCGTGCGTGCCTCTCAGGAACACCGCGAGCCTGTCGGTATGGACGTCACTCGTACGATGACTGCCTCTGACCAGGATCTCGGTGTTTACGATGTTCCGGCTTACGGTTACATGCGCGCTCTGACGATCCTTGTGCAGGGTACGGGCTCTGTGGACGCTACGGACGCCGTATTCGACGAGGATGGCCCATTCAATGCTCTCAAGAACATCACTCTTGCAGAGCCGAACGGTGCCACGATTGTTCAGTTCAACTCCGGCTATGATCTGTACCTCGCGCACAAGTACGGTGGTTACAGGTTCGCCAACGATCCCAAGTGCTCTCCCGTTTACTCGGCTGACGCAGACGGTAACTTCAGTTTCCTTCTGCGCCTTCCCGTCGAGATTTGTCAGCGCGACGGTTTGGGCTCGCTTCCCAATCAGAACGCTGCTGCAACGTTCAAGCTGCGCGCCACTCTTGCGGGTTCTGGCGACGTGTACGACACCGTTCCTGACACCACTCTTCCGTCCTGCCGTATCCGCGCTTACCTTGAGGCGTGGGACCAGCCGGAGGTTAACTCTGGTGGGCAGGGTAACCAGACCGTTCCGCCCGCGATGAACACGACTCAGTTCTGGTCTTCTACCAGCTACGCAGTTTCCGCTGGTGATTTTCAGGTGCGGCTTACCCGTATGGGTAACTACCTCCGGAACCTGATTTTCGTCTACACGCGCACTGCGTCTACGCGCGCTAATGGGGAGTCGGACTTCCCCGCTGAGACCCGTCTTGAGTGGGACACCCGTCCTCTGGACATTATCGAAAAGAACAACTGGAAGCACCAGATTTACGAGCGGTACGGTTACCTGGGTCGCCTTAACGGCACCACTATTGCCCCGACTGCTGTTGCTGCTGAAGCTCCTGGCGGTAGGGACAATGGCGTTTACCCGTACGACTTCTGCCACGAATTCGATGGCAAGGTTGGTAACGAGAACCGTGACGGTTGGCTGCCGACTCTTGCGTCTACGCGCCTTGAGATTCGGGGCAGTTTCACCACTGCCGGAACGCTCAAGGTTCTGACTAACGACGTTTCCGTTGCGGGGCAGGTGTTCCTGTAATGAAGACTGGTCTCCAGCTAGACACACCGATGGTGGCTGGATTGCTGACTCTCGGTGCGCTCGCTGTTCTCATTCTCGTTGGACGCGGTTTCTCTGGCGTCTCTATCAACGTTGGCTGAAAGGAAATCATAATGGGTAAGCTCATTGGCAAGATTGATTGGGTCTGGTTTGTTTCCGGACTGCTGTTCGCTCTCTTTGTTCTCCCGATGATTCAGGGGTTCATCGCGGCGCGGCGTACGCCTAGTGCGGCACAGTAGACCGTGTCTATCGCTGAGTGGACTGGCACCGATTGGGCAGCGAACATCACTGCCCTTTCGGTGTTACTCGGTAGCGTCGGAGCACTGTTCGAGAAAATGCGACGAGTCGAAAAGAAAGTAGACGAAACCAAAGAGGTTGCTAACGGCACCCTGACCCGCGCTCAAGCTCGTATAGAACAACTTTCGCGCGTGATTACCGATAACGGTCTGTCCCTGCCCCCGTCGCCTAAAGAGGTAAGAAAGGAAGATTCGTGAACGCCGATAAGTTTTTCAACGTGCTTTCGTCCATCGTGACAGTTGCACTCGTTACCGCGATTGTCTCGCGCCCGACTAGTGCGTCTGTTATTCGCGCTATGGGTGAGGCTTTCTCTGGCAGCATCCGCGCTGCTCTCGGCAAGTAAGGGACGGTTCCCATGTTCGGATTCGGTAAAAAGGATGAGCCCGTGCCAGAGGGTCAGGGCATGGGACCAACCTTTACTGCCCCCGACCCGCTTATTCCTGGCCCATACATTCACCCTGGTAGGGGGTATGCACCCGACGCTGAACCGATCGCGGATCAGTGGCAGCAATACAGCCACCACGATTCTCCCGCGCCCGGTTCTCCGCCCGGTGATTGGGGCAAGTACCACACGGACCGCGTTGCTGCGTACGGCGAGGAAAGGTCTGTTTCCGTTCCGTCGCCGTCTCGCGTGGACGAAAAGAGCCGTGCCGATGATCCGCGCTGGAACCCTGTTCCCGTGGATCGTCCCACTCGTTCTCCGTCTACGTATCGGTTCTTCCGCCTGTTCGATGTTTGGGCTGCACGTCGCCTTACTGGTGAGCACTTCTCTATGGCGGATCAGAAGCGCACCTACCCTATCGGTGGGATGACTCCCGCGCGGGAGCGTGGACGGCGCAACACGTACCGTCTTTCGCCCGAGCCGTGGGATGAGAACATTGTCGATAGGGTTACACCGTCCGCACCTGTCAACAGCACTTATGTCATGGACGATGACGCGTCACCGTCCAGTGGCACGCGCTCTTGGAGGCTCTAACTCATGAGCCTTACTGACACACTGAGCAAGCAGGCGGGGCCGCTCCCTATCGGGGCATGGGTTCTCGTTATTGGCGGCGGTTTGGGTATCGCGTTCTATACGAATCGCGGTACACGTTCGGCACCCGTTGAGGAACAGATTTCAACGGGTACTGATCCTGGCGTAGGAATGGGAGCGGGTACCCCCGGTTTCATCCCTGTTGCCCCGCCCGCCCCGACTGGTCCAACTCAGTATGCGGACAATGATCAATGGGCATCCGCTGCCGTTCGCTATCTGGTGGGAGCGCTACACAATCCCACTATTGCGAGTATGGCTATCCGTAAGTACGTGGATGGGCAATCGTGGAGCGCGGCAGAAGACAAGATGATTCAAGCTGCAATCAAGGAACTGGGACCGCCCCCACTGATCCCTATTGGAGGGGGTACCACTCCCGCCCCAACTACTCCGATTCCGCCTACTCCGACTAAAACTGCGCCTGGTATCTGGGTCACAACACAGAAGGCGTCGCCAACCACAATGTCATTGCAGGCATTGTCAAAGCGGTTCTATGGGTACTACGCGGGATGGGGCACCATTCTTTCGGCCAATTATCAGGGCGTGCGACGTCCGGACGGGTCCATTGGGATGGTCCCTATGAGTGGAGTCCTTAAGCCGGGTTGGCGAATCTGGATTCCTGGCGGACGGTATGCGCCCCCGTAAAATGTTACGGAGCGTACACGCCGGCCGATACACAGAGTAACTATCGAAAGGGAACACAATGAGCTACGTTAAGCTTGCAGGCGGTGCCATTGTCGCCGCACTCGGAGTTCTTTACGTCGCATTGACTGATGACACTGTCTCTGCGAAAGAGTGGGTTGAGGTTGCTATCGCTGCCATTGTTGGCACTGGTCTAGTGGCTGCCGACCCGCGCAAGAACACCGATTCCGAGTAATTCTAAGAAAGGGCCGGAACCCATGAGTAACGAAGTTGAAATTCCCTGTGAAAGTGATTGTCCCAACCGTGAGCATCACTCAAATGCAGACACAGTAAAGGACATTCACCGCATGGTTCAAGAGATGCACGAATTGGTTACACAGGCTGCTGTTGCTGTTGAAAAGATTCAGAATACGCCTGGCGGACCGATGGCAATGGCAATGCGGATGATGACTGGTAAGGGGAAGTAATGGCGACGCTCTCACCCGGCCAAATCGCTAGCGTCCTTAAGCAAGCCGGTTGGCCTGCTCAAGAACTGCCGCTAGCGGTTGCAATTGTGCTGGGTGAGAGCGGCGGCAGAACCGATGCACGCGGTGACGAATCATTGATGACTGCAACATGGGGACCGTCTATCGGACTCTTTCAGATTCGCTCCGTTAAGGCAGAACGTGGCAAGGGTACGACACGGGACGAACTAGCGAACCTTGACCCGCTCACAAACGCTCGTCACGCTCTGACCATCCGCAAATCGCAAGGATTTGCAGCGTGGACGGTGTTCAACACAAAGGCTTACGCGCAATTCATGGGTAAAGCATTGCTCGGTGTAGCTAACCCGTCCAACATTTTGCCCGATCTGCCCAACCCTGTTGGCGACACCATAGACGGTTTGAATTCGATTAAGGACACTGTCGCGTTCATCGTTGACCCTAAGAATTGGGTCCGCGTAGGCATGTTCTTCCTCGGGACAATACTTATGTGGATGGGTATTGCAGTTGCATTCTTTGGCAGTAGTGCGGGAGACACCACAATCCAAGTGACCAAATCAGCCGCTAAACTCATCGTGGCAAAGAAGGCGAAACTATGAACGTTCCCGTTATTCCCACGGTAGTTCTTACTGGCGTTGTGGTACTAGCTGGAAGTCTCGCTGGTAACACACATCTAGGCGGACGTTTCTATGCGGGTATGGCATTGTACGCCATTCTTCTTGCCTACCTTGATAACTACTCGCCAGAGTTTGCGGGCGCTTTCGCGTTGCTGACACTCATTACCGCTGTGTGGAAATTCGCCCCCGCTATCAACAAGTCGATTAAGGGGCTGAAGTGAAAAACTCTGGACTCATGGCGGTAATCTTTTTCAGCGCTGGTCTACTCCTACTTTGGGGAGCGGCGACCGGCCGTAACCCTATTCGCGTGATTCGTGAAGTCCTCACTAACGGTGCGTACAATCCGGAGACTGAATACAGGAAGCCTCGATAATGCCTAGTGCCGGTTCCGCTATTAAATTCAAGCGACCCGTTATCGGATTCACTACCTCCGGTTACGGACCGCGCAATGGCGCGTTCCATCATGGCATTGATATTGCAGCTCCGTCCGGTACGCCCATTCTCGCCGTTGCCGATGGTGTAGTTGAACAAGCGGGGTGGAATGGTGGATACGGAAATTACATACGCATCGCGCATGGGAAGATCAGTGGCGGACCGATGCTATCGACTGCTTATGCTCACGCTTCTAAACTCTCTGTCTCGACTGGTCAAAAGGTATCAGCGGGGCAAGTCATTGCGTCGGTTGGATCTACAGGAGACTCCACAGGTCCGCATCTCCATTTTGAGACAAGGCTCAATGGAAATTCTACTAATCCGGCACCCTGGTTGGTCGGGGCACAAACAGTAGATGTTTCGCCCGCCGGTAATGGTGGGGGAATCAGTAACCCGCTCACCGTTGCAAAGGACATAGCGGAACTAATCAAGGCTGTTACCGATGGGTCAATGTGGATCAGACTTGCCATGTTCTTTGGCGGTTGCATGTTACTACTGGCAGGAACCTTTGCATTACTTGGCAAGAGTAAGCAGAATCAAGCCGTGAAATTGGTAGTCAGTGGGGCAAAGAAAGCTGGCAGCGTGTCAGCGGGAGAAGCGACAGTAGCGGGAGCGCTCTAATGACAGACATTTACGATTACGGTAAGCAGGCTGGACAGTGGATCTCTGGACGTGGTAACTCAATGCACGGCGTTACAGACCCCAAAGAGTCTGCCATTCATGACCCAGTTCCGGAGTACACGGACCCACACGACGATAGCGTCATTGACGACATTGTCATGCCCGATGATCTGCCTGTACTCATGGAACCGATTCCGGTTCAGGTAGTTAATCCAGTGCGCCCCCGTGGACGTACTAAGTTGCGTGTCCTGTCCCCATCCGTCGCTGCCGACTCTGACACGGCACGCCCCACGATGATTCTCGGACAGGATGAAACGCGCTTGCGCGCTACCATTGCACCTAAGTCAGACGGTAGCTCTCTCTACGTCTCGCATGACGCTTCTATGCGCGCAGTTGACGCTTTCGAGATTACGTGGGAGACGCCATTCGTGACGGAATCGACTGACCCAGTTTATGCGCTCAACAGTGGCACAGATTTCGAGCGCATCTCTGTCGCCGTTGATTACACGACGGAGTAAGGCTATGCGCATGGCTCTCACTGTCCGAGTGTGCAAAGTGTGCCGCAAGCGTGCGGCGCGTACTGACTCAACGGCATGTGACGCTTGCTATGGGCTCGTTAAAGACATTGCCGGTGATTGGCTACTCAGAAAGATTGCGAGTCTCTTTTACGATGACTGAATCTCGCATCCCGCTACTTGAGTCGCGTTCCGCTACTGCTGACGTTAACGGTACAGCGCGCATCGAAATCGTGACTGCTACCTCTCATGAGTATTGGGAGGTTACTAGTACGGTCATCACTACACGCACGGTAGGTACTAACAATGCGGACGTTGGGCCAACGTTCCGCCTCTACCTTGACACGGACTCAAACGCTGGTCTCATTGACGTGTCGTTCAATGGTACGGACGACGTGACCGATACAAAGTACGAGCTATACCCTGGTCGCCGTTTGTTGTGCATCTGGGTTGACATGGAACCTGGCAATGAGGCAACCGTACGTTTGCAGGGTACGCGAATCCTCAAAGGTAACCGGGGGTTCTAATGCCGTTCAAATACAGCCTTAATAGCCTCATCATCGGAAGTCCGCGTGACACTCACCTACGCATCGGTAGAGACATACCGGCAGAGTTGCTAGCGCTCAACTTTAAGGCTGTATTCCTGTGGTACTGGCGCGGCACTGACACGGGTTATTACTACGAGGGTATTCGTAGCGATAGTTCCAACCCTGCCTCTGACGCCGTTCTAGAGCGCGGTTACGTTGACCTGTCCGGCGCGTCTCCTGTTGTTATTGACACGGGAATGACTTCCGCTGCCGGTGCATTCCCTGTGCATTTCTACCGCGATGGTGTTCACTACTTTTGGGGCAACTCAACCCCTGCCGCTAGTAGTGCCGCGCTGGTAATGCAGCAGTCGTCATCGTTAACATTCATGTCCAACTCTTATCTATCCGCAAACTCAACTACATACATTAACCTGCCATCGATGGAACAGGTAGACAGCGGATTGTGGACGGGTGACTATTCGTTCACGTCAGTTGCCTACACAATCGCAGTCACCGCTGGTGTTCATACCGTTGTCGGTTTGACGTTTGTCGCACCCGCGTCAGGCAAGGGCGTTATCCATATGCGCGCACAGTTGCTCAACACTGACGCTACTCGCGCAACTTTCATGGCGCCGGAAGTGCGGGAGGGTGCCGTAGTTGGCGCTGGTACCGTGCATCTCGCCGCTGCCGATTCTAACGCGATGGTGTCGGGTTGGACTTCCGCCAACCCCGGTCAGTCGCACGTTACCGGGCTAGCGGTTGTAGATGGCCTGTCAGCAGGCGACACGTATAACGTGCGGCTCTTGCACCGCGTCAACGCTGCCACTGGCCGCACACTACTTAAGCGTATGGTTTGGATTCCGTCGTTCTGAGGGGAGGAATAATGGCTCTACCCATTAGGGGCACGCTTACCCGGCCGGTTGGTAGCGACAGTTACCCGCCAAAGGTTGGAACTAAGGTTCCCTATGCACGCGCTAGGCCGATTGCTGATCTAGTCGCACAAATGAATAAGTACGCAATGCCGTTCCTCGGTGTTGAGGGAGATATCCCGCACCTGAAAAAGCATGGCGGACATACACCCTGGCGCGCAGGTTCGCCGCTAGGAATCGTTTGGGCTCTCGACACTGACCCTGGCGATGAATTCGGACCGTTCTTTATCGCCTTGTGTCAGTCGGACTATGAAACCCGCTGGGTCCGATTCTGGAATTTTCGGGGCAGGCAATACGACTGCGCGGGTAATGATCTCGGTTCTTCTGGTGATCATCACTTGCATTTGGAAGTAGAGGACGGTTGGCAGGAATACGCTAACGCGACTCTCTTTGACGATTACTTCGCATCGAAGGAAGGTCCGATGTTCACTATTAAGCAACTGCTAGACACGGTGATTCCGTCGTCTAATGGCAACCTCGACGTTAAGCAGAGACTTAAGGATGCCACTACTGCACAGCAGACAGTTAATGTTGTTGCTAAGCAGGTTGACTCGCTGACCGCCACTGTCGCAAAGCAGGACGCGCGTCTTATTGAGATTGCCTCTAAGGTGAACGACATTGTTATCACTCCCGCTCCGGAGATTGATTACTCGCGCCTTGCTAAGGCTATCGTTGATGAGGCTATCGTCAGGAATGGTACTCCGTGAAGCGTGATGAGTTGGGGCAGAAGGATAGCGAAGTTATTTACTCTCGCCTTTCCCAGTCAATCTCTGCTAATGGTGACTCGGGCGAAATTGATATTGCCGATTTCGAGAGGGGCGTATTGTCGGTACACGCTATTAGCGTAACTGGCACGAATCCTACTCTCGATGTCTATTACGACCAACAGGATGCCGATGGTAATTGGCTGCTCGCATTGGTGTCACTTACTCAGCTCACTTCTGCACCGAACTATGCTTATGCGGCTATTGGTGCGTCGGGTGGTTATCCGATGGGAACTGTTGGACGTATTCGTTGGGTAGTTGGTGGGACCACTCCCGTTTGGACGAATGTAGATATCTCGTTTATTGGGCGATAGCAAAGAATTGCGAGTTAACCCTCCGTAATTGTGAGCCAGTGGGATTGGGCCGCAATTACGGAGGGTTAATTCG
>WUUC01171676.1_pt1 | contig 17569 bp, 21 predicted proteins | sample 6278441 | NCBI WGS metagenome assembly WUUC01 (sample SAMN13675441, study PRJNA597444) | soil metagenome | isolation source: soil | place: USA: Washington | collected 2017-10 | reverse complement strand
GTGCCCTTCTAATGATTTTTTATTAGGAAATGGTATTCCACACTCATTACACCAAAAGTCCGATTTTTCCCCTCTCAATCTTTTATAAAACAGCTCACTTAATTGCCATACTGATAGTGAATGGGTCAGGCAGATGAAAAGGCTTATAATGGTGGTTTTTATATTTTCCACAGTGGGATTTTGAATGGAAACGAACCAATAATCATAATAGAATGCATTGAGGAAGAAACTTACTACGGCATAAAACTTTCCAGTTGATCTGTAGCCGTTAATAAGGAATATTAAAATCAAAAATTCAATTACACCTGCTAACGCAACGCCGTAAATCCAGTTTAGAAACGTGTAACCGGAAAAGCTCATGTCAAGATGCTCAAGCCGAATAAATAAATTTCCCGCATGAGGAACGTAAAGCGTCATTAATATAAGAGCTCCGTGAAAGATTGCCTGCTTACTTTCAAGATATGTCACTACGTGGTTCATATGTTATTGTCAATTTTAAAAATGGGTTTTTATAAAAATTTTAAGGTGGGTGCTGACCTTGATTAAGGTAAAGCCTTGCCTTGACTAAGGTGGGCCAGGTTCTTATTGAGGTAGGTCGTGGCCTTGACGAAGGTAAGACACTTGCTTGCAAAAGGCCCGACATGTCCTTGATCAAGGTCGTAACTTAAAACCTCTTGACTTTTTTGAGGTCTTATGATTGGAAGGTTCACCTCTCAGAAATTCGTTAAGGTCCTTATACGTAGCGTAGAGGGTTGATGGATCCTTAAAGAAAATACCGTGCTCGGTCAAAATATCAATAGCCTTTCTACCAGCTGTATCGTTGTCCATAAAAGTGATTTTATCCGAATAATTTTTGATGATTGGCAGGCTCTTGTGCAAAAAGCTTAGGGAATTCAAAACGAGAAAATCAGAATCTTTAATGAGAGATTTAACTTCGTCATTGTTAATCTGGTGAAGGGAAAGAAAATCAAAGAAGCCTTCCAGGATGCATACCTTCGGAGATACATTACTAACTATAGAGATGTCCTTTGGAGAAGAAGAACCTTTAAACCAGGAATTTCTCAATTCATAGCCGCCTGATTGATTTTCAAATCCAACGGCGCAATAAGTTTTATTAGCAAGGGTGAACTCCACTTCTTTGCAGTATAGTCTTGCCAGGTCAGGATCAATTGACCTTTGTACTAAGTAATCAATTAATGGGCTCCGGGTAATTCGTTTAACAGATAAAACTTTAATTTTAGGTTCCGAGGTTTCCTCGTTCTTTGTTTCGAATGGCCTGTCAACATGGAAATTCCCATTTGACAGCATCCCTAAAAATTCGTGAATGGAGCATTGATGAAGTTTAATGCCTAAATCAAGAATTGAACCACCCGTACCTATACCGTGGTCGAACCACACGTTAAGTTTGCTATTTACTTTAAATGAGGGATTATTTTCATCTCTTAAGGGTGATCGATACCAATAATCATTTCCCCTTACTTTATCCGGTTCAAATCCTAAACCGGCTAAATAATCTATGATCGCAATTCTTTTTGCGTCTGAGTATGTTAAAGCCATAAAGGTTAATTTTATGGCTTCGAAATTCAGTGAAAGAAAAATCTATCTTTCCCACCATAATACCAAGGGGGGAAAGATTTACTCTTGGAAGGCGAGTCGATTAAACTGCATAAGTTTTGATTTCAAAAATCAAGGAAAGATGGGCCGAAAGGCTTTTTCAAAAAATTTTTATTTTTTACATATTGAAACGTTAACTATTAGCCACCTTTTGATAACGTGGCTGGGATTGCATACTCGGGCCCTCGCTGAAAGCAAGGTAGCCAGTAGCAATAAGTTTGAAGTCAACGGCACCCCAGAAGAGCGCCCGTTGCGTGTTGATCGGTTTCCAATCTTTATATTAAGGCGTTTCGGGACCGCGAAGCGGTCGGAGGTACATTCGCTTATGGCTAATCCCAGCGGGATCACTTTTTGAAAAGCCTAATAAGTTGATAAACAGATTGTTAGGCTTTATTTTTTTACCGATCGCTAACCGTATAACTGACCAAAATTGTTTTGAGAATGGAAGCGAAGGCCTTCAAATTGCACAAACACATTACGTAGGCTAAAATTTTTTATCATTTTTAAAGCTTGTTACTTCATCCCCCCTATTAATTTGGGCTTCATAACATTTGTTGCAAGTAATTTAGTATAAGGTATATTTTTGTCTTTCGGTTTTTTACCTTTAATAGCATAGCAGTATGACCGGCAAAAAACCGAAAAATACAGGCGTCACCGGATCTGGCGGCTTAAGGAGGAATGCTAAAAAGGAAGCAAAAGGTATTGCGAGAAAAGTTGCAAAGAAAGCTGCAAAAAAGAAGAAATAGATTTGGGCAAAAGTTTAGAAAAATGGGCTGAAGAGTTTCATTACTATTCAGGAAAGGCAAGCGAGGCAACAAAATCCCTCGCGTTTGGAGGCATAGCTGTGATTTGGGTTTTTCATGAGGATTCCCCCTCTAAGCCTACGATAGATCCACAATTTATTTTTCCTTTAGCACTGTTTACCCTTTCGCTGGCGTGCGACTTATTGCATTACATAGTAGGTGCAATCACATGGTATTGGTTCTTTATATATCATGAAAGAAACACGCCAAAAAAAAAGCAGGACAATATATCCGCTCCGGAATGGAAGAGAGATTTAGTTACCGGTTTTTTCTATGTGAAGATCGCGGTGTTACTCCTTGCATATGTAGTTTTGATAATACAATTGTTCAATAGATTATTTTAAAATGGCAAAATCAGGAAATAAATCAGGAAGCGGCAAAGGAGGGAAGGGAACTACAACCGGAGGCCAGAGAGGTGGTGGAAGTGGAACAAAGGGAGGAGAAACAGGAGGAGGCAAGGGAGGAAAAAAGGGCTCGAAGTAGGAAGTTATTGACTACGTTGGTGGCCGCCCACTGTTGATTGAAAATTAATTTGAATGGAATTAACCCAAAATTATCGCGATCAGCTAATTGACGAAGTAATGCAAGAGCTATATCGTATCGAGCATCTTTCGATCTATACCTACTTGACAAAGAAAAATCTGGCGTTTCAATTAGAGCCAGAGGCGGAAAGATTTGCGAGATCGGTTGTTGAAAGTATGGTCCGGGAAGAGCTTGTGACGCGTCCGGCTCAAACGAGTCATGTTAAGACACTATCGTTAAAGGGAAAAAAAATTGTGCAAGATGGTGGATGGCTAAAATATTTGGAAAAAGAGAAATCTACGTTGTTGAAAGAGGAACAACAGAAAGAATGGCAAGGACGATTAACTAGGTGGCAGGTTCAGACCAAGTATTTACCGTATGTTATTTCATTTTTTAGTCTAATTATATCAGGCCTTTCGTTAGGCATAGCCTATAAAGTTTACAACCGGGTTCCAGCAGCGCGAAACGAAATTAAATTTACGGACTCACTAGATCGCCCGGCTAGTGGCAGATTAACTTTCGATTCATTGAAAACAAGGGATACACTGGCTGTGAGAAATGACAGTATAGCGAAAAAACGATAAGTTAAGGCTTTCTTCACGTACTTCTCCGTGATTAGCTGCTGTGCAAATCTGTTACGCCCATCAATGTTTACTTTGTACACATGAAGAGTTAGGTTATGAAGCATCGATTTTTGCCCCGGAGTGTACAGCCACAGTGATAGGGGTAACTGACTATTTCCAAACATTGCTACCCGTTCGCGGTGTCATAGTTCAAAACGGGCAGGACACGCCTATTAATATAGCAGGAATAATCAACGTTTTAATGCGAATATCAAGTGGATATTTCACCTTTTATTTTATTTCTGCTAGTCGGAAGTATCATCAATGATAAGACCTGATAAAATTATCCTTTTTGATAACGGGTATATCCTCTCCCTTCAAAAAAATTATCATTGCACGCCCGAATTTTGCTAGATTGATATTTAAAAACTGGTCAAGTATCCTTGAAATTATGTTGGACCGAGTAACCAAAGTCATGTCCGTTTCTACAATACTTCTAATATTGCTAGGAGTATTCAACCTGCAACAACGCTATTATTGGTGGGATATAAAAATTTTCGACTATGTTGAAGCGTCTGAGATTTTACTATCCTTCGGCGAAATATTGATGATCATATTCTTTTACATTACAGCGATCGGATTACTTTTCACCACTATACTTACTTGGATTGCTGGTAATGCTGCTGCCGAGAAAACCGGGACAGTGGTGACGTTGTGGGAAACAATCGAAGAACTCGACCCAACGAAGCTTGGCTGCACTCTGACCTTAATTGCTTTCGTCGCATCCATGGCCTGGTTTTTTCTGCCTATAATGTATTTTAGAAATATTAGCAATGCGGCGGAATGGAACGTACTATGGTTTGATGGGTTATACCTACTCGTGGTAATAGCCGGACTAATGCTAGCTTATACAACAGAAAATAAAAAACAGGACTCGGACTCGTTATTAATGCAGATGCTCTTTAGCGGTTTTATTAGCCTCATTATTTTTTTTTATTGCCGAAATTACTTCACATTTTCACTTCGGCAAAATGGATTAGCAAAATATGAGGTCGCGTTAACTTTTGAAGATGGAAGCATGCTTCTCACCACGAAGCGTCGTATTTATATTGATCAATCAAAGAATTTCATATTTTTCAGAGAAGTAGATACTCAACAAAACCTTATCATACCGTTGAACGATGTGAGGAGAATCGAGATGAAACTACTTCACAAGGGCTTATGAGCATTCTTGTGGGCAGTCTCTACAAAAAAAATGAATTCAGGTTTCTCTTAATTATCAAACCCTGATTAATTCAAAATCAGTGTTAACCCTGAACCTTGTCTAATAAATAGGATTTACCTTTATTCTGTCAACATTTTGTGTAAAGTGAAAACTCTAAAAAAGAAGATTGTTTTATGAACAAATACGTACTACAAGGCAACATTTGGTCTGCACTTCGCATATCTCGGCAAATGGGCGCTTCAAATCTTGTTTCAATTTCAAAATGTTCTTTACAGACTACACAAATTCCCGTTTGTTTTTCGTGGGCTTCTCGTTCTGGTTTGCGCTAAAAGTGCGAATGTTCAGATGTTTTTCTTTGCCATTTAAAACATAATGGTAAATACCGTTTTTACTTTCAACATCTTCGTCTTCCATTAGTTTGGTAATTTCTTTTTCAAGTTTCATGTGATCAAATTTTTGGGCTTTGAACTCATTGTAAAGGACTCCCATTCTATCCCCTTCATTTCTCTACGATATTTTGGAAAAACCGCTTTTACCCAATTCATTACGCCTTGAAAATATAGCCATAGTTCCTGTGCGTAGGGTTCGTGATGATTTTTAGACATATAGCTTTTTATATTTCCCATGGAAATCCAATCAATAGCTGTTTCTAAAATTTTTGACGTTTCGCCTTACCTTTCAAATAACCATCCCATATTTTTGGACGATTATTTTTTGAAAAATATCTTTTAGCATCTGAAACCCAAGGACCTGAATAAACGGCATTTCGTAATTCTTGCATGGTAAGTTCTTTCCCTGCAATGTTTATTGTTTCAAACCATTTTAATTTTTCGCTATCTATTCCTGAACAGAAATAGACCATTAGAGAATAATCCAGAATCTTTTCTTGCTTGTCTTTTGGCAGGTTATGAAAATTTAATCCATTTACAGAGAAATCTCCCTCTACATATCGACACACTGCAATGGTCCGTTGTTGGCCATCAATAACTTCGAAAGTTCCGTCTTCACGAGCAGCCCAATACATAGCATTAAGTGGATGGCCCTTTTGTACCGTGTCTATCACAGCATTTCGTTCCTTGTCCTCGTATACAAATTCACGTTGAAAAGGTGGTCTAATGTCTAATTTACCACTATAACCAACAACCCCTCCTCGGCGTTGTCTTTGTAACCGTTGGTTACGTCCCTAACAGTTATTTTTTTGGGATCTATGTTCATTTTACAGGTCGTTTTAGTCTTATTAAAAGTCGAGCATACATTCTCCGTTCGTTAATATAAGCTCTATCAATTTTTCCATTCCAGTTCGCCCTTATAATGTCTGGTAAGAGTCCTTCTTTGACATCCGAATCTGAGCCCATTTAAACTCTTTCCCCTAACTCAATTTGTTGCCTGTAGCCATCGAGGCCGAAGGTAGTTTCAATTCCTTTTGCAATGTATAAGCCGTTTCGATCTTTTATAACAGGGTCGACTAACTGCACCTTATCACCATGTCGTACTATGGGCACACCAAACGTTTTAAACGTTCCACGAAAGCCGGTATATCTGAATTTTTCAAGGTCACGCGTTGTAAACATGATCGAAGATTTACTCGTCTTCATAACCGATTTTTGCAAGACGGAATTTTTACGGACTGATGGACTCATTTTAACTAATAGACAATCATTTCTGACAGGTCAAGGTCAGAAGTTGAAACGACCTCTCGTTCCAATCCCATTAAATCAACGACGGTAGTTAAGATTTCAATGCAATAGGATTCCATAAAAGATGTCTTGGTTCTTCATTATGGCTTTGCTTCTCAATTCAATGCTATCTGCCCTCCAGCCGATTTTGAACAGACGAGTTATTGCGGTATAGCCAAACGTTGGATTATCCGAAAGGGCAGCGTAAAAGGATATAGCAAAAGTATTTGGCCTCCTGCCTAGACCCTCCTTCTTCTAACAATAAATTAATTTAAAGACCCATGCTCCGCACAAACATATAGTGAACGGGGGATTAACCTAAACGGTCGGTTTTGCTTGAACGCTGACATCAGCATGCAACAAGTTTTTTTAGTTCACCGGAAAAAATAATTGACACTTCTGATTTTTCAAGTTCAGTTGACAAAATCAATGCTTGCCATATAAACTGTCGTAAAAATACGCCAATTTATATGAGTGTAAAGTGATCTGGAAGTTCAAGTATTAGCTGGATGTTGGTGTAATATATCACAACATTCCTGCCATTTAGCACTAACCCGTTACTTTGTAATGTCTTCATCTAGTGTTGCTTAGCTCGATCAACTGTCCGACAAACACGCCACTTACAGGCGCGTAGGTAAACCATTTTTTGTGATTCTGACCTATACCCTTTTTGGCGCAACTTCCCTTAAAAAAGGAGGTGCATAAAGGAGAAAAAAGATCATTTCTACTGGTTGGTTTCAACTACAAGTCAAACAAAAAAACAAAAACATTAACCTAAAAAAACAAAAAGATGAACCGTTTACTAATTTTATTTGCGCTGATGGCTATGGCTGTTGGCTCACATGCCCAGTGTAACCTTACCTCTAATTTTACAATCACGTTAAAAACTACAGGAGGAGTCACCGTAACCAAAGTAAATCCCAACACGACGTATAAAGTTCATGTGCAGCACGCGCCGGCCACGCAACCACCATTCTACAATTCTTGTTACACTCTTTTCAACAATATAAGATGCACACCGGCTTCCGGCACCGACACTATGCAAGACACCGGCTTGGCCATATTAACTATTACCACATCCGCTACAAAAATTGGATCGGGTATATCATTCGCGATTTCACCCATATTTGCGAATTGTACCTGTCAGCCGAATCCTGATTGGGCGGAAACGAGAAACTATTTATGGAATTAGGCCACGGCATCAGAAATATAAAAAGCATAATTTAGTAGGCTACCGGCAATTTTGGGGTAGCCTATTATGTTATTAACTTGTCGGTGCCGATGTTTTGCCATGCCATTAGAAATTAAAACAAATAGACTCACCTTATCACTCTTATTTCTGCTGATAAGCCAGGGCGTATTTGGTCAAAATGAGGCAAATATTTGGTACTTTGGACATAACGCGGGGCTGGATTTTAATCGTAAGGGACCAGCTGCTCTCCAAAATAGCGCTATGGAAACCCGCGGTAGTAGCGCTGTTATTAGCCATTCACAGACGGGAGAGCTTCTTTTCTATTCCAACGGTGAAAAAATCTGGAATAGACATCATGAGGTGATGACAAATGGCGATGGAATATTTGGATCTCATACCGCCGCTCAGTGTGCGTTAATCATCCCTGTTCCAGAAGTTTCTACACAGTTTTACTTGTTTACAATTCAAATAAAAGATTCAAAAACGGGCTATGCGAATATGTACTATTCTCTGATCGATATGTCTGTAAATGGCGGCGATGGTAATGTAGTATTTAAGAATGTCTTAGTTGTGGAGGATATTACCAATTCCATGAGTGCCGTGCAACACAGCAACGGGCAAGACTTTTGGTTGGTTGCTCATAGCGCGATTGGCAATTTGTTTTATTCAATTCCGATCTACAGAGAGGGCCCAGGGGAACCACTTAAAACGCAAGTGGGCTCCGACTACTCAAAAGCGCACGAGACCAGTGAGATCAAATTTTCACCCGACGGCACCAAAATAGTTTCTGGGATGGGGGGTGCTTTTGTAACATCCCTCGATCTGTTTGATTTCAATTCGCAGAACGGAACAATCGGAAACTACCGACAAATCGCTTCCTTGACCTCACAGCACGGAAGAACGTTCTCACCAGACAGTAAATTGTTATATGTAACAGGAATGGATATCGAGTACCTTAACGAAAGCGGAGATATCGGTGATTATATATATCAGCTCGATGTGAGTTTATCAACCACGCAGGAAATTATTAATTCGAAAACGCCGCTTTTTTCCAACAGAAACACTGTAACTGATATTGGCAGCTATGCTGCCTTACTTGCTTCAGGAATGCAAATTGGTCCGGATGGAAGAATCTATGTGGCTGGTAATATTACAATCCAAGGTGGATCTGGCCAAATAATCGAATCCTCGTCCAATTCTCTGGTGGTCATTGAAAATCCTAACAAGAAAGGCTATGACTGCTACGTGACGATTAGGTTCTTTGACTTTCAAAGCGGCCAAGTGTTCAATGGATTGCCAAATTTTGTACAAAGTATCTTCCGGTCCAGAGTTCCCCAGGACGAGGAGCTACCATGCAATGACGCGTACGCCTATTCAATTTATCCTAACCCGGTAAAAGATTTCTTCAAAATACGCGTGCAGCAGGAATGTTTTCAACCTTACAATTTTTCCCTGTATAACAGTTTGGGTCAATTATTAAATGAAGGATTCGTCTTTACCAGGGAATCGGAACTAATCGATGTCAGGCCGCTTTCCGCCGGGATCTACTTACTTTATTTCAACCTCGATGGTAAAGCGGTTGTCAAGAAAATTCTAAAAATAGATTAAATGACGATCTCTGTACCGAATAAAATAATTGGTTCCGTGGCAGTGGCCGTGGCCTTGCTAATACTTTTTTCTGTTTTGTCATCAAATGTTTCATCTAGAGAGAAGCACATTGTCGTTCATGCTATGCAAGGACCTTTCATCGTGTCGATAAATGTTACAGGTCAGCTTGAAGCTAAAAAATCAGACGCGATTTTGGCCCCTAAAGAACTAAGCGAAGCCGAGATATGGGAAATAAAGATTGATCAAATTGTCGACGAAGGGACTATCGTAAAAAAAGGAGATTTTGTAGCTATGCTGGATCGCTCAAGCGTCCTTGCAAAAATAAGCGAACAAGAGAAAGAAATTGAGACAATACAGAATGAAAAAATACAGATCAGGATCGACACAGCGATTCAACTGGCAAGTTTGAGGGACGGAATAGACAATTTGAGTTTTGAAATAAGACAAAAAGAAATTGCTCTAAAGCAATCAGCTTATGAGCCCCCTGCAACTATTGAGCAGCTTAAAATGACCTTGTGGAAGGCCGAGCAGGACTATAAAAGGGCCATGATAGCCTACGATCTCCAGTTGCAAAAAGCAGTAGCTGAGGTTGGGAAGATTAGTATGACGTATAACGCCGCGATCGATAGGCTGAGTTCCCTCAAGGTGTTACTTGATAGACTCACCATTATTGCACCTCAGGATGGCATGGTGATTTACAAAAGGGAGCGAGGAGGCGGCAAACTGGGGCAAGGGGCAGTGATCAAATTGTGGGACCCAACGGTAGCCACCCTGCCTGACTTTAATAAAATGGTTTCCAAAACGTTTGTCAACGAAATTGATATTAGCAAAATAAAAGTAGGCCAGGAGGTCAACGTGATCCTGGATGCTTTTCCCAAAATTAAATATCCGGGCAAGATCGTGACCATTTCTAATATCGGAGAAGAACGACCGTTCAGCCATGAGAACGTATTTGAAGTTCATGTTGAACTAGAGGATTCTGGGCCGTTGCTTAAACCTGCTATGACCACAAGAAATGAAATCATAATCGCTAGGGAGACCAGCTCTGTTTACATACCGCTTGAGGCAGTGTTTACCGAAACAGATACCCTGTCCTTCGTCTATAAAAAGCGAGGTCATGAAATCGTTAAAAGTGAAATAAAAATGGGCCTGAGGAACGACAACAGTTGCATAATCATAGAGGGTGTTACTAAAAGCGACGAGCTACTGCTTTCCGAACCCAAAGGGAAATATTTTAAATTTCAACACATTGAAAGGGAGTAAGACTCAGTTGAGCATGACCCAGTCAGGTCTTGCCAGACATTTTGCACTGAATTTACGGATAGCCATTGATGCAGTTCTCGGAAATAAATTGCGTTCACTCTTAACAGCACTGGGAATTATATTTGGAGTTGCGGCAGTTATAGCGATGTTGGGCATAGGTGAAGGGGCACGTCAGGAAATCTCAAACCAAATAAAGCTTGTCGGAGTCAATAATATACTAATAGAACCAATTGTGCCTACTGCAGAAAATGAGGATAAAATCATCCGGCCTCATATTAAAAAACAATTTTCACCCGGACTATCAATTGATGACCTTGACGGAATAGAGGAGATTATTCCGAGCGTTAAGGAAGTAAGCCTTGAGATACGTATTAATTCAGACATCTTTTACAGTGGAACCAAAGGAAGCTGTCAGCTCTTTGGAGTTCTGCCGGTCCACTTCAAGATTTATAATTTGACGCTATCCGAAGGCGCCATGTTTACACCGGATCAGGTAGAAAACGGCTTGCCTGTATGCATTATAAATCAATCCGCTAAATCCAGGTTTTTACCGACCGAAAATCCAATTGGAAAGAGTATCAAAGTTGGCGTACATTGGATGAGTATCGTTGGAGTACTACCGGATCAACCCTTTAACACAGATAAGGGAAAGGACCAAAATACCGCTCTCTCCAAGATTGAAATATATTGCCCGTTGCAAACTATGTTGGTGAGGTATGAAAACAGGCAATTGATCAAAGAATCAGACTTGTTGAAGGCCGCAATAAGAAATCGAGGTATTAAACTTGGCGGCACCCAGGACAACTCGGAACAGTCGACGGGAAGAAATTATCACCAGCTGGATCGGGTGGTCATTCACGTAAAGGAAACTGACGAACTAGAAACCACCGCGGAAATCATTTCGCGAATGCTTATTCGAAAGCACTTCGGGTCGTCAGATTTTCGGATTACAATTCCTGAGCTATTGCTTAAACAGCAGCAGCGTACTACGGAAGTGTTCAATTACGTACTCGGAGCAATTGCAAGCATTTCGTTATTAGTGGGTGGAATCGGCATCATGAATATCATGCTGGCCTCAGTGTTGGAGCGCCTTAAAGAAATAGGCATACGGCTAACTGTGGGGGCGAGAAAATCCGACATTGTCGCACAATTTCTGATGGAAGCGATTCTGATATGTATCACCGCAGGAATGGTAGGCGTAGGGTTGGGTATTGTTTTAACTGTCTTTGTTACATATTTTGCTGACATTCCGGCCGCGGTCAGTTTCGGATCAATACTCATATCCTTCAGTATTGCGGCTCTCATTGGATTGCTTTTTGGTGTTACGCCAGCATTTAAGGCCGCGCAACAAGACCCGGTATCGAGTTTGCGTAATGAGTAATTGTTGTTAGACATTCCAGGTCAACTTTTTTCCATGTCCTCATAAAGATCTTGACATATTCTCAAGCATAATAAAATAATGTGCTCCATTTCACAAGTATTATTACACTTACAAGGTGACGTACTTTCCAGACACCCAATTTCCTAATGCGCTGATTTATAGACACCAGATTAGCCCTCCGAAATTCCTTTTCAGTTACTTTGAATAATTCCTTACGCGCTAGTTGACTTCACATAAAAAATCCGGTTGCACTTTATCATTTCTTAAACGTTAATCTTTTTTTAGATAGAGTCATTTATGAAGCGTCGTAAATTTTTAATCGTTGACGATCACCCACTCTTCAGAATGGGATTGAGAGGTTTGCTTTCAATTGAATACAAGGATAATCTTGAGATCTTCGAAGCGGCCGATGGCAAGCAAGCTATAGAAATTCTAACCCGACATTCCATCGATTGTTTATTACTTGATATTAATATGCCTGGTATGAATGGCCTTGTATTGATAACCTATTTGAAGAAGATAAGGTTGTCCGTTAAAATCGTTGTCCTGACGCTCTACAAGGAGCCATCGTTAGTTTACCATTTATTGGAAATGGGAGTTCATGGGTATCTATCGAAAGATCATGGTATCGACAATGTAAAAAATGCAATTGACACAGTCATTAAGGGAGGGCTGTTCTATCCAATTGAGTTTGACGAGAAAATGAAAACATTGATTCAGTCGGGAAACGTGTGCAATATCAAAATATCAGAGAAAGAGAAAGAAATTCTTAATCTAATGGCCCAGGGGTTAACGGGGATAGAAATCGCAGAGGCAACGGGCTACACAAAACGTACGGTTGAAACCAAAAGGTCACGGTTAGAAAAACGACTGCGGGTTAAGAGTGCTCCTGCTCTCATTCATTTAGCGCATAGATTGGGTATATTAACGTAGCTCCTCGCAAATCCATGTCGAAAACATTACTCATTTTATTTTTGGCTACAGCGCTCCATCTAGATTGTCATAGTCAAAAGACAATTTCATTAGCGGAGACGATTGAAAATGCGAAAAGTAAATCATCTGCAGTTAAACAATCTGAAACAAAAAAAACCAATGGGTTATGGCAGTTCCGTTTTTATAAAAGTAACTATAATCCACAGCTGAAATTAACTGGCAACCTGCCCCAGTACTCAAAACTTTATCAGCAGAACAGGCTAGATGATGGAACGCTGGTATTTCAAAGTGTCGAACAAGTAACATCGAATGTTTCCCTCGGTATCGAACAACCCATTACGGTTTCAGGCGGGACCATCTCGATTAATACTTCTTTCAATAACTTTAAGGACTATGCCTATGACCTGAGTCGATGGAGCGGTTCACTTGTTAATATTAGTTTATCCCAACCTATTTTTTCATTCAATCCACTAAAGTGGGATAAGAAGATCGAGCCACTGAAATTTGAGGAATCCAAGAGACAGTATATTGAAGAACTCGAATCAATCTCCGAGGAGTCGGTCAATCTTTTTTTCAATGTTTTACAAGAACAAGTCAACTTACAAATCGCTTTATTCAACTTAACGAATAACGATACGATATATAAAATTGAAAACGGTAGATACAATTTGGGGACTAGTTCGCTAGACCGATTGATGCAGGTTGAAATCCACTTATTTAAGTCCGAAAAGGAAGTTGCCCAGGCAAAGTTGGCTTTTGAAATGGCCAACCTTGAATTGAGATCGTATATCGGAATAGCCTCGGATGAAAGCATTGAACTTCTCCTACCAGAAGAAGTGCCGATAATAAGCGTCAATCAGGAAGAGGCTCTACAATATGCGAGAACAAATCGCGCATCTTATATAGCGTTCGAAAGGCGCCGACGAGAGATTGATAAAGAAATTGCACAGGCCAAGGGCCAACGCTTTAATGCTACGCTTTATGGAACGATCGGGTTGAACAACAGTGTTGGTCAGATCGGCGAAATCTATAAAAATCCTTCCCAGGAAAGGTTTGCAACCCTTGCAATCTCCATTCCGATAATCGATTGGGGTAGAAATAGATCACGCGTCCAAACAGCAATAGCCAATAAGCAATTCAACGAATTTATTATTGCACAAGATGAATTAAATTTTGAGCGAGAGATCATTGTACTCATTAAGCAATTCAAAATGTTAAAGTTGCAGATCGACATCACAAAAAAAACTGATCTAGTTGCAACAGAGCGATATAAAGTAGCGCAGAAACGGTATCTCATCGGCAAAATCGATATTACGAATCTTAACATTGCACTATCCGAAAAAGACGACGCGAAAAGAAGTTATATTCAGGCGCTTAAGGATTATTGGCTTTCGTACTATAGGCTGCGCAGGCTAACTCACTTTGATTTCGCGACAAATAAACCGATATTGTCAGCGGCATCTGAGGGGTACTAGATTCTATAGACAAGAATTTATTGCGGCATCCCATGATCCTCTACATACCAAATCAGCGTTTTCGTCGGAAGCATCTCTTGCATTTCGTTATAATACCATATCTAAATAAGACAACGATATCGCTACGCTGACACATAACACTAAATAAAATTTAAAAAATTACAAGGAAATGGCGAAAATTGATTTTAATGAGGTAACTAAACGGCCAAAAAAATACGAGAGAGTTATCATCAATTGGAAAGACAACATCACGGTAGTGAATGGACAGTAGAAGAAGAGAAGAAGATGCGTTAGCGTTTTTAACAGACGCAGGCTTAGTCGGACGCCATACAATGTCTCAACAGGATCGTTAGCCTGCAAAGAATAGCGAAAAAGAACTGGAACACAAATTAGGCGAGTGTATTTGGTGGATAGTTGTTTTAGCAAACCGAATGAACATAGACATTGAGGAAGCCACAGACAAGTTTTTGACGAAAACAGAAAAATTATTGAAATAGAAATGTTCCAACGGATATCAATGCCTTTGTAGAAGAGTGGCTTGACACAAGTAATGCCTATGACATAGAAGACAATTTAGACAAATGGCACTGACTAATTCGACAGTCGTTTAGTTTACCATCAATCATTACCATATTCTGACAGAAGTGATCATTCTTAAAATGAGAATCAACAAATTGATAGGATCTAGCTATTATACAACCGAGTGGCTAGGCTCCAAATTTATTCTAAATATTTAATAACGTCTTGGAGTATAGTTCAGTCCATTAAGAAGGTCGAGGTTTCAGTCGGCCCCTATTAGGAATTCTGTATTTTAACTTAATTGATCATCCAACGATTGACCTTTTGCCGAGGGTATAATACTTGTGTGACATTTTTCTGATAATTTTTTTTGTAACGGGGCGGGTGCCATGGCGCCATGACGGGTGCCTGAATATTTTGAGGAAATGAGGAAACACCTTAAGTACGTTTAAAGCATTCACTGAATGATTTTTTTTACCAAGCTTTCTCCGCCACTGCCCTGGGAGGCTTTTATAGTTTATAGCGGCTGATAGCAAATTTTTTGGAATTCGTTGGACCTGTTCAGTATGATGTTCTAACATTTATATTAAGACGGTCAGAAAGTTGTCCCTATTCTATTGTCCTGGCAGTAGTCCTTACAATCTAATCCCAACTTGGTATTCCGGTGTGAACATTAAAATAATAAACAGCTAACCTTTGTTCGATCGCTAAGTTATTTTTTGATATGGAGTCGTTGGATTTAAATCAAGTATTCGAACTACTTAAACTGCCGGAATATATAGGCGCTTCAGATTTTAAAAATGTTGTAGCAAAATATCTTGAACGAAAAGCTGATAAAAGATTAGCAATAGAAGAATTAGATCGTAACCTGTCACTGCTCCAGGGGCATCTTAGCACCTTTTCATTGTATATAAAGCAAAATCACTTATTGTGCCGCATTGACGCCGATGTGAAACATAACGTTGAATTTTACACGAAACAAGAAATAGCCGCGAAGTATCGCGTCAGTGTCAGAACTGTAAGTAATTGGATAATTGACGGACTGGAAGCAGAAGAAATCGGAGGTGTAATAAGAATAAGTAGCCTTGCGTTGAAGGCGTTCGTTAGCACAAAAAAAAGAAAAAAATTTAATTGGAAATCTATCGTGAGAGCGTAGTGAAAGCTTCCAGTAGAAGTTCTAGCAGGTAAGAACAAACTCATATGCTTATTCCACACCCCTACCCATGAGATGAGATTTTATGTTTAGCAGTTACTAAAGCTTAGAAATTCCAAAAAGGCTACCAGGCTTTTTAGCTTGCTGCCTTGAATGAATATAGCCCAATGTTGTTGAAATCAGGACATGCCCTGCCTTATCCATCGCTTCCTTTATTCCAAGCTCGCTGGCCTTTTCAGCCAGGTTTGTCAAAAAGGATCGCCGTCCAGACATTAATTCGATAAATAATCCCTTGTGTTGAATCTTTAAAAATTCCTGATGGCCCTTCTTAATTTTTTTAGTATAGATTATTTGATAAGGGTCATCATTTTTTTCTTCATAATATTTTCTATATAGTTCAAAAATGGTAACAAACATTTTTTTTAATTCATCATTAAGGGTTTGTTCAGTAAAATTCAATTGATAGTTGTAACGCACCAATATTTCTTCAGCAATTGGATCAAGTTCAACCTTGAATTCAGTTCCTGACTTACTTCTATCCTTGATGATCTTACCATTTTTTATATCTGATTTTCCAACGTCCTTTGTATCAATGGGTGCGGTCCCCTGCAGACACATGAAAAGAAATACATCCAAATATTTTTTCTGATTTTCAGAAAGGGATTTCCAGTAATCAGGTTCAAAATGATGCAGATTGACAGCAAATTGTATTTCATCAGGAGTGAGGGTTACCTCCCATTTTTGTGATTTGCTTAACGGTCGAACCTCCTGCTTAAGCTTTGCCAGCTTAATGTATTTCTTAATTTTTTCCAGGTTAATATTGACATCCTTTTCGACGATGCAGTACTTAAGGTATTCAGTAAAGTCTTTTAATCTTTTGATCGTTGTATCGTTGTTCAGACCAACAACAGGAATATTTCCGGATTCCGGTTCGCGCTGATGTTTATTACGAAAATGCTTATGTTCCTTAATCATATATCCTATCAAGTCGTTGAAAAACCGCTGATCAAGCTGATTAAAAGCAAGGTTATAATTTTTTGTTTGTTTAAAACTGAGAAGCGTATACCTGACGTTATTGATCCTGTCAACTGTTTTTTTGCTGCGAACCGTTTGCTGTTTTTCTTCGATGTAATGATCCCAGTGGCAAAGAAGATCCTGAAGATCCGTTCTAATTTGTTCCGTTGGTTTTTCAAATTCTTTTTCCAGCCAGTCTACCGGGGGTTTTTCTCTGTACTTCTCCTTGTAGGAAATCACCAGGTTCTCTAGCCTGTCCTGAACTTCTTTGATTTTTCTTAAATTTTCATCCAGACCAGGTTGGCCGGATGAAATCGTTCCGCTTTTTGTAAGGTGCTTAGAGAGTACCTTAACTCCGGTGGGCGGTCGGAATTTTGCTCCATTCCTAGAATAATAGATGATTACATCATAGTAGTCTTTGCGCTTGATATATTGTACTTGAGTGTATTGATACATGGCAAAAATGGTTGGGTTGACAACCTAAAGGTATGCAGAATAGCAAAAAATTGCCACCAATTTGCCACTAACAGTATATAACTTCCTGATAATCAGCAAAAATAAGTAGCCCCGACAGGAATCGAACCTGCATCAAAAGTTTAGGAAACTCCTATTCTATCCATTGAACTAC
>WUUC01064840.1_pt1 | contig 17574 bp, 13 predicted proteins | sample 6278441 | NCBI WGS metagenome assembly WUUC01 (sample SAMN13675441, study PRJNA597444) | soil metagenome | isolation source: soil | place: USA: Washington | collected 2017-10 | reverse complement strand
GAAGCTACAAACAACGGCTCCCTCGAGGAGCTCGCGACGTACAGCGCGCCACGTCACGCCAGTGACCGCGAACCGCGCCTCGCTCAACCTGGGCGACGCTCCGCTAATCTCTGGAGCTTAATCTGCAGGCGCTGCCAACCCGCAATGGACTCGAGCTTGAGCTCGGCGAAGCTGCGGATTACGGGGTCCGTCGACCGCGCCGCGTGCTCGAGCGCTCGCTGGTCACGGATGATGTAGTCAGGACGCCGATGGCGCCTCACCCGCGCGCCGGGGTCGGCCTTGGCGAGCATGGGTGGATCGATCCTCAACATCGCGATCCGGTATGCTGCTGCCGCCGCAAACAGCCGATCGCGATGTTCTGAGCTGTCGAGGCGGCCGATGACCGTGTCCACATCGAGTGTCCGGTCGACGTCGATCAGCCAGCTCAGAAGAATTCTCTGCGCGTTGCTCTCGAGATGCTCAACGGCGGCGGCCAAGGTCTCGGTGCGAGCATGCGCAAGCAGTGACAAGGCATGCTCGCGAACATGCACATCGGGGTCGTCTACTGTACGAACCGCGGCCGCAACTACATCGCCGTTTGCGCTTGACGCGGACCCGAGCACCGCTGCGACAATCCAGTATCGGACCTCAGAGTCAGGGTGCTTCAGAAGCTGTTTGAAGTCACCGACCAGGTTCCGACCGCCGACGGGCAACTCGGACGCGATCCATGCGCCGAGTGTCGCCGTGTACACGTTCTCGCTGTAGAGAAGTTCCCGGAGCCGTTCGCTTGGGTAGCCGTCGAAGAACGCCTGCAGTAGCGCATACTCTCGCTCTCCGTCGTCGTCTGGTTGCTTACCGCCCTTGAACAGCTCGATCAGTTCGTCGCCCGACAGAGTCATAGGTATTGCTTGATTGGGGTTCGGCACGACACAACAAGCAGTCAACATCAGAACGTGGACCGTCACGCGTTCGATGTTGGTTTTGAAGATGACACAGGTCTATGTCGCTGGGCTGAGGTAGAAGTGGACACTCTCGTTTCACGTGAGGAACAGTACTTCCGCCAGACTTCGGGCGCCAACTTCGCGAGCGAGCCATCCTGCGCGTCAGTTCCCCATGTTGCACGTCAGCGGCGAGTGTCGGCTTCAATTGCGCAAGATGGTCACAGCGTTTCGGGCATTCCCGGGTGCGGACACGACGCCTGGGGTACGGCTGGCTCGAGATGATGGCCTTGATGCGTTCGCCACGGCACCGCGGCGTAGAGCGCGACGGGCGGATGTTCACCTTCGGCGGCACGGTCGACAATCTGGTACGCATCCACAAACTCACCGCCGCGGCGGCGTGATTGCGCTTTGCCCGAACTACAGCACCGCTCGGTCGTCAGCAACGCACCGGTTCATCAGATCTGTCGCGCCACTCCCCGCTGGAGAGTAGCGCCTCGCCAGAATCACCGATATCTCAGCAGCCACCCGAGGCTGTCGCGCAGGAGCAAAGCATTCCCCCGCTGAACCCGCGTCGCAAAGGGCATCGGGCATCACCGGACCTGTCGCTCCGACCACCGCCCTTCGAGGCGTTGCACACCTCATCGCACGACGCCGTACCCCCACAGCGAGCAATGGGGAATTACGGTGCGTCACATCTGTTGTTTTCGTTCCTCTAGCCTTTTGATGAATTTTTCCTCGTTATTGACTCGGATGCGATGGTTACCATCAAGGCGACCTCCATTCTCGGCCTTTCGTACTCTGATGCTCGTCTTTGTCAATTGAATCCAATTCTCGATTTCCCATTCTTCCCATTCTTCCGGAATTGGGTCGGGAAGGTTTCCGTGTACCTTGTCGTCGTCGCCGACCCAAAGCTCGCCATCATCATCCACTTCGTTGTCGGAGAACGACGGACCCCAGGAGGATGTGATCGAGCCGCTGTTCGCCATCACTTGGATCGTTGCTCCGACGGCAGCACCGAGCATCATAAAGTTGCCGACAATATACGGAGTAGCTAATAAACAAATGCCGCCGCTGCCAGCGGTACAGCTAGCGGCCACGGCTAAGCCTCCAGCAGCTCCCATGGCCGATCCGAGGCCCACCCAGAAACCAGGCGGACAGGTGTTGGCAGGAATTGGGCACAGACCGGACGGATCGCGAGAATTGACCGGATCGTTGTTCCCGTAGGCGTACAGATTTACGCCGCCGCGGGGTCCGATCGGGTCCTCCGAAATGAACCGGCCAATCTGAGGATCGTAGTAGCGCGCACGGTTGTAGTATAGACCCGTCTCAGCGTCATACTCTCGCCCGCCGAAGCGGATTGAGTTCGAAAGTGAACCGGTCGCCGATTCCAGCGAACCCCATGGCGTATACCGATAGGTAGCCACAAGCACGCCCGAACTGTCGACAATCCCTGTGACCTGCTGTTTCCCATCCGAGGCAAAGTAGTAGCGCACGCCCGACCCGAGCTGCATTCCGTGCGGTCGATCGGTGCCCGCATAGTATGTGTACGTCTTCCCAAGATTTCCCGCGCTGTCAAATTCCGCGACGACCTGCTGACGTCGATGCAAGAACCGCGTGAACGCCCCACCCGTTTCGAGTATCGCCCGTCGGCTCGCACGTCGACCGAACCCGTCATACCCGTAAATGACGACACTAGTGTCACCGCCGCGAACGGTGTGAACGGTATCAAGTTGACCAATGCTGTTCCACGCGAGCGCTTGCTCGAACTGAGTGGGATCGCCGATTCGGTAACGATGCACAAGATTGCCTGCGTCGTCATAGATCAGCGTATCTCCATCGAACCGAACGAGACGATTCCCTGTGTCGGTTGCGGCACCGCGGTCGGTTCGGTTGCCAACGGCATCGTAAGAATAGAGAAGGGAATCGATCCGTGTTCCGGTACCGGTATAGCATAAAGTGCCGAACTCGCTGGTTGTATCCGCAGCGCATGCCGACGTGAGCGTGTGGCGTCGACGCGCGAGCAATCTTTCACGGTCGTCATACTCAAACCGATCAACCGTATCCCGCCCCGCAGTGAGGCGCTCCACGGCTCGACTCAGGGCATTGTCGTTGTAGCTCGCACCCTGGCTAGCGTTAATGGTGCCTGCAGTGTGGCTGAGACGCGCGAGTGAATGGGTCGGCCGATACGCTCTTCTGAGTGTGTCTCCGAACGGCAAGGCGATGGCGGCAATCCTGTTATTCGAGTAGCCAACAATGGTAGCCACGTTGTTGGGTTCGACAATGCGCTTTAGCGTACCCGTTGAATCGTAGTCGTAGGTGACCGATCGGTCCCAACCGCCTGTGCCTGCCCTACTCACGGTTGCTACACGATCATGCGTGCTCGAGTCATATACGGTTAGTGACTGATATTTAACTCCTCCACGGATGGAGATCTCCCAGGTGGTGTCTCCTTTGGTGCGTATGGTATCTGAACCCTGCGCGTTGCTCGCCCACCGCCATCTTTCGAACGCCCCCGAGCTTCCGTAGCCGTAGGTGTTGACACGCCCGTCGGCGAGAGTAGCGATATTCTCTCGGCCCTGCGAATCATATCCCACGGTCGTTGTATCGCCGCGGCGGTTAATCCAGCGCGTCACCTGTCCGCGCTTCGTGTAGGTGAGATACTCCCTCTTGCCGCGAGCGTCAACCTTGGCCGTGTCCCAGCCAACGGCGTTCTTTTCGTAGCGTTGAGCGTTCAGATTGGCATCCGTGATTCTTGTTAGGTTGAGCGAATCGTCGTACGCGTAGGTAAGCGTGTGTCCCAACGCCCCTGCCGACCTCGTAACACGGTTGAGCACATCGTAGAAGGTGCTGTCGGCGTGGTTGACCGGGTTCTTCTGCGTCGCGACCCGGCCATAAGCATCGTAGGTTGTCGCGGAGCGCCGGGTTCCAGTTACTACAGAGTCGGTGTTAAGCCACGTTGTTGAATCTCGGTGGTAGCGTGTCGTATCCGCATTGGGCGAAATTGTTAACGTCGGACGGCCGCGGCCATCGTGCGTGAATTTGGTTGCCCCCTCCCCTTGAGTTTTCGTCGAGTCGAGTCTTCCGGGCGGGCTGTAGTACGAAAGCACAGTGATGCGCCCGGAATCGCGCGTAACGAGATCTGGGTAGCTGGCGTGGTAGTAGAACTTCCGCACTTCTCCGGTGACCTCGTTCGAATCACTCAGTAGGCGCGTCCCCGACCACTTATAGGTTCGGGCAGTCGACGACGTTACTTCCCGAGTCACGCGGTTCGAGTCGTCCCGAGCCGTTACGACCGAGTCGCCCGTCCGATACTTGACGAACACGGGCGCACCGAACCGATCCGGGCTGACAATCGTTGTATCCCCCGCCGGCCCAACGACAATACCCTTGCCGTATCGGCTCGCGAGCCAAATGTAGCCGCTGGCCGGGGACGCCCACGTTCCGTACTCTATGGCGGGGTCGGCCAGATAATCCCTGTACGGTGACTTGTGGGTGGTCCCGAGTCGGCCTGTGACACCGCCCGCAGTGACCGCCGGAGTCGAGTCCGTCGCGATCTTCCCGGCAAAATCGTACGTGTACTTCCAGGTATTCCCCCGGCGATCGGTTTTGCTCGTCAGCCTGTGGTGCGAATACACCATTTCCTGAAGCGGCTTCCCGCCCGCCGGATCCTGAATCTCGATCAAATTGCCCACGCTGTCGATCGTGATCTGTGTCGTCCGGCCGGCCGCATCAGTGATCGAATCCAGCATGTTGGACGTGTAGGCCAGGTTGATGGCGAGCCCCGCCGGGTCGGTCACTCGCGTCAAGGCGCCCGATCCGTTGTACCGGTAGGCATTCCGATTGCCGAACCGGTCCTCGATGTACGAGAGACGACCATCACCCCGGAAGTAGGCCTTCGTGCTGTCCGGATACCGGCGCTCGTAGCGAATCGTGTCGGGTGACCCTCGATAGTGCAGCGTGGAGAAGTCACCTGGAGGGCTGTCGTACCCACTCCCCGTCCATTCGAAGTATCCAACCGAGCCATCGCCCCCGGACAACACGACCGACGACCCGACCGTCAGCGTATGCACCCTCTGCAGTCCGGCGATGCCCCATCCTGCGCCATAAGGACTGTCGCGCTCGTTGAGCACGAGGACTCGCGCCGGCGCGGAGGTGCCAGCGACGATGGTGTCCCCCCAGCCGGTCCACTCATATTTCATTTCTGCTGTGTACTCGTACGCCCCCGTGAGAAGTTCTTCCTCGAACTGCACACCGTGGAGCGTCGAGACGTCGTTGCCCGCGAAGACCATCTCGGTGGAGTCGTTGACGAACGTGACGTAACTGTCGTTGGGCTTCTTCAGCCGAATCCCAACGCGTCCCATGGTCAGCTCTTCCGTGGTGTCGGCGACCATCATGATGACCGTATGCAGCGCCTGCGCCTGCTGGCTGGAGTAGAGGAGAGTGACCGCGCGAGGCGCATCGAGGCTCATATAGGCTGGCGTCGTGTAGCTGGCGGTGACGTCGAAGCAGCTGGCCGCGCAGCCGGACGCGTGCATCGCGAGCGGTTTGACGAGCGCGGTGTCAAAGACGGGGAGGCGTGGTCCCTCGAACACGCCGCTGTATGCTTCGTCAACCAAGGGGGGATAAAACTCTCCATCATCCTGTTCGACGTACGCGTAGAGGCGCTTCGCTTGTAGCGATTGAGCGACCGAGAACGACGAGAATTCCGCAGTGCCTTCGTAGATCTCCCCGCACTCCTCGTCGCTCCCAGTGTAACCGACGTTGAAGGCGCTGGTGAGGTCTTCCAGCATTGAACCGCCGTCCCACGGCACGGTGCCGATCGTGATGGATTGAATCTCGTGCAGCCCTATATCCCCAGTCCCGCTGGTATTGCAGATGAACACGTTTACTGAAAAAACATTGCTGTTCTCTGCGTAGGTGCCCCCGTCTGGATCGAACCCAACCCACACGTACCCTTCCATCGGCATCACCCACCGGGCCGTGGCGACGCCCGTCGTGGCGAGGAAGAGCACCGCCGCCAGAACAACCGGGCGAGGCCGAGGGGCCATCACCGCAGCCCTGATAGTCGACTCGACGCATTGGCGTAGGCGGATGAGGAACGACGCGACAAACGACAGGTCGACCGACATGACAGGCTCCGCGAGATCGGGGTGGACGAGACGGAATGCATGCTCGCCCAAGGCACGCGGAGTGCCAGATCGTGTGGTGACTCTAAGTCATTGTCGATGCGCTGCTTGAAGCGTCATTGCTCATCACGGAAGCGACGATTCATCCATGATTCACGATGATTCATCGATGAAATAGACGAATGCCCGACCAATCGATTTGATCCGAAACGTCAAGGCGGCGCCACGATTCTATGCAACGCCGCCTCTAGTCTCCGGCCTAGTCTATGGAAGCTTTCTCGCCTGCGCCGAGATCCCCGCCGCGCCCGGCGCGCCCTGACTGGCCCCGCCGCCGCCGCCGAATCCGATCTGATGGCTGTTTAGTGCGACGATAGTGATCACGCTCGCAGCGTCCTCGAAGATGCCGATCGACGGCCCGCCACTCCCACCGCCGCCATGACCACCACCGCCGCCGCCGCCGCCCGCACCGCCTTGGCCACCCGTACCGCCGCCGTCGCATCCGGAGCCGCCAGTTCCGCCGAGCCCGGCAGGACCGCCGGCGCCACCAAGTCCGCCTGCGCCGCCCACCCCGCCGGTACCCGTGGCGAGCACGTTCTCTCCAAGGACGATTCCGGTGGACGAAACCACAGCAATTGCAAACGATCCGCCGCCACCGCGACCGCCTTGTCCGAAATTGCCACCGCCGCCGCTGGCACCTCCTCCGCCGCCACCACCACCGGCACCAGTCGCTGTACCGGCTCCCGCGCCAGCACCGCCGCCGCTGCCACCCGACGCGCCCGACGTGCCACCCGTCGCATCTGGCGGTGTGTAACCGCCGACGCTAAGTGTTCCGAGCTGCGCTCCGGCTGATCCGTTCTGACCCACGCTACCGAGCGCACCGTTTCCACCATCCTGCCCGCTATTTCCGGGGAAGCTTCCACCCACCCCGAGCGATCCCGCGCCGGTGCCATTACCGGCCGTGCCGGATTGACCGGCAGATCCGGCGTTGCCGCCGTTGCCTCCAGTTCCCCCGGCGAATCCGGATTGCGACCCACCGATCGGCGCATCCGGCTGGCCCGACGCGCCAGCGCCGCCGCCGATTCCGGTTGGGCCGACACAGGTCGCGTTACCGCCATCGTTGCCGGTCAAGCCGCGAATGCCGGGCGCGCCCACCTGACCGTTCAATCCTGGCCCAGCGCTGCCAGCGGTAATTCGGTTGTTCACGATCCGGATGTTGCTCGACTGTATCAAAAGGACGCCGTACATGCTCTGACCGGGTGCCGCGCCTGTGAGCGGCGTCGTAATGCGAAGACCGTCGATCGTCACTCCGTTCACGTTCGTCGCGCTCATTGCGATCATGTTGGAGCCGCCCTCGATCGTCGTCGGACTCATTTGCGTGTTGCGGATCCACGTCGTCGACTCGAAGCCGCCGTAGATGCTGACACCGGTTTGAAGATTCACACTCTCAGTGTAGGTCCCGGTGCCCGCGTAAACGTCGGTGCCGCCGCCAGCGGCTACCGCCTTGGCGATCGCGACTCCGAGCGTACGCACCGGAGCCGTCCGCGTCGCGCCATTATTTGCGTCATCGCCAAGCGGCGTCACGAAGATCGCGCGCGTCGGATCCTCCATCACATTGATCTGGAGAAGTGAAGGCGCGCTCACCGCACCGGTCGCGTCGGTGGCTGTCAGGGAGAACCGAACGGTCGTGACGATTGGGGGACCAGTGACCGTCGGTGTCTGGCCAGTGCGAAAGCCAGCACCGCCGGTGACATCGGGGCCGAGAATCTGCGTCCATCGCCAGGTGAGTGCTTCCCCCTCCGGATCGGAGCCCGTGCCGGGAAGCGTGATCTGTACGTTGAGGCCCACGTTCAGCGTAGGACCGGCGTTCACGGTCGGGGCCTGGTTTACCGGCGTCGTGAACGACCACGTGACCTGCTGTGACATCGGCATGCCGAAGGCATCGGTGATCCCGGTCGACAGGCGGACGGTGTACGTCCCACTCGGCGAAATGTTGTTGGTCGGTGTGAAGGTGACGACGGCACCGTTCACCGTGAACGTCCCGGCAACGTCGGCGCCAACGGCCGGTGTCACTCGAAACGTCGTCGCGTTCACCGACGCGGGCGCGATCGGTTCCGAGAAGGTGGCCGAGATGGTCGTGTTGAGCGGGACATTGGTTGCGCCCGCCGCTGGGCTCATTGCAGTCACCGTCGGCGGTGGATTGGCGACGGTACTGAAGTTCCACTGAAACGGCACCAGGTTGTTTCCGCTGAGATCCTCGATGGCCGTGGTGAATCGTGCGAGGTAAGTGCCGAACGGCGCGTCTGCCGCGGGCGTGAACGTCACGGTCGACCCACTGGTCGAGACCGTGCCAGTGACGGCAGTCGTTCCGTTCGCAACAACGACGAACGACGTCGTCGTTGCGGTCGCCGGATCGATCGCCTCCGAGAAGGTCGCCGAGATCGCACTCGCGCGCGCAACATTGGTCGCTTCGTCTGCCGGCGTGGTGGCCGTGACGGTCGGTCGCTCGGTATCGGCGACGTCGGTAGGGCCATCGCCTCCGCAGGCCGCGAGGAGCGCGACGATCGTGAGGGCGAGCACACCAATCCTGGGACCGGACGATCGCATTGTGTTCCTCTCAGGTGAGATACCGTGCGTCGCGACGGGGTGCCACAACGCTGAAGAAAAACCGGGCAATGATGGGCGGACCCAACTCGCGCCGCTAGGGCGATCATTAACGCTCGCGTTAGTCCGCAACGCCAACCCCGTTGCCAAGCTCAGGGTTCCGGCCGTTCCCCCGACGACGGTAGCGATTGGGGATCGTGATGCCGTACTTCTTGATGCGCGCATACACGGTGTTCAGCGCGATCTCCAGCTGAGCCGCGACTGCTTCGATCCGCCAGTGATGCCGCTCGAGGTTGTCGAGCAGCGTTTGCCGCTCTTGCAAATCCGCCGACGCGATGACCGGTCGATCTCCACGACCAAGTCGTTCGGCCTCGTCGAGAGCGCCTACTCCGACCTCCGGGCCAGAGGTCAGCACGGCGGCTCGCTCAATCAAGTGTCGAAGCTGGCGCACATTTCCGGGCCATGGCTGTTGCTGAAGCCGGTTGATCGCTTCGTCGGTCAGTCGAAGCTGTCGACCGGGTCCCCGGTTCCCGTCGTTAACAAAATGCTCGGCGAGCAGCGGAATATCGGCGCGACGTTCAGATAGCGGCGGCACGGTCAGCACGAGACCGCACAAGCGATGATAGAGGTCGAGCCGGAACCGCTTCTCCTCGACGACAGACGTAAGAGGTTCGTTTGTCGCCGCGACGACGCGGAAATCGCTCGACTGATCACCGTCTCCCCCAACGGCTCGAACGGCCCGCGTTTCGATCACTCGGAGGAGCTTCGCCTGGCGCGGAAGCGTGAGCTCATCAATCTCGTCCAGAAAGATGGTGCCTCGATGCGCCTCGACGAAAAAGCCGTCCCTGCTTTCCGACGCACCTGTGAACGCCCCACGCCGATGCCCGAACAGGTCGGACTCCAGCGTACCGTCGGACAGCGCACAGCCGTTCACGGGAACGAACTTCCCGGGTCGGCCGCTCGCGAGATGAAGGCCCTCGGCAACCAGCTCCTTGCCGACACCTGTGGGGCCCTCGATCAGGACGGGGAGCGGCAGCGGCGCAAAGCGCAGGATCAGCCGGCGAAGCTCGCGCACCGCGCGCGACTCGCCGATGATCAACCGCCTGAGTTCTTCGTCAGTCATTCCCGTTCTCTCTTGATCCGATTTTGGAGGGGGACTGCGGCGGAATCGACGTCGGCGTCGGTATACAGCACCTTTGGAGTCAAGAACAGGAACAGCTCAGTCTCGGTCGTGCGATTCACAACCCGGCCAAAGAGACCTCCGAGCAACGGAATGCTCGAGAGAAATGGAACACCGGATTGATTGTGATCGCGCTGCTTGTCGGCGAGGCCGCCGAGGACGGCAGTCTGCCCATCACGCACGAGCAAGCGAGTTTGCACTGAGCGAGTGGATATCACCGGGGCGTCGAATGCCGTCTCCGTCGTCACGGCATTCACTTCCTGCAAGACCTCCAACATGACGTAGCCCTCGGGGCTGATCGTCGGCCGGACGGTGAGCTGCGTCCCCACATCCTTGTACTGGACCACCTGGTCACGCTGTGGCGCATCCGTTGGCAACGAGCGAGATACCTGAACGAACGGCCGCTGACTGCCGACAAGGATTTCAGCGAGCTCGTTATTGGCGGCCAGCACGATCGGGCGACTGACAATCGACACATCTCCCCGAGCGGCCGCTGCTCGCAGCGTCGCATCGAGATCGACCCCTCCGATATTCATCACCCGGAGTGCGAAGTCTCCAAGACCAATCCCGGTGGTCGTTCCCGAGACAGTGGTGTTCGTGGTGCCGGGGACCGAGGTCGCTGGAAGTTCCGTTGAGACACCGAACGAGAACCCTCGGTCCTTCCGCACCTCGGCGATCAGCACCTCGATGAGAACCTGAAGGGGCCGAACATCGAGTTGCTCCACCGCCGCACGAATGAGCTCGAAGTCGCGCTGGTTCGCCCTGATCATGAGGCCGTTCGTTCCCGCGTCCGGTACGATCGTCACGTCTCCGGCAAAGGCTGCTACCACACCGGCAACGCCAACTACGGCCTGCGGCGGGGCCTGACCCGGTGGGACGCGCGTGTTCTGAAGCTCCGCCGAGAGCGTCGCCGGTCGTTGGCCGACCTCGCCCAGCGCGCTGGCTCGTCCGTAGAGAGCGTTCACCGTTGCGGCGACATCGGCAGCTCGCGCGTGCCGCAGTCGGATGCTGTAGAGTTGGAGGAGACCCTGCCCCGCCCCCTGAGCTGGGACGGAAGGAGGCGGCGTTGGAGGTCTCGCCTGCTCGCGCGGCCGAATTCGATAGAGCGACGCAGTCGAGTCCGCGACAAGCTCGAGGTTCTGCGATTCGAGCAGGCCGCGCAGAAGCGCTAGAATTGCGGTGCGGGGAACGAAGCGAGGAGCCTCCAGCGTCACTCTCGTTGCCGGCAAGCCTGTAATGGCAACCGGCCAGTCGAGATACTGAGCGAGCGACTGTACGACATTGCGCAGCTCCACGTCGACGAACCGATAGGTAACGCTGTCGCCTCGCGCAACGATCGGTGGGTCCTGCGCGAACGAAGCGACAGGTGGTCCACACACCGAGAGGCACGTCAACACAGCAGCGAACGTTCTGTTTCGTGCTTTCACGGCCTCCTCACGGTGAGTGTCCAGGTCGTGTCCGTGGCCCGAATGACCACGGTGTCTCGCGTGACCGATGCCACGCGAAAATCGCCAAACGTATCGCCGGCTCGAACGACGAGGCTCCCTTCCCGGCCCGGGATGCCGTCGAGTACAGCCTGCCACGGCGGGCCACTGATTCCGGAGGTCGCGAAGCGAGGTCGGCGAGCCAGATTCGCGGGGCTTGCTGCCGGCGTTCCCCCGTATGCCACGCTCGAAGGTCGCCGGTCGAGGCGGAACGGGTTGCGCGCGACAATCGCTGCCGTGTGCGCTGCAAGGCGAGGGTCACCGGTCGACGCACGTGGCGGTGAGCTACCAATGATCACGCGACTCGGTGACGAACCTGCCACGAGCGGCCGCCGAACGGTGACCGACGCCGTTGCGAGTAAGGCAGCCGTTGCGCCCCACAGGAGGATCTCAGTCGTTCTGGTCACGGGACAACTCGCAGGTGACGGGCGGCAGTTTGATGAAAGGACGCGGCTTGCACGCGCACGGCCGTGGAGTCGAGCGCAAGGCCCTCGACCGTGAATTCAATGCGCAGTGCTTCGGGTCGATCCACACCGGCGCCGGGATCGGGCTGCGAGATGGAGAGCTGGCGAACCGTCAACAGCGTCGGTCCGCGCTCGACCGCCAGGAGGAACTGCGACACGCCGCGAACATCACCTTCCGCGCTGCCGCGGATGGAGATGCGACTGAAGACGGAGCCACCCGATGGATTGACGCGAAGTTGAGTGGCGCCGGGTTTGAGGCCCGCACTCGTGACTGCGCCTGAGATGAATGACATGAGCGCGACCCCGGCGGCCGAGGGGGTCTCGCCGGCAACCAGCGCAGGGGCGAGCGCCAGATACCGGTCATTGCGGGCAATCAGCGTATCGAGCAGCGCGGGGAGCGAATCGACGGTCACCTGCGCGGCGTCGAGCTCTTCCATCAATGAAGCTGCCGCCGTCCGTTCACCGTCGATCCACGCAGTCCACGCCGGGATGATGCGCGTTACCAGCAGGACCGCGGCTACGATGATTGTCCCGACAATCACGGTCCGCCGCTCTCGCCGAGAGACCTGGAGCGCGGCTTTCATCGCCGCACTACGACCGATCGGGGTAGGCCGAAGCGGACGGTAACACGGTCGAGCTCACGATTCCCGTTTGTCTCGCGCGTTACCGGCCCGACAATCTGTGGAGCGGTCATTTCCTCAAGGCCGTCGAGCGTCTTGACGACCATCGCGGCACGCGGGGAAAGAACGACGATCGTTCCGCCGGTCGAATCAGTCCGCAGCGTCACGATCGCGCTCGAATCCGGAAGCCCGGCGGTCACGCTCGCCAGGAGGGCAAGAATCGACTGGCGTTCCGATGCCGCGCGCGCGGCGCTATCGAGCGCGGCGGTGACCTGACGCAGGTTGATTGTCGCATCGACAGCCGTCGTTCGTTGGGCATCAATCGCCGCGAGAGCAGTTTCCGCTCGCTGGCTTTGTTTGCGCGCGGTAACGGCAGGCGCGACGGCAGCAATTCCCAACGCAAGGATGCAGGCCGCTATCGCAACTGCCGTTCGCCAAACAGGAATGGGTGCGCCCGGGTTAGCGTGCTTTCGCAGTGGTGCTGCCAGAGCCGGAAACCGGCCTCGCGCAATCGCCGCTCCGTAAGCCCCGGCGAACCGCCGCGCATCCTCGCCGAGCGTCGCGAGTGGTTCGACGAGGTCTGCGTGTTGTCCGCCAGACCTTTGCAGTTCCAATGCAGACTGGCAGGGACGAACGGAATCGAGTTCTCCCTGCACCGCCGAGATCGCGACACACACTGATCCGTCGCTCCACACAAACGAGCTCGGATTGAACGAGCGCGGCAACAACGAGACTTCGGGTACGCACCCGCCGAGCGGGAGCCGTGCATCGCGACACCCGGCGATAATCGCGTCGATCACCGGGCGTTCGAATGCGGCAGCCCACGGGTCTCCGGATTGGGATAGATGAACGTCGCTGACCGCGGCTGGCGTCTCGCCGACGATAAAGAAGCGGCTCGTGCTTGCGCGGACGACATCAGACATCGCCTCAACCGAGGGCAGCGGCGGCAGGCGCCCGATCCTCTTGGTCTGCACGAGCGTTGGTCCGACCGCGGCCACGATCGCGGGCCTCCGAGCCCGCCATCGCTTGCGTGGGGCCTTCTCCAGCAACGCATGCACCTGCGCACGGAGCGATGCGATATCGCCGGTCGCCGGCGCTTCGAGTGCCCACGCGATGGTCTCCTTTCCCGCGTCAACGCCGATCGCAAGCAGCCGGTCGGCGCCGACAGCCAGACCAATCGTGTCCCGGCGCCAGAAGAACATCCGTCTCGACACGTCGCGGAAGATCGATGAGAGCCGCCTTGAGATCATGGCCAACTCCTCCGGCGGACGATTGCGACGCGCGGCCCCGAGCGAACGACCTTGAGCTCGATGGTCGCAACCGGCACTCGGGGGGTGGCACCCGCCGATCCGCCACCGCGCGCAGTGATGATCCAGGCCTCAGGATCGGCAGCGGTCAGCCGCCGCAGGTCCTGATACGCGGCGTGAAGGGAATCGACCGATGCCGGCGACAGCTCGGCGCCCAACTCGAGCACGTCGGTCAGTGGTGGGGCCGATCGCAATCGCCGCTCGGTGATGCGGGCGAGGGTCTCATCCGTAAACCCGGGAAGCATTGCGAGCACTTCGATCGGGGCGAGGTCGACGACGATCCGCCCCGTTTCGACGGTGAGTGCCCTACGGATCGCGTGTGTCGGCGATGATTCATCCGCGATCGCCTCGAAGCCGCGGATGCGGTCGAGCTCCACAAGACTGGCGATTGGTCCATTGCGCGGAGGAGACCGACCATGTCGCTCATACCAGTCGCGCTCCGCTCCAAGGGGCCGAGGGGCGTCGTCGCGATCGCGCCAGTCGAGAAGCGCGTCGATCAGCGAATCGCGATGCGAACGGGCGACAGCGAATCGGTCAAGCAGTCGCCGCAGTTCTTCCTCGCCGACAGCATTCACGTCGACGGCTGTCCCGGTCGCCGAGAGATTGAGTCGGTCGACGCAGTCCAGCGTCAGGGGCGACTCAGCCACGATTTGCCCGAGGCGAAGCCACGGTCGGCCCTCTCCTTCAACACCTTCCCGCTCGGTTCGCAACACCCGCGTAATTGCTGCCCTCGTACGCTCCAGGCAATCCTCGGCACTCCAAGCGTTGCCGAGAAGCACGATGCGGTTGCGCGCAGTCGTCACTGCTCCGCGCGCGTTCAACGAGATAGCGAGCACCAAGCCGGTTACGCCGAGCATGAGCCAGAGCGCCGCGAGCAGCGCGAATCCTCGTTCCGGGCGGCGCATCAACCGCGGTCTCCGATTCGGACGATCATGGTATCCAGATCCGTCATGATGCCGATGGCGATCGGAAGTCTCGCGCGCAACTCCCATGTCGTGTCCCAGCGGCCGCCGTCGGACGCGCTTCGCAGATATCGAAGTCGGGCCGCAGCAAACCCGCGCCGGAGCGGGACGGTATCGGTCGCCGACAGGATGGCTGCCAGCACAGGTTCGGCACGCACGGAATCCGAGCGCAGGACCGCGATCGTGACGCTACATGGCTCCTGCCAACCACCCGGCGTATCACACCACGTGGCAAATCGCGCCGAGCGCTCAGTGGCAAAGATGTCAATCGCGGTCGGCGACATGATCTGCATGCGACCGACGAGAGCCCGCAGCAGCCTCTCGCCATTCGCGTCGGCATCAGCATTGGCCGCAGCGCTCGCGGTGCGACGAGCCTGATCGGTGAGGCTGAGGAATACGGAGTGCGCACCGACTGCGACGATGCCAGCGATCACGATCGCCACCATCAGCTCTATCAGCGTGAAGCCAGCTCTACTCGATCGCACGCGAGGGCTCCGGTCGAAAGAGTGAGGTCCGAAGCAGCTCATGGCCGCCCGCCGTGTCGGAAACAGTGACCACATAGAGGTCCGGAAACGGTCGATCGATTCTCAATCTCCACGGTCCCTGCGGGCGTTCGCCGAGGCGCAGGTCCAGTTCGGACCGCGGCCAGAGGACGACCCCTTCCAGAAACGCGCTCGCGGCACGCAGACGCCGTTCGGTGTCACGAGCACGCTGGACCGTTCTTGCCGCCTCGGCACTCATTGCAAGGGCGGTGATGCCGACGGTCGTGAGAATGGCGAGTGCGACGATGACTTCGAGGAGTACGGCCCCCCGACACCGTTCCTGATCAGCGGGGTGCATGCGACCCGCGCGCCGGTGCGATCGTGCCGGAAAGGCGACCCACGCGAAGGCCGGGATCGGCTATGACGCTCCCATCCGGAAAGACGGTCAGGTATCGAAGCGTATCGACCGCTGTCGACTCCCCTGCGTCAAGTGAACGCGGTAGTGAGATCGTCACCGGTCGGCCCTGCGTGATGGCGGTGCGCCGAGCTTCGATGATGATCGCCGCTGAAGAGTTCGCGTCGGGTCGCGCTGACGGGAACCGAGTTAGCGACACCGAAGCAACTGCGGCCAGGACGCTCATGATCACGAGGACCGTCAGCAACTCAATCAGCGTGACACCCAAACGTGCGGACGGGGAGGGAGTGAGGCGCGTGATCAGATTGGCCTCACGCTGTAGACTGCCTGAAGAAGCGCTGCGGCAACGAGGGCGACGACGGCACCGAAAACGAGAATCAGCAGCGGTTCGATGAGCCTCACGGCGTTCTTCACCAACTCCTCGGCCGCCTCCCGTTCGATTCGGCCCGCGTGATACAGCATATCGGCGAGACGTCCAGTCGCTTCGCCAGCGCGAACCAGCTGCACCGCGCCCTCGGTGGCTGATCGCGTGTCTTCGAGCGCAGTCGAAAGCCGTTCGCCTCCGACAACTCGTTCCCGCGCCACGAGAAGCCGCCTGGATAGGGCCGAGTCGCCGCCGGCGCGGGCCGCGTGAACGAGCGCCTGAGCGATGGGAACGCCGCCCTCGAGGAGCGCGCCGAGCGATGTCGTCATCTGCGCGGTCGCACTTGCACGGCGTGTCGTGCCGACCAGCGGAATCCCGAGCAGCAACCCGTGCCAGGTCGCGCGCGATCGCTCGCCGCCGAGAGCAAGCCATTGCCGCCATGCCACGGCGAGAGCGAGTGCCGCGATGACCGAGGGCACTGCCGCAGCACGAATTGCTGCGCCGGCGCCAAGCACGATCTCGGTGGACCGGGGGAGCGTTTGGCCGAGGTCTCCCACGATCTCTGCGAACCGAGGCAGCACAACGCCCAAAAGCAGTCCGATCGAAAGCGCCGCGGCAACCGCGAGAATGATCGGGTAGGTCAGCGCAGCGCGGATCGCCAACCGAGTCGCCGCCGCCTGCTCCATGATCTCGGCAGACTTTCGTACGGCGGTCGATAGCTCGCCCGCCGCTTCCCCCGCGTGCATCATGCCGATGACCAGTGGTGGAAACGTCATCGGCGCGGCGGCAAGGGCCCCGCTCAGACTTTTTCCTTCGCGTACCGCTGTGGTGATCGCATCGAGAGTTTCTCGGGTCCACCCTCGCGGAGCCAGCGCCGCGAACGCCGTCAGAGCGCGCGCCATGGGAAGGCCCGCTTCGAGAAGGTTCGCGAGAATGCGAAGCCCGAGTGCCAGGTCTCGCACCTTGATTCCCGGGGCTGTCGCGCGATGCGGGGTGTCCAGTCGCAGATCGATTGGAAACAAACCTTGCGCCGACAGCGCCGAGTTGGCGGCATCACGGTTGGCCGCCGGGACTATGCCGGTCTCCAGCATGCCATCCGGCCGATAGGCGCGGTACGCATACCCGGATGTCTGGCCGGGTTCACCGATAGCTGCTCTGCGCGGGAGCGCGGCGGAGTCAGGTGATGGCAACACGCACCACCTCTTCGACCGTCGTGACTCCAGCTCGTATCTTCGCCCACCCGTCCGCGCGAAGGGGCGTCATCCCCTGTTTGGCTGCTAATGCAGCGAGCTCCGACCGTCGCGCACCGTGAGAGACGGCATCCTTGATCTCTTCGCTCAGAATGAACAGCTCGAAGATTCCGAGTCGTCCGCGGTAGCCCGTTCCCCGGCAGACAGCACAACCTCTCCCGCGGACGAACGAAACGCTTTCGGTATTCTCCGGAGCGACGAGCGCGACCTGCTCGCGGGGAGGCCGGTATTCTTCGCGACACGCCTGGCATACACGTCGGACAAGCCGTTGCGCGAGCACTGCCTCGAGTGTGGCTGCGACGAGATAGTCGGGGACGCCGAGGTCGATGAGGCGTGGAACGGCGGTCACGGCATCGGTCGTATGGAGAGTCGAGAAAACCAAATGGCCGGTCATCGCCG